>Ga0209515_10007665_pt1 | contig 12943 bp, 11 predicted proteins | sample Subgroupgradi54m_FD_187454 | JGI IMG/M metagenome (GOLD analysis project Ga0209515, IMG submission 187454) | Subsurface groundwater microbial communities from S. Glens Falls, New York, USA - GMW60B uncontaminated upgradient, 5.4 m (SPAdes)... ... | reverse complement strand
GAAGCATAATGACCAAAGAGAGAAATCGTGGCACCACCAAATATTTGACGGGACTGACGGCAAACGCTTGGAGAGCATCGACTTGTTCCGTCACTGTCATCGAACCAATTTCAGCGGTAATGCCGGCGCCAATCCTTCCGGCCACAATCAAGGCCGTCAACACCGGGGCTAATTCTCTCGTTAATGATACCGCGACAATATTGGGAATATAAATTTCGGCTTTAAACTGGACCATTTGATAGGCCATTTGCAGGGCCATAATCATCCCGATAAAAAACGCGACCAGAGAAGAAATAAAAAAACTTCCAGGGCCGGCCCGCTTGGCTTGACTCAAAATTCGCTGACTTTTTATAGGCGGAACAAAAATCCAATACAGAGTTTGCCAAAGAAGAATACTCAACTCTCCCATGTAATGGATCATGCGGAAAACCAGTTGCCCTGAAGAAGAAATGATGTTGGCCATCATCTAAAATTTCATCCCCTGTTCAATCCCTAACATCCCCACATCTTTATCCGAGGGCAAAGTCCCAGGGATATTGTTCTTCCTTAAAAGATATTTAATTTCCATTTTTGAATTTTCGTCTTCTGAACGTTTTAATGTCCATTCCCGGTCAAAATTCGTTTCCTCAACTAATGGAGAAAATGTTAATTGCTCTAACTGCGTCTTGTAATGGTCTTGGTCACTCAAATCAAAAGGACCTTCAAAAAGGTAGGTTAAACCATTCTGTTTTGTTAGAGAGGATTGATGAACGTTAAGGTGCGGATACACTCCGTCAATATTGACATTCATAGATTCAAACGATAAATCTTTTACAAACCCATTGTGACTTTGCAGTGTTCCTTTTAATGACAACCGCGTTAATGTCCCTGAAAGTTCAATGGTTCCAAAAATCTCGCCGGCGGATTCATAATCTCGACGAGGGACAAAAAAATCAAGAAAATCATTTAAATCCATGGCCGTTAATTCGAGTTTAAGATCCATGTGACAAGGAGAAGCCAAATCAACAAATCCCTGGCCACTCATACGATCGACAAACACCGTCTTAAGGTATAGACGACTGTCTTTAACAGCAAATTGTCCTTTTAATTGGTGAGCGCGATGTTTGAGGCGGGAAGGAGTATAGAGACTCAATCGAAATTGACTTTTAGAAAAATCGACTTCTCCCTTAAAAAAGGAAGTTGTGTGGGCATAGCAAGGCGTAATGGAAAAAATACTTAAAAAAACCACAAGGATAAGAAGATGGGAGTATTTTCTGATTTTCATTTAAAAACCAAAATATCTTCTTTGCGATCCACCTTAACCTTTGATCCTTCCTTAAATTCTCCTGAAATAATTTCTTCGGCCATCGGGTCTTCCAACAACCGTTGAATGGTCCGTTTCAATGGCCGCGCTCCATAAACAGGGTCAAAACCTTTTTCAATAAGAAGATCTATTGCTGATTTAGTTAATTCGACTTGAATATCTCTATCTTTGAGACGCGCGATAACCTCTTTAATTTCTAACTCCACAATGTGGTAAAGGTTGTCCTTCGTCAGAGACTTAAACACGATGATATCATCGACACGGTTTAAGAATTCCGGTTTAAAAGTTTTCTTGACCTCATCGAGAAGACGGCTCTTCATGTCTTCATACGTAACGTCTTCTTTAGGCGCGATAAAGCCTAAGGAGCCTTGCTTGCGCAACATCTCCGCCCCGACGTTAGACGTCATCAAGATAATCGTATTTCGAAAATCGATCTTACGGCCTAGACTGTCTGTTAATCGCCCTTCTTCAAACACTTGCAAAAGAAGATTAAAAACATCCGGATGAGCCTTTTCAATTTCATCGAGGAGAATGACCGAATAAGGTTTGCGGCGGACTTTCTCGGTTAATTGCCCTCCCTCTTCGTATCCCACATATCCCGGCGGAGCCCCGATCAAACGCGAGACATTGAATTTATCCATATATTCGGACATATCAATCTGGATCAAAGAATCTTTACTCCCAAACATAAATTCCGCCAACGCCTGCGCAAGAAGCGTTTTGCCAACACCCGTGGGTCCTAAAAAAATAAACGACCCGATAGGCCGCTTAGGATTTTTAATTCCCGCGCGAGAACGACGCACCGCTCGAGCAATGGCATTGATGGCTTCTTCTTGGCCAATGACAACTTTCCTTAAGTGCTCATCCATTTTAAGGAGTTTTTGACTCTCTTCCTGTTCGAGACGTGCCAGAGGGATTCTTGTCCACTGAGAAACGACATGCGCGATTTCTTCATAGCCAATTGTAATGCTGGCTTTATCCCGTTCTTTATTCCATTCATTTTTAACTTTGTCTAACTTATCTCTGGCCTCTCTTTCCTGATCACGCATCTTAGCGGCTTTCTCAAAATCTTGGCTTTTAATGTAAGCCTCTTTTTCTTTTTTCGCCTGTTCGACCTCGATTTCAAGTTCTTGAAAACTCGGAGGGACAACCATCGCGTTTAACCGCGCGCGTGAGCCGGCCTCATCCATAATATCAACGGCTTTATCCGGCAATGACCGGCCTGAAATATAGCGGTCCGAAAGCCGAACAGCCGATTCAAGGGATTCGTCAGAGAATTTGACCCGATGATGAGCTTCGTATTTGTCCCGAAGACCTTTTAAAATTTGGATGGCTTCATCAACGGAGGGCGGTTCCACCATAATGGTTTGAAATCGTCTCTCTAACGCGGCATCTTTTTCAATATACTTTCGATATTCATCTAACGTGGTGGCCCCAATACACTGAATTTCTCCTCGAGAAAGAGCAGGTTTTAAAATATTGGCGGCATCAATCGCGCCTTCCGCCGCGCCCGCCCCGACTAAGGTATGCAGCTCATCGATAAAAAGAATGATTTTGCCATTCCTTTTAATTTCATCCATGACCGCCTTAATTCTCTCCTCAAATTGTCCTCGATATTTTGTCCCCGCGATCATCAAGGCCAAATCGAGAACCACAATATTTTTATCGCGAAGGATCTCAGGGACCTCACCTTTAATAATTTTCTGCGCTAAACCCTCGACGATCGCGGTCTTTCCCACACCCGCCTCGCCTAAAAGAACAGGATTATTTTTTGTCCGTCGACTTAAAATTTGTAAAATGCGGTCGATCTCTTCTTTACGGCCGATCACCGGATCTAATTTCCCGTCCTTCGCTAATTTATTTAAATTGCGGCCATAAGCGTCAATCGCCGGTGTTTTATCGGATTTTGCTGTAGGCTCCGACGAGCTATACCCCGGGATTCCCGAACCTAACAACTCCATCACTTCATTGCGTAATTTGCCTAAATCCAAACCTAAATTGAGAAGAACGCGGTACGCCATCCCCTCGCCTTCCTTGACCAATCCTAAAAGAAGATGTTCTGTCCCGATGTAATTGTGTCCCAACGCGCGGGCTTCCTCGGCGGATAATTCCAACGCCTTCTTGGATCGCGGTGTGAAAGGAATATCGCCTAACACTTGGGTTTGAGGTCCAGCCTGAACTAATTTTTCGACTTCAATACGAATCGTTTCTAAATCAACACCTAATTTTTGCAGGACAGCGGCGGCGACACCTTCCCCTTCGCGGACAAGTCCTAAGAGAAGATGTTCTGTCCCAATATAATCATGATTAAAACGCCGGGCTTCTTCTTTGGCGTACACAATCACTTTTCTGGCACGTTCCGTGAATCTATTAAACATTTTGAGCTCCTCCTAATTTCTCTCTGATCACACTGGCCCTTTTCGTATCTCGCTCGGCGGCAGACAATTTTTTGCCCTCAATTTTCTGCAAATGCGCCGGCTGAATCATAATGAATAATTCATTAACCGCGTTGCGATCAACCTCTTTAATAATTTTTAAATCGACTCCAAGCCTCACCATCGACAACAGCTCGACGGTCTCTTGGCTTGAGATAATGTGAGCGCTTCTTAAAACCCCTAACGACCTGAAAATTTTATCTTCCAGCATCGCCTTATTCTGCAAGATCAACGCCTGACGAGCCTGTTCTTCCTGTTCAATCAACTGACGGATCAGGCCGTTGATATTTTCAATAATCTCCACTTCACTGTGACCCATGGAAACCTGATTTGAAATTTGATAAAAATTGCCGCTGGCCTGAGTGCCCTCGCCGTAAAATCCGCGGGAGGCGAAACTTAACTTCGCCACAGCGGTCAGGACTTTGTTAATTTGTTTGGTCATGACCAAAGCGGGCAAATGCATCATAACGGATCCGCGCAGCGCCGTTCCCGTATTCGTCGGACAGGCGGTCAAATAACCCCAGTTAATAAAATACGCGAAATCTAATTTGGCGGATAAAGCGTCATCGATGGAATTGGCGATTTTCCACGCCTCAGCGAGATTAAGACCGGACTCCATCACTTGAAGACGCAGATGATCTTCTTCATTGATCATGAGCGATAAAATTTCTTCCTCAGAAATGATCAATCCTTTCCCTTCGGGGTTGGCCGCGTGTTCATGACTCATCAAATGCCGTTCAATTAAAAATTGTTTGTCAACATTGTCCAATTCATGAATTTTGATAGACATCGATTTCTTAAAATATGGAATATCTTTGAGAGCCGACTGGACGAGCGCGAGGATGTCTTGAAGATCCTTTTTCCTGGCCTTATTGGGAAAAGGTTTCTTGGAAATATTTCTCGCCAATCTAATCCGGGACGACATGACGATATCGGAATGATCTCCACTCCCTTTTAACCATTGCCCTGTTTTGTAAATCAAATCATCCAAAATCATTTATTCTCACCTCTTTTTTCGAATTCACGGACCTTATCCCGCAGCTGGGCCGCCTTCTCAAAATCCTCAGCTTCAATCGCTTTTTGAAGCTGATTTCTCAAATCGTGCAATGTCTCAATGGTTTGTTTTTGAGATTCCAGCATGCTCACCGGAGTTTTCCCAAAATGCTGATTCGAACCATGAATTTTTTTAAGCAAAGTTCCTAAATGAGCCTTAAAAGTATTATAGCATTCACTGCAGCCGAGTCTTCCAAATTTCCTGAAATCATCATAACTGGTCCCGCAATTCTCACACAAAAGCTTGACTTTTTGGGACTCGGGACTGGTTTTCCCAAAGTCCGCCAAGCCCGCCAATAAATCCGCCAAACCAAACTGCTGTTCCATTTGAACGCTTTTCTGGCGGGCGCATTCCTCGCACAAATGCATTTCTGACATTTGTTCATCCACAATCTCAGTCAAATGGACCGTGGCCTTCTTTTTGCCGCAAATATCACACAACATAGATTTAGTATTTCACTCCATCTTTTTTTGTCGCGTCATGAAACATCTTAATAAGTTTCATCGTCAACACGCCGGGTTTGCCATCGCCAATTTTGCGGCCATCCACTTTGACCACAGGAATAATTTCCGCGGCTGTTCCCGTCAGGAAACATTCATCCGCCGTATAAACTTCATGACGTGTCATCAAACATTCTAAAGCGGTCATTTTGATTTTGGCCGCCAGCTCAAGCACCGCGCCCCTGGTAATTCCTCGCAGGCGTCCTTGGCTTGGTGTTGAAAGCACGTCATCTTTGATAATAAAAATATTATCCCCCGTGCATTCAGCCACGTAACCCTGATGATCGAGCATGATCGCTTCCATAAAGCCGGAATTATTCGCCTCGATCTTGGCAAAAATATTATTGAGGTAATTCAAAGATTTTAATAACGGATTCAAAGCTTCGGGATTATTACGCACGGTTGGCACCGTGATAATCTCCATACCCTTATTGTATAATTCCTTTGGGTAGAGAGTAATTTTGTCCGCAATAATAATCACATTCGGTTTTCCAAAACATTTCCGAGGATCTAATCCAAGATCACCCTCTCCTCGGGTTACCACCACCCGAATATACGCATCGCTTAAATTATTTTTCTTTAAAGTCTCGATGATCGCTTTTGACATCTCTTCTTTCGTCATTTTAGCGTCAATCATCAACGTATGCAGAGTTTCGTAAAGCCGATCGATATGGTCTTTCAGTTTAAAAATAAGACGGTTGTAGGCGCGGATTCCTTCAAACGCCCCATCGCCATATAAAAATCCATGGTCAAACACCGACACTTTAGCGTCTTTTTGATCCAACCATTTTCCATTCAAATAAATTTTCATCTCAAACCCTCACTTTGCTAGGAGTTGTCCATCCTTCATATGAAGGACACGGTGACTCAAACGAGAAATTTCCTCATCGTGAGTGACAAGGATTAATGTCTGTTGTTTTTCGCGATTGAGTTGAAATAAAAGATCAATGATCTGCCGGCCGGTCGCCGAATCAAGATTTCCCGTTGGTTCATCACAAAAAACAATTTTAGGCTCATTGATCAAAGCCCTGGCAATCGCGACTCTCTGCTGTTCGCCGCCGGAAAGTTCTTTCGGTTTATGCTGAACTCTTTTTTCTAATCCGACGCGTTGCAACATCCCTTCGCCCTTGGCCAACAACTCTTTCTTTGATCGGCGATCGTCACGAATCATTAAAGGAAGTATAACATTTTCAAGGGCCGTCAATTCTGGTAAAAGATGATAAAACTGAAAAACAAAACCAATCCTTTCGTTACGCAACCTCGCCCGAGAATTTTCGGAAAGATTATAAAGATCCTGCCCATCCAACATGACCGAGCCTTCTTGCGGGACATCTAACCCTCCTAAAATGTGTAGCAGTGTCGACTTGCCAGCGCCGGAAGGCCCGACGATGGCAATAATTTCACCCGGCTCAACTTTTAGATGAACACCCTTTAAAACCTGCAACTGAGAATAGGATTTTTTAACATTAAACGCATCGACAATCATTCATACCTCAAAGCTTCAACAGGCTGCAAAGACGCCGCTTTCGCGGCCGGATAAATCGTCGCCACATAAGTAATCACCAAAGCCGCGACCACAATCGCCGTAATATCCGACAATTGCAGATCGACGGGGACATGGTCAATGGAATAAATTTCCTGAGGAACTCGGACATACGTTTTCAAAATGTACGACACTCCCAGTCCGCTTAGGAGTCCAAAGATCGTGCCCAAAATTCCAATAAACATTCCTTGTTGAGTGAAAATCTGACGAATCGCTTTTCGCGGTACGCCAATGGACTGGAGAATGCCGATGTCGTGAATTTTACTTGTGACCGTTACCACAAGCGTGCTGATAATATTAAACGAAGCGACCAAAACCATCAGCGTCAAAATAATAAACAATCCCCATTTTTCTAAAAACAAGGCTTCAAAAAGATTACGGTTGATATCAATCCATGTCCGCACTAAAAAACTATACCCCAACGCTTCATAAATCTTTTTCTGAATCTTTTTAGCCTGATAAGGATCAGTAATTTTAACGCCAATACCCGTCGCAACATCTAAAGGCAAATTAAAAATTTCTTGAGCTTTTTTTAAAGGAACAAGAACCAAACTCATATCGTAATCCACCATCCCCGTGTTAAAAATACCGACAATTTTTAAAGAGTACCTCCAAGATTTACCGGCAATTCCAGCGCCCGGGGATATTAACGTAATGGTATCTCCAACGGAGTAGCCGAAATAACGAGCCAATTCTTTGCCAATAATGACCGAATCATCTTTGAGATCTTTGAGCGTCCCTTCAACGAGATATTGGTCAGCTTTCGTAACTTTTCTTTCAGACTCAGATTGAATCCCCCGCACCGCCACGCCTAACGCCTGACCGGGACTTTCTAAAAATAAACTTCCTTGAACATAAGCCGACGCGGCCACAACACCATCGATCTTATTAAGCTTTTGTTGAATCTCTTCGTAATTTTTAACTCCCGTTTCTTTCTCGACCATCACATGCGGTGTGGTCCCAATAATCTTCTCGCGCAAATTGTTTCCAAAACCCGTCATGACACCAATCACCACAATGAGAGCCATCACACCAATGGCGACACCGGCCACGGAAATAAAATTTAAAAACGCCAAAAACCGCGTTTTACTCGCTGTCAAATAACGGAAACTAATCCAGTTGATATATTTCACTTATGACCTATTTCTATCGGTTTCATGAGCGGAAATAAAATGACATCCCGAATCGACGCGGAGTCCGTGAGCAACATGACCAAACGATCAATCCCGATTCCCAACCCTCCCGCCGACGGCATCCCATACTCGAGCGCCTGAATAAAATCTTCATCGATGGCTCGATTTCCCGTCTCGGTATCGTCTTTTAAATCTTCCAATAACCGTTTTCTCTGCTCGATCGGATCATTAAGCTCGGAATACGCGTTGCCGATTTCCATTCCACCAGCAAAACATTCAAATCGCGCCGAAATCCAGGGATTGTCGGGTAAGGTTTTAGCGAGTGGGCAAAGAAACGTAAAATAATCCAAAAAGAAAACGGGATGGCTCATCTCATCTTCTTCCAAAAATTCTTCCACGATCTTCATCACACCTGAGCGGGTCAGTTTATCAACGCGAACCTTACCTCCGCGCTTTTTCTTAACCTTATCGAGCATCACCAACGCGTCATCTTCGGGATTGATATCAAATTTTTCCTTGATCATTTTGGCAAACGACCGTCTCTCCCATGGTGGCGTAAAATCAATTTCTTTGCCTTGATACATGACCTTATACGATCCCGTAATCTCCTTCGCTAAACCACTGACCAATTCTTCCGTCAGTTTCATCATATCCTCAAAATCCCCGTACGACTGATAAACTTCAAGCATGGTAAATTCAGGATTGTGCCGGGTTGAGACGCCTTCATTTCGAAAATTGCGGTTAATTTCGTAAACCCTTTCTAATCCTCCGACGAGAAGACGTTTTAAATACAATTCCGGAGCGATTCTTAAAAAGACTTCCATGTCATAGGCATTGTGTTGAGTTTTAAAAGGACGGCCGCGCGCGCCCCCAGCCATAGGCTGAAGCATGGGAGTTTCGACTTCCACAAAATTTCTTTTATCCAAGAAAGATCGAATCGACGAAACAATTTTACTGCGCTTGATAAAAACGTCTCGCACTTCAGGGTTCGCAATAAGGTCAATGTACCGTTGTCGGTAACGAATCTCGACGTCTTTGAGGCCATGCCATTTTTCCGGAAGGGTCATAAGCGATTTGCAGAGCATTTGGATTTCAGCCACGCGAACACTTTTTTCTCCAGTCTTGGTTTTAAATAATGTCCCTTTAACGCCGATAATATCGCCAATATCCAAAGCGCTCAAAATAACAGGGCTATTGTTGTCCTTAAAATTCTCTTCTTTAACAAAAAGCTGTATTTTGCCGCTTTGATCTTGAAGATCGAGGAAAGTCACTTTGCCATGGCTGCGATTAGCGATCATGCGCCCGGCGAGAGCAACATCTTTTCCTTCTTCAAAGGGCTCCAAGAGATGGGCAATGGTATCGGTGAACTCAAAACGGCCTCCGTAGGGGGGAATGCCGTGCTCTTGAAGCTTTTTAAGCTTCTCTATCCTAACTTCTCTTATTTCATTAACTTCCATAAAATGGACTCTTTCAAAAGGATTATTAATATTAAATTAAGATAATTATATAGAAAATAAAGGATGTGTCAATGAAAAGGCGGGAGTTTTAGGCGGCTACAATACAAATTTTTCTTTGATTGGCGAGGGCGATCGTTTTGTCGCGGTCAATGATGAGAGTTTTATGGGCTTCGATCGCCAGGCAGGATGCCTTGGCTTTAATCATAGTCTGAATTGTCCGAGGCCCTATGACAGGAATGTCAAAACGAAGATCTTGATTGGGTTTACTCATCTTGACAACCACAGCTCCGCCGCGGGCAATTTGACCGCCTCGTAAAATTGTCTTGTCTGTCCCTTCCATCGCTTCAATCGCCACAATCGCTTTCTCTTTGACCACAACGGTTTGTCCCACATCAATGGCGCCCATCGCCTTGGCGATGGTTTTCCCAAATTCAATATCTTCTAATTCTCTTAAGGTCGGTCCTCGTCGGGTTAACGTTCCTTTGGGGGCCAAATGATCTGCCAATAAAAACGTCGAATCCAATAATTGAATCCCGTGAACTTTAAGTTTATCGGCCACGGCCGTAAAAATTGTGTCAGCTTTTCGGTCCTTCATCGCTTCAAAAAGACTTTTAAACTCTTCGTCGAGTTGAACCTTTTTATCAAAAAGATTATCCGGATTAACTTGTCCTGCCATAATCACCTTCTTCACACCTTGTTGTTCAAAAAATAAAAAAAGTTTTTTTAATTCACCCGTGTGAAACCAACGGAATTGATCGACGAAAAACTTTAATAATAATGACGTGTCCCCGCGAACTCCCGCCGCGATGACTTGATAATTTTGTTGTTTCGCTTTTTGAGCAAAAAGGAGAGGAAATTGGCCGTTGCCGGCGATGAGACCAATGGGTTCTTTCAGTCTGTTATTCCTCGTTTAGAGGTTTTGATGAAAAAAATAAGATGTTCTAATTCCGGACACATCTTCAATTCTTTTTCAATTCGTTCCAAGGCGTGTGTTCGAGTAAGCCCTGATCTAAAAATAATTCTAAAAGCTTTTTTTAGTACTTCCATGGATGCGGCAGGAATCCGGGCGCGTTGCATGCCGACGATATTGGTCCGGATCACCTCGGCGGGATAACCGACACACATCGAAAAAGGCGGAACATCTTGAATAATCCTCGTGCATCCTCCCACAATGGAAAGTCGTCCCAAACGAACAAATTGATGAACAGCGCTTAAGCCTCCAATCACCGCGTTGTCCTCCAAGATCACATGCCCGGCCAGGGAGGCGTTATTGGCCATGATACAGTGATTCCCGATCACACAATCGTGAGCCACATGGGCATACGTCATGATGAGATTGTTATTGCCAATCACCGTCTTGCCGCCGCCTTCCAATGTTCCTGCATTGATCGTCACATATTCCCGAATGGTATTGTTGTCGCCAATATGCAGCCACACATTATCTTCAGCGGAATGTTTCATATCTTGAGGGGCGCTTCCAACGACCGCTCCGGTAAAAAATTTACAGTTTTGGCCAATCGTCGTCTGACCGGTGATGACACAATGACTACCGACCTGAACATTTATGCCTAAGGTCACGCCGCCATCGATGATCGAGTAAGGACCAATGTTCACTCCCGACGACAATTTTGCTTCAGGGTGAACAATCGCGCTTTTATGAATCGTTAAATTTTCCATTATTTTTTATTCTATCACGAATTCTTAAGAATATTTTTCTGAAAATTCTTTATCGTCCGTTAAATACGACGCGTCGGTAAATGAAAAAAGCATGTCCGCTTCAGCCACAATCTCCTCACCAACTTTTGCCTGCCCTCGAACTTGACTGGTCCGGCTGCGGTCGCGGATGACTTCAACCTCCATGATCAACTGATCACCGGGCCTGACAACCTTACGAAATTTGACTTTATCCACCGACATAAAAAATGCGACTTTACCACGATGAATTTCATTCGTCAAGACGACAACGCCGGCGGTTTGGGCCATGGCCTCAATCATCAAGACCCCGGGCATAATAGGCCGTGTTGGAAAATGTCCCTGAAAAAACGGTTCATTAATGGTGACGTTTTTAATGCCAATCCCTTTTTTGCCAGGCTCAATTTGAACAATGCGATCCACCAAAAGGAAAGGATAACGATGAGGAAGAATTTTCATGATTCCTTGAATATCAATCTCTTGTGCCCCTTGTCCTATTCCAGTTCCTGTTCCTATTCCAGGAACTGGAACAAAAACAGGAACCGTGGCCGCCTTTTCATATTTTTCTTTTTGAATGGCAATCTGTTTTAATAATTGGACATTTAAGGTATGACCACTTTTAATGGCAAAGACATGACCCCGCAAAGCGACACCCAAGAGGGACAAATCCCCAATTAAGTCTAACACTTTATGTCGAGCAAATTCATCGTGGAAACGCAACTGATTTTCTTTAACACCATTTTTACCGACGACAAGTGTATTTTTATAATGGGCTCCTTTCCCAAAGCCGCTCGCTAATAACTCCTGGGCCTCACTTTCTAAACAAAACGTCCGGCACGGCGCAATTTCTTTTTCAAAATTTTCAGCATTAACAATCATCTGACAAAACTGTGAACGTAAAAATGGGTGTTCGTAATCCAGCGTATAGGACACCTTAAAGTGCCCATCGGGATCCGGAACCATGTAAATGCTTGCCCCCTCACCAAAAACACCGATGGGTTCTCGAATAGCAAAGACGTGAGCTTCAGCGGTTTGTTCGACGATACCCGCTTTTTTAATGGCGGTTAAAAAATCCAAGCCCCCTCCGTCTAAGCCAGGAACTTCGGGACCGTTAATTTCTAAAATAAGATTCGTGATCCCCAACCCATAAAGAACCGCCATGAGATGCTCGATAGTCCGAATCACTTCCTGACCTCGTCCCAGAGACGTACAACGATGGATCTTCGCCTCCGCGAAAAGATTGTTCACATCAGCTTTAATGACCGGGTTATCCGGAAGGTCCGTGCGAATAAACACAATTCCAGAATCTTGAGGAGCCGGTTTAAATTTCAATTGGACCTGACAGCCCGTATGCAGACCGCCGCCTGAGAGCGTAAATTCTTTTTGAATTGTTTTTTGTTTAAGAATCATTTTTCTTTAAAAAACTTTCCAATTCCTTAACTCTTGTCTCTAGTTCTTTAATTTTTGCTACATAATGCGGGAGTCTTTGAAGAGCCGCATTGACGCGCTTCGCGGTATCATGAGGTTTCGCCGGATAGCCTGAAACTTTACTCAAAGGCGGCAACGATTTGGTGACCCCCGATTGGGCGGCAATTATTGAACCTTCGCCAATCGTCAAATGTCCGGCAACCCCCGCCTGTCCGGCCAAAATCGAATTTTTGCCAATCTTTGTACTTCCGGAAATCCCGACTTGAGCGATAACGATACAATTTTCTCCAATATTCACATTGTGAGCAATTTGAACCAAATTATCGATCTTCGTTCCTCGGCCAATCAAGGTTTTATCAAATCTCGCGCGGTCAATGGTGACATTGGCGCCAATCTCG
>Ga0209515_10007663_pt1 | contig 12943 bp, 12 predicted proteins | sample Subgroupgradi54m_FD_187454 | JGI IMG/M metagenome (GOLD analysis project Ga0209515, IMG submission 187454) | Subsurface groundwater microbial communities from S. Glens Falls, New York, USA - GMW60B uncontaminated upgradient, 5.4 m (SPAdes)... ... | reverse complement strand
AAAATTCCCCACTGCTGCCTCCCGTAGGAGTCTGGGCCGTGTCTCAGTCCCAGTGTGGCTGGTCGTCCTCTCAGACCAGCTACAGATCGTCGCCTTGGTAGGCTTTTACCCCACCAACTAGCTAATCTGACATCGGCCGCTCCAATTGCGCGAGGTCTTGCGATCCCCCGCTTTCACCCGTAGGTCGTATGCGGTATTAATCCGGCTTTCGCCGGGCTATCCCCCACAACTGGGCACGTTCCGATGTATTACTCACCCGTTCGCCACTCGCCACCAGGATTGCTCCCGTGCTGCCGTTCGACTTGCATGTGTAAGGCATGCCGCCAGCGTTCAATCTGAGCCAGGATCAAACTCTTCAGTTCGATCTTGATAAATTACTCAAAGAATTGAAGTGAACTTCACTTGCATGAAAATTCAATTCAGTGAGCGTTTAAGGTCCATGAGACCTTGAGTCTTGCGACTCTTGGCACTCGCCTTCAAACGCCCACGCTTATCGGCTGTTAGTTTTTAAAGAACGTCGGTCTTGCGACCGCTGCCCCGACGGGCAGCACCTTGCGGTGTTTGCTGAACGTTTTGCTGTGTTCAGCTGAGAGAGCGATTCTGACATGTTTTTCAAACCCTTGTCAAATACTCGGCTATCTCATCTTCGCTGCCCGCCTCGGTCGTTAGCGCTTTCGCGTCTCGCCCGCTGTGCTCAGCGAAGTCCACGACTATATCAGCTTTTTCGACACCTCTCAAAGCCGCCCGGCGAAAAATTCACGCAAGCAGCGCGGCGGCGACTGCGGGTGCGTTGGCGAGCGTGCGCTGCACCTCGAGGTAGGTGGCCTGCGGGTCGTCGGACTGCAGCACCTGGTCGAGCCGCGCCGCCCAGCGGTGCGCGTCGGCGCGCAGCACCCGCTGCTTGATCGAGAGGATCTGCGACGGGTGCATCGAGAAGCTGCGCAGGCCCATCGCCAGCAGCAGCTCGGTGAATGCCGGGTCGCCGGCCATTTCGCCGCAGACGCTGACATCCTTGCCGGCAGCGCGCGCATCGCGGATCGCCTGCGCGATCAGGCGCAGCACAGCCGGGTGCCACGGGTCGTACAGGTACGCGACGGCCTCGTCGGCGCGATCGATCGCGAGCGTGTACTGGATCAGGTCGTTGGTGCCGATCGAGACGAAGTCGAACACCTTGAGGAAACTCGGCAGCATCAGCGCAGCGGCCGGCACCTCGACCATCGCGCCGACCTCGACCTCGGTGAAGGGCTTGCCGGCTTCGGTCAGCTGCGCCTTGGCGCGCGCGATCGCATCGAGCGTCTGGTGCGCCTCGCCGAGGTGCGCCAGCATCGGTATCAGCACCCGCACCTTGCCGTAGGCGCTGGCGCGAAGAATCGCGCGCAGCTGCTGGCGGAACATGCCGGGCTCGGACAGGCTCCAGCGGATCGCACGCAGCCCGAGCGCCGGATTCAGCGCGTGTTCGTGGCGCAGTTCGTTGACCGACATGCGGTCGAGCGGCTTGTCGGCGCCGATGTCGACCGTGCGGATCGTCACCGGCATGCCCTGCATCGCCTCGACCGCGGCGCGGTAGGCCTCGAACTGTTCGTCTTCACCGGGCAGCTCGTTCTCGCCACGGTTCATGAACAGGAATTCGCTGCGGAACAGGCCCACGCCGACCGCCCCGGCGGCGAGCGCCGCGGGCGCGTCGCCGGGCAGCTCGATGTTGGCGAGCAGGTCGACGCGTTCGCCGTCGAGCGTGACCGCCGGCGTGTGGCGCAGCCTCGACAGGCGGGCGCGCTCGAGTTCGCTCTGGCGCTGCCGGAAGCGGTACTCCTCGAGCACGATCGGCGACGGGTTGACGATGACGATGCCGGCATCGCCGTCGATCACCACCCAGTCGTCCTGGCGGATGATGCGGCTCGCCTCGCGCGCGCCGACCACCGCCGGGATGTCCAGGCTGCGCGCGACGATCGCGGTGTGCGAGGTCTTGCCGCCGACGTCGGTGATGAAGCCGATGAACACGCTGCGCTTGAACTGCAGCATGTCGGCCGGCGCGATGTCGTTGGCGACCAGCACCAGCGGGTCTTCGCCGGCGAAGTCGCGGGCGTTCGACGACGCCGGCGCCGCTGCGTACGACGCCGACGGCCCGCGCGACATCGCCCGCAGCAGCCGCTCGACGACCTGCTCGAGGTCGGCCTTGCGCTCGCGCAGGTACTCGTCCTCCATCTCGTCGAACTGGCGCGCCAGCACTTCGAGCTGGGCCGACAGCGCCCATTCGGCGTTGTAGTGGCGCTCGCGGATCCATTGTTTGGTCGCGCCGGTGAGCGCCTCGTCGTGCAGCAGCATCAGGTGCACGTCCAGCAGCGCCGGCAGCTCGGCCGGCGCGTCCGGGGACAGGTCGCGCTTGAGCGTCGTCAGCTCGGCGGCCACCGCGTCGCGCGAAGCGCGCATCCGCGCGATCTCGGATTCGACCTGGCCCTCTTCGATGAAATAGTGCGCCACGTCGACCCGGCTCGATGCGACCAGCACGGCACGCCCAATCGCCACGCCGCGCGACACCGGAAGACCGAAGACCTGGATGCTCATCCGGCGATGCTAGCAGCGCGCTGCACCCGCCGCATCCGGTTTTGGCGTGCCGGGCCGGTGCGCTGTCACGCCCATGTCACCGGCGATTCACGCCCACGTCACCGCGCTTCGCGACCATGCAGGGCATCACCACGGAGATTGCCATGCGCGAACTGCCCCTGCCGACCTTGCCGCTGGCCGACTTGAGCGCCCCGTTGGCGCCACGGAGGTCACTTCATCCGAGCTCACAGGTCACCGATGGTCTCGGTCATGACAAAGCTCGTTTCGACGTGGTTTGGGCTCGCACCGACGACGAAGTTCGCGAAGCGCAACGCTTAAGGCACCTCGTCTTCGCCGACGAGATGGGCGCGCGCCTGTCGGTGCCGGCGGGCTCGCCGGCCGGGCACGACATCGATGTGTTCGACGCCCACTGCGAGCACCTGCTCGTGCGCGCGCAGCGCGACGACGCTCGGCCCGGGCCGGTGATCGGCACCTACCGGGTGCTGACACCGGCGGCAGCCCAGCGGGTCGGCGGCCTCTACAGCGAGATCGAATTCGACCTGACCCGGCTGCGCCCGCTGCGCTCGCGCATGGTCGAGCTGGGTCGCTCGTGCGTGCATCCGGATTGGCGCTCGGGCGGCGCAATCCTGGCGCTGTGGGGGGCGCTCGCCAAGTTCATGCAGCGCAACGATCTGGACACGATGGTCGGCTGCGCCAGCATCGGCATGCGCGACGGCGGCCACCTGGCGGCAAGCCTGTGGCAGCAGCTGCGCAAGACCCACCTCGCGCCGATCGAGTGGCAGGTGCGGCCGCGCCTGCCGCTGCCGGTGGACGAGCTGCAAGGCGACCTGAACGTCGAGCCGCCGCCGCTGATCAAGGGGTATCTGCGCTGCGGCGCCAAGGTGCTGGGCCCGCCGGCCTGGGACCCGGACTTCAACACCGCCGATCTGCCGATGCTGATGCGCATCGAGGACCTGCCATCGCGCTACCGCAAGCACTTCCTCGGCGCCTGAGCGCCGGCGCGCCTACTGGCCCTCGCCGAACTTGTCGTTGACGAGGGCGACCAGCGCGTCGAGCGCGGCCTGTTCGTCGTCGCCCTCGGTCTCGATCTCGACCTCGCAGCCCAGCCCCGCGGCCAGCATCATCACGCCCATGATGCTCTTGGCGTTGACGCGCCGGCCGTTGCGGCTCATGAAGATCTCGCTCTTGAAACCACTGGCCAGCTTGGTCAGCTTGGCCGATGCCCGGGCGTGCAGCCCGAGCTTATTGCTGATGAGAATGTTGGCCTTGATCATTGGCACCTGGTTTGAAAGCCTGATTCTGCGGTCGGGTGACCGCCACCTGCATCACACCCTGGGTCGCGCCGGCGACCGCACGCGCTGCCAGCAGGTCGAGCGGCTCCTCGGCGTAACACAGCGAGCGCCACAACATCGGCACGTTGACGCCGGCGATCACCTTGATCTGCGCGCCTTCGACACTGCTCGCCAGCCGCTGCGCCACGTTGCACGGGGTGGCGCCGAACACGTCGGTGAAGATCAGTGCCTCGGGGTTGCGCACCAGCGCGAGCAGCTCGCGTGCCTGCGCTTCGATCTCTTCGATCGGCGTCTCGGGCGACACGTCGAGCGCCTGCAGCACGCGCGCGCATTCGGGGAACGTGTGTTCGGCCACCGCCTTCAGCGATGACGCCAGCGGCGCGTGGGCGATGATGAGCAAACCGGGCATTGGGTCGATTATCGGCAGTTGGGCCGCACCACTTCACGGCAGTCTTGTCACGCGCTGTCGTCGCGACGCAAAAACCACACATACGACAACGCGCAGCAGCCTGCCAGTAACGCAAACGCCCCCTGGTACGCCGACTCGACGCTGAAGCCGAAAGCCTTGAAGGTGTCGATCGCGACGCCGATGCCCCACTGCAGCACGAACACGCCGACGAAGATTACGAGGTTGTAGGCCGACAGCGCACGCCCGGCGAGCGCGGCCGGGAAGGCCTGGCCAATCGCCGGCTGCGACAGCGACACGAAGGTGCTGGTGACGCAGAACAGCCCCCACACCCCTGCGCCGGCGTGGTGGCCCAGCAGCACCGCGGCCACCAGCACCACCAGGCACAGCGGAATGCCGCGTGCGATCAGGCTCTGCGCGGTCCAGCCGCGGGCGTACAGACGCGGCACGGCGGCCCCCCAGCCCATGAAGGTGACGAGCATCGCCACGTTGATGCCGAACAGGCCTCGCGCCGCCTCGGCGGGCGTCAGGCCGACCACCTGCGACAGCCACGGCCCGGCCCACAGCGACTGCACCGCGACCATGCCGCCGTACTGGAAAAACGCCATCGGCGCGAAGCGCACGAAGCTCGGGTGGCGAAACACCGCTCGATAGCCGCCGTCGGCCGGCCCGGCAGCGCGCTGGCGCGGCGCCGGATGGGCGGGCACGTCGTGCGGCACCAGGCAGGCGATGGTCGCCATCGCCAGCGCGAACAGCAGCGCCAGGGCCCAGAACAGGCCGCGCCAGCCGATCAGCGGCAGCAGCCACTGCACCGGCAGCGTCGACGCGACCATGCCGAGCGAGCCGGTCATCAGCATCCACGAGTTCGCGCGCATCTGCGCGGTGTCGCCGAAGCGGTGCCGGAAGGTCGTCATCGGCGCCATCAGGCAGGCGCTGACGCCCATCCCGATCAGCGCGCGCGCCGCCGTCAGGCCGATGAAGCTGCGCGCTAGCGCAAACGCCACGCAGCCGAGCACCGCGATGCTGATGAAGACGAGCAGCACGCGGCGCGAGCCGTGGCGGTCGAGTGCACGCCCGAGCGGCAGCTGCATCGCGGCGAAGCCGAAAAAGTAGGCGCCGGCCAGGAGCCCCAGGTGGCCCGCGTTGAGGCCCAGCTCGCTGCTGAAGCTCGGCGCCAGCGTCGCCGTCACGCCGCGCACCAGGGCCGAGAAGAAATAGGCGAAGGCGAAGCTCAGGAAGATCAGCGTCGCGGTGCGCAGCGGCAGCGCCGGCGGCGTGACCTCATGGGCGAGCGCGCTCATGGCGACAACCTGAGGCCGCTGAAAAACGTGTCGGCGGCTTCGGCGTCGAGCCGGGGCGCGAAGACGGTCGCCTGGTAGACCCGCGCGCCGCGGCTGAACAGACCGACCTGTTCCTGCAGCGCCGCCCCGTCGGACCCGAACCCGCTGATCGCCCAGCGCTCGGCCAGCGGGTTCGGCGTCATGCCCGGAACACCGAGGGGGGCGAGGCGCTGCGGTGCGCCGCCAAGATTGGCCGCGGCGCTGTCGCGCAACTGCGTCAGCGCGGCGTGCACCTTGCCCGGGTCGGCCATGTCGGCATGGGCGAGCGCAAAGGTCGCGCCGGCAGCCGAACAGGTGAGCAGCACCAGGCGGACCCGCGTCTCGGCCAAGCTCAAGTCGCGCGCCAGACGATCCGGCTTGCACGGGAACAGCGCCACCAGGTGGGCGTCGGGCACGGGGGTGTCGCGCCAGTTGAGGGCCGGCGAGCACGCCGCAACGGCCAGCGCCGCCAGGCCGCAGCGCCACACGGGATTCAAGCTCATCGCGCGATTATGTTGGCTGCTCCACAATCGTCCGATGACCCCTGAAGCGACTCCTGCCGACCCTGTGCAATCCCTTTCCGGCGTGACGGTGCTCGACCTGTCGCGGGTGCTGGCCGGGCCGTGGTGCACCCAGACGCTGGCCGATCTGGGCGCCGACGTGATCAAGGTCGAGCGCCCCCGCAGCGGCGACGACACCCGCGGCTGGGGCCCGCCGTTCCTGAAGGACCGCGCCGGCGCCGACACCGCCGAAGCCGCCTACTACCTCGGCACCAACCGCAACAAACGTTCGATCGCGGTCGACATCGCGAGCGACGCGGGCCAGTCGCTGATCCGCGCGATGGCAGCGCGCTGCGACGTCTTCATCGAGAACTTCAAGGTCGGCGACATGGCGCGTTACGGCCTCGACGCGGCCGTGCTGTGCGCGCTGAACCCACGCCTCGTCTACTGCTCGGTGACGGGTTTCGGCCAGACCGGCCCGTACTGCGAACGTGCCGGCTACGACTACGCGATTCAAGGCATCGGCGGCCTGATGAGCGTGACCGGCGAGCGCGACGACCGTCCCGGCGGTGGCCCGCAAAAGGTCGGCGTCGCGGTGGCCGACCTGTTCACCGGCATGTATGCGACGGTGGCGATCCTGGCCGCGCTGCGCCACCGCGATCGATGCGGCCAGGGCCAGGCGATCGACATGGCGCTGCTCGACACCCAGGTCGCGATGCTCGCGAACCTGGGTGCCAACTACCTGGCCACCGGCGTCGCGCCGAAACGCGCCGGCAATGCACACCAGAACATCGTGCCCTACCAGGTGTTCGAAGTGGCCGACGGGCACCTGATCCTGGCGGTCGGCAACGACAGCCAGTTCGCCAAGTTCTGCGACGTGGCGGGCTGCCCGGACCTGGCGCGCGACGAGCGCTACGCGCGCAACGCCCAGCGGGTGCGCTACCGCGACACCCTGGTGCCGCTCTTGGCCGAGTTGATGAAGAGCCGTCGCAAGGCCGACTGGCTGGCCACACTGGAAGCCGCCAAGGTGCCGTGCGGCGCGATCAACGACCTGGCCGAAGTGTTCGCCGACCCGCAGGTCGTCGCGCGCGAGATGGCCGTCGAGATGGCGCATCCGCTGGTCGACGCGGTGCGACTGGTGGCGAGCCCGATGAAGCTCGCGGCGACGCCGGTGACCTACCGCCGCGCGCCGCCGCTGCTCGGCCAGCACACCGACGAAGTTCTGCACGAGTTCGGCTTCAGCGCCGAGCAGATCGCCGGCTGGCGCGATCAAGGCGTTGTCGGATAATTGGGTTTTGCCGTGTGCCACAGTAACAACATGTTGCCCGCTCTCCTGCGTGGCGGACACCAGTTCGTGATTTTTTAACCCCCCCGGTCCGGGGGAAATTGCAACCGAACTCTGGCTAAACGCCGCTGCGGCACCAACACTCGGTTCATGACAGCGCCGTGACCGTCGCGCCCGCGACGAATCCAGACGCGCCCCGCCCTCTCGGGGAATCACCAGGAAGAGTCATGGACATTTCCGACGTCAACCGCACCAGCGCGCCCCAGCCCCGCTCCACCGCGGAGGCCACCGACGCAGACCGCTGGCACGAGCTCATCAGCGCGGTCGGCTCCGAGATTGCGATGCCGCTCAGCGCCGCGCTCGAGCGCATCAATGCCCTCACGACCAGCGGCAAGATCGACCGTGCCGGGCTGCGCGCGTTGCGCGACGAGGTCGAGGCCGCGCGCCAGGCCGGCATGATCGCGCAACAGCTGGCGCGCTTCGCATCCGGGCGGGTGCACCAGTCGCAAGAGCGGGTCGCGCTGGCCGAGATGCTGAAGACCGTGCTGTCGCAGCGTGCGCGCGAAACGACCGCGCGCGGCATCACGATCAAGCCGACGCTGAAGGCGGCCGACGTGGTGGTCGATCCCTCGCTGCTGTTCAGTCTGCTCAACACGATGCTCGACTGGTCGCTCGTGCACGCCCGCTCGCAGATCGAGTTTGCGATCGACGTGAAGAGCTGGCCGGCGCACGCCCGGCTGACCTGCCGCTTCTCGCACCGCCCGGCCGACGAGCTCGACGATGGCGCCGTGGCGTCGACGCCCGCGCCGCAGCTCGACTCGCTGAGCTGGCGCATGCTCGAGCAGACCGCGACGACGATGGGCCTGTTGCTGGCGCGCAGCGTGCAAGGCGGCGACATCGCGCTGACGCTCGAATTCCCGCGCACCACCAACGACGAAATGGAAGGCGTGAGCTCGATCGAACTCGAGCACGGCTTTGCGCTATCGACCAACTCGCGCCCGCTGGCCGGCAGCCAGGTGCTGGTGATCGCATCGCGGCGCGAAATGCGGGTCCGCCTGCGCGACGCGATCCGCCACATGGGGCTCATCGTCGACCTGGTCGCGTCGGTCGAAGAGGCGGCCGATTTCGTTCACGAAGGCCTGCCGCACGCCATCATCGTCGAGGGCATCCTGAAGGGCGAACGGCTGCGCCAGCTGCGCGCCGAAATCTGTGCCGAGCTGCCCGAGTTCCCGTTCATCGAGGTCGTCGAAGAGGGCTCGGACTTCGAGATGTCGAGCTTCGGCGGCACGTCCAGCATGGGACGGGTCGGGCGCGACGCGATCGAGAGCGCGCTGCCGTCGGTGCTGATGTTCGAGTTGTCGCGGGCCCTCTAGAGGCGGAGAGTTTTTCGCTGTCATCCCGGCGAACGCGGGGATCCACTCTCGCCGCAGCGCGCATCGATCACCAGTGGATCCCGGCGTTCGCCGGGATGACGGGGTCAACCACTCAATACGGCGCAGGCCAGCGCAGGCGACTGCAAATGCGCTCGTAGCGCCGACGCAGATCCGGCTCGTCGACACCCGGCATGTTGAGCACCGCCCAGCGGTGCGAACCCAGCCACTTGAGGTCGCGCTTGAGCGAGCCGCCCTTCTTCGGGTAGACCTCGAGCCGCGCCTCGGGATATTCGTGCGCCAGCCAGGCCAGGTCAGCGGCGCTCGGCAGGCGCGGGCACGACGTGCCGTCGAAGCTGCGCCAGACGAAGCTTGCCGCCGCGCCGAAACGCGGTGTCTGCGGCAGCGGCAGCGGCCGGTTCAGCGCCATCGCGAAGCCGAGCTCGTAGGTGTCGATGCCGACCACCCACTCGGAGAACTGGGCCAGCTGCGCGGCGAGCCTCGGGTTGATCTCGATCAGCTTCAGGCCACCGTGCGCATCGACGAAGAACTCGAGGTTGAAGAAGCCGTGCAGCAGCCCGAAGCCGCGCAACACCTTCTCGGAAGCGTCGTGGATGCGCTGCGCCAGCCCCGCATCGATCTGACCCGGACAGGCGAAACGCATGAAGGCCATCGTGCCGGGGTACATCAGTTCGTCGGTCATGCCGAGCGGGTGCGCGCGCCCGTCGTGCATGAAGCCGTCGACGTTGATCTGGCGCCCTTCGAGCAGCTCTTCGACCAGCATGTGGCGCGAGCTGATCTGGAACTGCGGGAAGCGTTTCAGGGCTTGGTTGTGCGGCTCGATCAGGCGCGTGATGATGTGCTTTTCCCAGGGCCGAAAGCGCAGGTGCTCGATCAGCTCTTCGGGCGAATCGCAACGCCGCGCGAGCACCGAGAAGGTCGCCTTCACCGGCTTGACGAACATCGGGTAACGCAGCTTGCGCGCGGCTGCCAGCGTGATCGTGTAGGGGATCAGCTCGAACTCCGGGCACAGCTCGGGCGCGAATTCGCGCAGGTGCGCACGCGCCTCGTATTTGTGCTGGGCGCGGATCAAGGACGCCGGGTCGGCGCCGGGCAACTCGAGCCGTTGCGCGACCAGCGCCGCCGCGAGCGCCCCGAACTGCTCGTTCGAGCTGAACACCGCGTCGACGCGGCCGCGATACCGCTCCACCATGCGGTCGACGAAGCGCCACAGGTCGAACCACATCAGGCGCGCGTTGCTCGGGAACTTGAACAGGTCGAAGCCGTGTTCGTGGAAGCGGTAGCGCCCGGTGCGCTGGTAACGCGGCAGCAGCCGGTCATCCCAGTCGGCGCCGAACAGCACCAGCACCCGCGCGGGGTCGACGATGGCCGGCGCGCGGCGCAAGCCAAACGCGCCGCCGAGCGCCACGCTGTCGGAGAACTGGGGCGCCATCGGCAGCGGATTCTTGGGCGTCATGAAGTGGGTACGTTGCCTGGCGTCGTGTGGATGCAGCGCGCTACTTGAGCGAACCGAAGACCTTCTTCAGGATGGCGCTGCCGCTGCTGAGCGGGTCCTTGCGGATCTTGCGCTCCTCTTCGCCGATGACCGTGTAAAGCGCATCGAGCGCGTGCGTGGTGACGTGGTGCGAGATGTCGGCATCTTGCTCTTTCACGAGCCCGAGCTCGGCGGCCCGGCCGGCGACGGCGTTGTATTTGTCCGCCAGCGCCACCTTGTGGGTTGCCTCGGTCACGATCGGCAGGAACTTGACGGTCAGGGGCTGGCGTGTCTTGGACGCGAAGAACCGGGTCGCCGCGTCGTCGCCGCCGGCGAGGATGTGCCGTGCATCCGACAGGCTCATCGCCTTCACCGCCGAGACGAGCATCGCCCGCGCGTGTGGCACTGCCGCTTCGGCGGCGCGGTTCATCGCGGTCATCAGCTCGTCGATGCGTTGTTGCTGGCCGGTGCCGCGCAGCAGCTTGGCCGCATCGGCAAGGAATCTCGGCAATGGAATGCGAACCTTCGGGTCGCCGAGAAAGCCATCGGGCTTGCCGAGCTTGGCGATCGCTTCAGCGGCGCCGCGTTCGAGCGCGGCACGAATGCCGGCCGCCGCGTCGCTTTCGCTCAGCGCTGCGCCGGCCGGCGCTGCCAACAACCACAGACCCGCGCCCGCACAGCCCGCTGACGTAAACTCGCGCCGTCTCACCTGCTGTACTCCCGATGAAATCCCCCCGCCATGTTGCTGCCGCCCTTGCCATCTTGGCAATCGGGGTGGGCGCTTATCTGACGTTCGAAAGCGTATCCGGTCTCGAGCAGGCCCCGAGTGTCGCCTATACGCTGCTCGATGGAACCAAGGCGAACACCGAGGAACTTCGCGGCAAGGTCGTCCTCGTGAACTTCTGGGCCACCAGTTGCACGACCTGCGTGCACGAGATGCCGCAGATCGCCGCGACCCACCAGAAGTACAAGGCGCGTGGCTACGAGACGCTGGCGGTTGCGATGAGTTACGACCCGCCGGCCTATGTCGTCAACTACGCCGAGAGCCGCAAGCTGCCGTTTCGCGTCGCGATCGACAACACCGGCAACATTGCGAAGAGCTTCGGCCAGGTTCAGCTCACTCCCACCAGCGTGCTGATCAACAAGCGCGGGCAGATCGTCAAGCGATTTGTCGGCGAGCCGGACTTCGCTTCGCTGCAGACGTTGGTCGAGAAGCTGCTGGCCGAGGCCTGATAGCTCGGAGTCGTCACCCCGGCGAAAGTCGGGGTCCACCTCTGTGCCCACGCGCGGTGAAGCAGCAGTGGATCCCGGCTTTCGCCGGGATGACGTGGCTGAGGCCTCTTCAGAACTCGACGCCGGCCGCGTGGGCCTGCTCGTCGGCGTGGTAGCTGCTGCGCACCATTGCACCCACCGCCGCATGGCTGAAGCCCATCTTCGCCGCTTCCGACTCGAACATCCTGAAGGTGTCGGGATGCACATAGCGCCGCACCGGCAGGTGGTGGCCGCTCGGCGCCAGGTACTGGCCGATCGTCAGCATGTCGATGCCGTGTTCGCGCATGTCGCGCATCACCTGCAGGATCTCGTCGTCGGTCTCGCCCAGGCCGACCATCAGCCCGCTCTTGGTCGGCACGCCCGGCGCGAATTCCTTGAAGCGCTTCAGCAGGTTGAGTGAGAACGCATAGTCGGAGCCGGGGCGCGCTTCCTTGTACAGGCGCGGCGCGGTCTCGAGGTTGTGGTTCATCACATCGGGCGGCGCGGCCTTCAGGATCTCGAGCGCGCGGTCCATGCGGCCGCGGAAGTCGGGGGTCAGGATCTCGATGCGGGTCGCCGGCGACAGCGCGCGCACCTGGCGGATACAGTCGACGAAGTGGCCGGCGCCGCCGTCGCGCAGGTCGTCGCGGTCGACGCTCGTGATGACGACGTACTTGAGGCGCAGCGCGGCGATCGTCTTCGCGAGGTTCGCCGGCTCGTCGGCGTCGAGCGGGTCGGGCCGGCCGTGGCCGACGTCGCAGAACGGGCAGCGCCGGGTGCACTTGTCGCCCATGATCATGAAGGTCGCCGTGCCCTTGCCGAAACACTCGCCGATGTTCGGGCACGAGGCTTCTTCGCAGACGGTGTGCAGCTTGTGCTCGCGCAGGATCTGCTTGATCTCGTAGAAGCGGGTCGTGGGCGAACCGGCCTTGACGCGGATCCAGTCGGGTTTTTTCAGCGTTTCGGCCGCCACGATCTTGATCGGGATGCGCGCCGTCTTGGCTTGCGACTTCTGCTTGGCGGTGGCGTCGTAATGGGCGGCGTCCTGGGACTCGCGGATGACGTTGTCGGTCGACATGCGGGCGGCTCTTTCGGTGGGCGGCGGGTCAGGGACTCAGGTGCGTCGCGAGCTTGTCGCCGAGACGCTGCGCCACCGTCGACCACTCGGTGGAAACCCCTAGTGTAGCCAAGTCGACGGTTTTCAGCCCTACGTAACCACACGGATTGATGCCCGCAAACGGGCGCAGGTCCATCGCGACATTGAGCGCGACGCCGTGGTAGGTGCAGTGGCGGCTGACCTTGATGCCGAGTGCGGCGATCTTGCCGAGGCCGGCGAACGGGTCGCCGCTCGAACGATCCAGCGCCGCGTGGCCGAACGGGTCGGCCAGCTGCACGTAGATGCCGGGCGCGCCGCCGACCCGGTGGCCGGTGACGCCGAAGCTCTCGAGCGTCTTGATGACGCA
>Ga0209515_10007662_pt1 | contig 12945 bp, 21 predicted proteins | sample Subgroupgradi54m_FD_187454 | JGI IMG/M metagenome (GOLD analysis project Ga0209515, IMG submission 187454) | Subsurface groundwater microbial communities from S. Glens Falls, New York, USA - GMW60B uncontaminated upgradient, 5.4 m (SPAdes)... ... | reverse complement strand
TATTCACACCTTAGGTTTAGGACTTTTTTATTTATCATGTTAAAGATTTATCTTTTTACTATTTAAGAATTGTGGTAATATTTTATTATTATTTCTTAAAGACTTTATAACCCTTTCTTACTTTTTGTTTGACTATTATGCCTATTTCGTCACCTTTTTTTGCTTCTTTTACTGGTTTGTGATCAATTTGCATACCTTCTATTTTTTGCTCAAAATCATTTTCGCCGCCTTTTATTTGGATTGTATCGCCTACTTTTAGAGGTTTTTTTAGTTTTATTGCTGCAGCCTTTACGTGATCAAAATAATTAGATACTTCACCTATTGGATTTTCCTCTCTTTTTACTTTTTTTGGCATAAGTTATTTAAGTATTTATTATTTATAAATATGATCTTTTTTAGAATTGAAGAGATGCTTAGAAAGGTTTAATAGTTTTAATTTTTATATTGTTTTATGAAGAGGTCGAGAAGGAAAAAAGGGGAAAGGAAACTTAGATTAAGAACTCCAGAACAGATGTGGAATCTTTCAAAAGCGCAATTTAGGACAGTTATGAAATCTATAGAGTATAAAATAGGAGTAGGTTTGACTATTCTCTCGCTTTTACTTTATTTTGTTCTTCCACTTGATAGTTTTTATGCAGAGCTTTGGTTCTTTACACTCTTACTAATAACGGCTCTTTTTTTAACTATAGGTTGGTTAAAATCATTTAAAGCTTACGTTGCTCTTTACAATAAATATTAATTTTAATATATAGCCCCGCCAGCTCACGAGATTGCGATCTCGGATCCCCTCGCTCGTCTTGGAACTTGCTACGGGGATTCAAACCTTCCAGGTTCGAATAATCAATAGCCCCACCAGGATTCGAACCTGGGTCTACGGGCCCAGAACCCGTAATGCTTGACCACTACACCATAGGGCTTTGTAATGTTTTTAATCTTTCTTTGTGCTTCAAGTTAGAAAAACCAATCTCTTTTAAATATTTGCTTATATCTGATTTTTTTGATATAAAAAATTGTTTATTCAATATTATTTTGGAAGGGGAAAACCCTACCTTGATAAACCCCTTTCTTGTGTCTTCAAGAAGAGTTTCATTATAATTTGTGAAACTAATTCTTAATAGATTTGGATCTTTATTTGACATCTTAAATATTGACCCATCAGTGTCTATTAATCCTTTTAGACAGGCTTTTATATAAGAGTCTTTTTCCCATATCCAAGATGGAATCGTAGTTTGATTTTTTATTTTATTTCCTGATTTGAGACCCATCCCAATAAAGAACTCTACTAATTCTTTACTAGAGCAATTAAGAAATCTCTCATGACTAGATATTATTTCTTTTGCCTCCAAATTAAAAATTTCTTTACATATATTCTTTAAGTGATTAAGATGGTAATCTTTATCTTTCTCTAAATCTCCTGCAATTCTAATCTGGTAAACTCCTATCTTTTTGCCTTTTTTATAGTAAGTTATATTTCCATCACCTAGAACTGCCCCTATAAATTCTGCTAATTTTTCATTTATTATTGGTTTTGTTAGTTTTATTTTAGATCCTCTAGAAATTTTCCCACCTTTAGATTTCCCCCAATTATCATCTAATTCTTTTTCTACAAATTCATCATAATTTATTTTTGTTATTTTACATAATTTTTTATAACTTTCTTCTGATAAAAACATTCTTTCATTTTTTAAATCCCTTGATAGATACTGATAATTTATCTTCAATTGGTTAGCTAACTCTTTCCAAGTAAAATTATTTTTAGATAATAATATAAGTTCTTTTTGTTTTCCCTCTTTTAATTTTATTCTCATGGTTTGTTGAATCAGTTTTTCTATTTATATTTTACTATTTGACCACTGCACTATATATGCCTTTATTTAGAGAGATAGATTTAAATTTTTAGTATTTTACTTATAATGATGATAAAGAGGACGCATTTAGTTATAGGGTTGGCTATTGCCCTATATTTTTTACCTCTTGTTAATCATAAGATTTTATTTATTCCTATTATTTTGATATCAAGTTTAATGCCAGATATTGATTCTGCTTTTTCTCAAGTTGGAAGAAAGAAGATATTTAGACCTGTACAAATGGTTTTTACTCATAGAGGGCCATTACATAGCTATACTGCTGCTGCATTTTTTTCTTTAGTGTTTGCTTTTTTTTATCCTATTTTTGCTCTCCCTTTCTTTTTAGGGTACTCTTTTCATTTATTTGCTGATAGCTTTACAATTAACGGAATAAAGCCTTTTTGGCCATTTAGATTTCAATCAAGCGGAGTAGTAAGGACAGGAGGAATGATTGATAGAACAATTTTTCTGATTTTTGTTATGGTAGATATAATTCTGTTTATTTTATTGTTCGTATAATCCTTTAAGAAAGGTTTTTATAGAAGAACTTCTGATTAAAGTAGAGGCAATATGGCATTAAGTTGGTGGATAATAAGTATGGTTATAGCGCTTGTATTTATTTTTATATTTAAATCACAAGATGTAATAAATTTATTGGTAGTTATTAAGAAGAACTTGTTTTTGTTCTTAATTATTGGTCTTGTATTGTTTGTGGGTTTTTCTATATATAGAATTTCAACTACTTACCACGTGGATTTTACTTCATATGAAGGTATTGTAAAAGGAGGCAAGCTTTATTTTTTATGGATAAAAAGCCTTTTTGGTAATTTTGGCAAGATTACTGGATATGCTGTTGGACAGGATTGGGTTTTGAATTCAACCAATATAACTAAATAATATGAAAGTCACAATTGTTGTATTAAAGCTTTTGTTTTTAGGCGCCTTGTTTATTATTAGTAATCATGAGCTGCATTTGAAAGACAGTCAGGAGAGAGGTACTTTTTTAGATTTATATTCATCTTGGTTAGGTCATTTATTTGATCAAGGATCACAAGTTACTGGTTATGTAGTTAAATTTGAATGGCTTCCTGATTTGAATAAGAGTTATGTTAAGGGATAAATTGTTCTAATTCTCTTTGGTATTATTTGGATTTTTGCAATGCGTTGGGTTGGCAAAGTGCAAAAAAGAAAATATCAATATCACTAAGTCGTTTCTAATTTACAGAAGCTAATTTAATACGAGAAATTTTGGATAGTTATTTTATCTAAGATTTTAGAAAAGTTGGGTTGGAAAGGTGGAGAAGGATTAGAAGCAGAAGTTAAAGACGACAAACTAATTATTGAAAAAGATTAAGTTTATTCAACTTTACCTTTTATCCAACCTGTAGAGGATAGTCTTATATTACTGCTTATTTTAGTATATTCTATCGTTATATCTCCGCTGAAACTTTGCGACAAAGAACAAGATAAAGTAAATTGCTCTTTACTTCCTACAAGAATTTCTTTATTTGTTATCATCGAACCACAACCAGAAACAACAACACTTTTAATAGTATATTCTTCCCTGCCATTATTCATTAATTCAAGAGAAACACCAGAACTTTTGATTGAAAAAGCATTAAGGTAAAAAGGGGGAGTTATCATTGCATAGTTAACAACTCTGTCCAATTCATAGTTTTCGTTTTCTTCATTATCACAAACATTATTATAATTTCTGTCCAAACAGCAATCGCTTCCCTTTCGGATATATGGTGGATTACAAACAATTCCTTCATTATTGTTAGCTGTTGATAAAGGATTATCTTCTCTTATCGTATTTCCAGTAATACTCTGCGAGTCGTTTTTAAAAGAATTAAAAGCAATTATTCCTAACGCGATAGCAATTATAACAAAAACAACAGTTAAAATAACATGTGTTTGTCCTTTTTTCATTAGACTATTGAGCCGAATAACTATAAAAAACTTACTATGCTATTTTTTTACCAAATTGTAAGAATTAAAACTTTAAGAAATCAGACGTTTACTTTACAGCTCAAAGAATAGTTATCTTTTTATATGGTCTTAAATTTCTTTAAGTACGCCTCTATAGCTCAGCTGGTTAGAGCGCAACATTGGTATAAACTTCCGAAAATGTTGAGGTCCCGGGTTCAATTCCCGGTAGAGGCTTCTTACAAAAAGATTTAAAAGTATTAGATGGAAATTTATATAATGACAAGATCTTTTTTACAAGAGAGATATAAGTTTATTATTTTATTTTTTATTGTAATTGAATTATCTTTTGTTTTATATTTAGTTTATAATGGAAATAATGATTCTTATTTATGCAAGTCTTTTTCTTCTTGCAGTTTAGTGCAAGAGTCACAGTATGGAAATATTTTTGGAATTAAACTTGCTTGGTTTGGATTAATAGGATTTAGTAGCTTATTATTTTTTTATCTTTTAAGTTTTTTAAATAATAAAATTTATTCTTTATTCTTATTTTTAGCAGTTGTGGGTGCGCTCTTTGCACTTTATTTTATATATATTCAACTTTTTGTTTTACAAGCTATTTGTTCTGTTTGTTTAATAATAGATATTACAATGCTTATTATTTTTGTATTTGCTATTTTATCTTTTAAAAAAAATTAGTTAATTATATAAAAGGTGTTTTTTTAGTGGATATATGGAGTTAGACGTTTTAAAGAAAGAGTATGAGAAATTGGTTAAAAAGTATAATTTACCTAATTTTAAAGATATAGATTTAGATTTTGAAATAGATAAGTTCGATAAAGATACCGATTTTTTACTAAGGGCCATAAGGAAGATTGTTATGGAGAAGGTGGTTAATTCAATGACCTTTTTAGAGATGTTAATTAATCCTGTTAATGCGCCTAGAATGTATCTGGTCTATATAAGAAGTATGAGTGTAGAGGATAAAAAGATAATTGACGATATTTATTCTGCTTTAGCTGATTTAAGTGTATTATCTTTAGATTTAGAGATAGACTCTAATGAGAAAAGTGAGGCTGAATTGATTAAGAAAGTTTATGAGAAATGGGTTTCTATGAAACCAGGGTTTAGGAAGATTTTGAGTAATATGAAATCTCCTAAAGAAATTCCCAATAATAAGAAAGATAGAAGTTATTTTGGGTAGAGTTATTGAAACTTCTTAAAAATTTCATCTAATGAAATCTCTAGAACTGCGACGGGCATTTTAATATTCCAATCTTTTAATGTTTTAGGATGCACGTCGCCTAGGTAGCCTATAGGTTTATTATTGATTATTATTGAAGCTGTTCTGCCTTCAATTAGATTTTTATTGTAAGATTCTTTTAAGGAATATTGAATGTTTAAAAGTTTTGTTAAATAATCTAGCATTTGCTTCATCCCTGTGAAATTTGTTGGAGAACTAGAAATTATTAAATTTTCTTTTTCTGAAATTCCTGTTTCCGAGTTTTTGTCTAGTGAGAAGACTTTGCCTATTTCGAATAGTTTTTGAGGATAGTCTGCATCTTTGTTGTTTGATAAAATTCTTAGTGCGGGAATTATTAGATTTGGACGTAGAAATTTGTATTCTGTTTTTGAATTTTCAACTTCGATTAATTTTTGCGTTTCTGATAAAGTAGACTCTTCTGCTTTGACCATATGATAAGAAGAAGTTTCTACTAATCCTAGACCTATGAGTATTTCTGAGATTTTTCTTTTTATTCTGCTTTCTTTTGATTCTTCGGCTACTGTCGATATATTGGGTATTTCTGGAGATAAATTATTGTATCCATAGGCAATTGTTATGTCTTCTATTATGTCCACTTCATGCAAAATGTCTGTTCGCCAAGGAGGTATTTCTACTTTTCCTTTTTTATAGTTATACCCCATCTTTGGAAGAAGGTTTTCTAAATCTTTTTCTTTTAGACTAAGACCTAGAAGAGAATTTGTATTCTCTAGTGAGACTTTTAGAGTTTCTGGTTTTAAATTAGGAGTTAGCTCAACGGTTTTTCCATAATGTAATTCCATTGCATATATTTCTGCGCCCATTTCTGAAAGAGTAGTTACTATAATATTAAGAGTTTTTTTTAGGATATTGAAATTAAAACCTGAGCATTCTATGAAGACTGATTTTGTTTCTGGAGTTACACGACCTGTTTCATTGCTGTTTATAATTGGAGGCATAGATAGAATATCTTTTTTTGCGTCTATAAAAACAGGATATTCTTGGTATCCTTCTAAAAGAGAGGCATATTCTTTTCCTGCAGGATGTTTTTCTAGAATTTGATTTCCATCTAATATTTTATCGTATTCTAATGGAATGAACTTAATTTCTTTTGGAGGTAGGGCTTTGTAAGTTATAGGGAGTTTTATTTTGTCCAGAGGATATATTCCTATAGCGATTTTTTTTCTTCTTCTGCCGATAGTCGTATGTAATTTTTCTTGTAAATCAATAAGAGATTTTATTTTTTCATTGTCTAAAGATAGATTTTTGGCAATTGCGCAAGCAGTACATGGGCGAATGTTTTTAACAGAAGAATCTATTGTTATTTTATAATCTTTTTCTGGTTTATGGATTGTGTAGTGCTTTAGGCCTTTTTCTTTTCCTAAATAAGCTTTTATTGCTCTAATGAAACCTTGTATTGAAAGAAGGTCTGGGCGATTTGGCAGGACTTCGATTTCTATTTCGTCTTCTGTCAGGGATTCTATTGGAATTCCAAATAAGCCTATTTTTTCTATGACTTCATCTGAGATTTTTATGTGTTTCTCAAATTCCTGCCTTGAAAATTTTATTGTTGCCATCTTAAGACACCTACGGTTCATCAAGAAATTTCATTTCTTGAGTGCCATCAAGAACAGAGTTCTTGAGGTCTTTTAGTTCAACTTCCCTTTTTGTTTTTTCTTTATTCATTTTATCCAAGCCTTCTGAGTTCTCAGTTTTTTTAGATCATTAGCATACATTTCTCTTAAGTCTTTAATATCATAGTAATCTGTGATTATCCTATCAAATCCTTGTCCCCAGGCTAAGACGCGGATATTTTTTCCTAAAAGAGGAATAACTACTTCTGGACGGAATATACCTGCTCCTCCTAATTCAAGCCATACTTTTCTTTCTGGATGATAAACTTGTATTTCTACACTGGGTTCTGTAAATGCGAAGAAAGTTGGTACGAACTTTACTCTTTCGAAACCCATTTTTATATAAAATTCATTTAGATATCCTAGGAGATTTCTGAAAGTTACTTTATTATCTATTACTATTCCTTCCGTTTGATAGAATTCGAAACCGTGTTTCCAATCAAGTGTTTCATTTCTAAATACTTTTCCTATTGTGAAATATTTTGCTGGAAGATCTGATGGTTTTAAATAGGCTAATTTTCTAGCTGAGACAGATGTTGTATGAGTTCTTAATAAAACTTTTTTAGCTTCTTTTTCTTCCCAATTATATTGCCAGCCTTTACTTCCGCCTAAGCCGGACTCATGTGCTTCTTTAACTTTTAAGACAATTTCTTTGGAAAGAATTTTGCCTTCTACTTCTTTGATGAAAAAAGTATCTTGCATTTCTCTTGCTGGATGATCTTGTGCTGTAAATAATGCGTCAAAATTCCAGAAGCCAGTTTCAATAATGTTTCCAGACATTTCTTTGAAGCCTAGATCAAGCCATATTCTTTTTGCATATTCTATTGCTTCATTAACAAAATGTTTTTTTCCACCATTAATAAAAGGAACTGGCGATTGAATATCATATGATCTAAATTTTTTTGTTTTGTTCCAGCTCTTTATAATTTCTGAGGAAATTTCTTCTATAAGATCTGACTTTATCTCTTTACCTGCTAGTTTTTTTCCTAAATCAGTTAATGTGAAATTGATTATTCCTTTTTCTTTTATTTCTATAATCTCTTTTCTTTTCTTTAAATTTTCTAAGGCATGGAGATGTTCTGGAGCAAGTTTTGATTCTTCTATGGGGAGTAACTCTATTAATTGTTCTTCTAATGTTTTTTTAGTTATTTCTTCTTTTTTTGCTGTAAGGAGAATTTTACCGTTTTTTATTTCAATGAAAGCTTTATTTTTTAATATGCCTAATGACACTTTGAATTCATTATCTGAGAGTTTTGATATCTTTCTTGCTTCTTCTAAAGTAAGGGATTTAGATTCTTCTAATAATGTAAGCAATTTTCTTTCTGGGAGATGATTGTTTTTATAATATACACCATTTGTACCTAGATCTATAATATTTTTTGAGGTCTTTTTTATTTTTATTAGGTCTTTATTTTCTAGGAATTTTAGCGCTCTAAGAAGAGAAGTATTGTCTAGACCAGATTTCTCTTCTATTTTTTCTATATTGAGGTTTAGAAAAGGTATTATTTTTCTCTCCATTGGGGAGAGTTTTTCTATTATTTTTTGCAATAAGGAATCCATCTTTGGAGAAGGATAAAAGGTATTAAAAATCTATTGCTTGCTGGGCTTGATTAGTTGAAGCACCTAGGGAAATTAGGAAAGAAAACGCGGTTTTTTTGTCTTTGTAGTTTAAGAGTTTTATTTTGGTTTTTGCTTTTCTGCAAATTTTTATATTTTGGATTATTTTTGCCAATTTCTTTGCTTTTTCTTTTTTGTCTAGTTCTTGCATTTCTTTTAAATCTATTCCTAGAGAGATATTATTTTTTGTAGCTATTTTTGCTAGAACATGATTTAAGCCCGAATCCATATGTTTTTGGCTATATTGTTTTGACTTTGAGCTTTCGATTGATAATAGAATATGAAATTTACCATATTCTAAGATGTTTCTGTTGAATTCTAAGTTTTGTGCTTTTACTATAATTGGTTTTTCTTTTGACTTTCTTATTAGACTTTTTGCTTGTTCGATATTTGAAGTGTTTATCATTCTTATAGTTGTTTTTTTAAGTTTATCAAGGTTTTGATGGCAAGGTTTTTATACTGTTATTTTTTACTATCGAAATGGGTCTTTTTTCAGGATTTAAAGAAAATGAAGGATTTAGCTTAGACATAGAAGGAAATTATATAGGAGTAATAGTAAGAAAGATTATTGGTCCTAGAAGTAAAAGAGAAGCATATTTTGAAGTAATTGGGATTTCATCTCTAGATAAATTTTGTCTTAGATATTGCGATGGTATGTACCTAATAAGAGATGGTTTAGAAGTCGGAGTTCGTGAAATTAGAAATTCTTCAGATAAAGTAGATTTGCATATTAGAACACCTTATAGGATAGAAAAAAAGATGTTTAGTTTGTAGATTAACCGCTTATTAAAGTTCCATCAAACTTTTTATTTTTTAAAATTCTTTCTAAGTTTTTGAGGTTTTTATCTATTATGTATGTAGGCGTTTTGTGTTTTTTTATTAGAATTGCTGCTTGTTGATCTAAAACGAAATGCTGACCTGGAGAATATTTTGATTTTAGAGCCATTTTCTCGAAGTCTTTCCAGGAGATGTTTTTGATGAATTTTGCATTCTTATCTTTTTTTGGATCTGAAGTGTAAAGGCCTTTTACATTTGTTATGTTGACAAATTCTGTTTTTAAGTAATTGGCTAATTTGGCAGCAGTTGTATCTGAAGTTGATTTTTCTGAAAATCTTAAGGCGCCACAAAATACTACAGAGTTTTTTATAAGATTGCTTTTTATTTCATGCATATCTAAGGGTAAAGAGTCGTTAGCTTCTTTACCGAAGAATTGTATTAAAAATAGAGAGTTCATTCTTGTTACTCTTATTCCTGCTTGAGATAGTTCGCGTTCTGATTTGCCTTCTTTTTTTAATGCTTCTATGTACTTTCTTGCTATTGAGCCCCCTCCACAGACAACTATGAATTTATATGTACTGTAATGTTTTCTTAATGTTTTTTTAAATTTGTCTAAAAATTTAAAATCAATTTTGTCTGGGACTATTAATGATCCGCCTAAGGATATAACGATCTTTTTCATTTTCTTATGAGGAAAGATATTTATTTAAACCTTTATTTGAAGATTTTACCATTTTCTTGACTCCACCATAAAAGATCTAGTTCATCTGCAGAAATGTTAAGAGATTTTGCAAATTTTAGATATTTTTCTTCTATTTCAAGATAGTTTTTTTGAGATTTTACTTTTGTTTCTTTTATTAGATTTAAAGCAGCAAGGTTTCTCAATATGTGTCTGTCTAAGATGGCTATTTTATTGTTTGATAGACCTATATTCCTGAGAAAATGAGATGCTTCTTTTAGACCATAGCCATTTACGGTTTTTGCAATTATATTTCTAAGTTCTTTGGTGTCTTCTTTATTTAGGTAGGGCTTTATTTTATCCCAGGTTTCTTTTGCTTGTAAAATACGGGAAGTTTTTGTGATGTGAAAACGCGTTTTAGTTTTTAATATGTTAAAGACTGATTGTTCTTCTAAATTCTTTAATAAAGAAAGTTCTTCTACTGCCTGCCAACATCTTTGTGCATTGCTTTGAGGCGTTAAAAGGCAAAACAGGAGTTCTTTGAATTGAGCTTCTTCTGAGAGGTTTTTGAATTGACTTAAGCGGGATTTTAATTGGTTTTTTATTTGATTGTAATTTTTTAGGAGTTGTTCCATAAAATTGTAAGAGAGATTATATTTATATAGTTATATTATTTAATTTGATAATGCGTTGGAGGAAGTGGCCTTATTGGTTAAAAGGAGGTGTAATTAGTTGTGTTGTTTATATTATTCTGATTTTATTAAATGAAACATTATGGATCATCCATTTTCCTTTTGTAGATTTTCAGGATTATATTATTATCTTACCTCTTAAGATTATTGAGTTCTTTTCAGGATTTATTACAGAGGGTTTTTTGTTATTGCCAGATCAAATAGATTATATAACTGAATTTATCCTTGTTTTTTTGATTGGAGCAATTATAGGTTTAATTGTTGGAAAAATAAAGAATAAAAAATAATCCTCTCGATTATCTAAATATAGGTCTTGGAGGAAGAGGAGATGGTATTTTTTCTATGTTAAAACTTGTGCCTACAAAGTCTGATATAACTGCAGAGAATATCAGATTTCCTAGAGCTGCTTTAAATAGGCCTTGAATTATTGGGATTCTTGTTTTTTCAGATACTTCCTTCATTATGCTTTCTATTTCATTAGATTCAAGATTTATTTGAGTAACTTGCTTTACTCCTCTTTTTGTTACTAGGATATTTTTGTTTGGGCCCCGGCATTCTATGTTTTTTATAGAAGGGTCTTTTAAGAAAGGTATTAATTTTCCTAAAGGAGATAGAGAAGAATTAATATATTTGGGCTGTTGTGAAGTTTTTTGCGTTGGATTTTGTGCAGCAGGAAACATTGAGGGTTGGAATTGAAAGTTTTGTCTTGTTTGATTTTGATTCATCATAGAAGGTATTGCTTGTTCTTGTGAAATTTGTGACATAGATCTTATTTGAGGATTGATATGTTGTAATTGTTCTGTTAGATCTTCTAAAGCGTGAGGTGTTATAGTATCAATTTTTTCAGTAGTTCTTTGTATTTGTCTTGGAAATTGTTTTTTAATATTATTCTTTATATCTTCATATTCTTCTTTATATTTTAGTGATTCTCTTTCTATTATTGCATTTATGAAATTTTTTAAAAATAATTCTGCTAAGCTTCCTTTATCACTTTCTTTTATCTTTTTCATGATTAGAATCTAGGCAGAGGTCTATTGTTTGACTTCATTGAAGGGGTGTATCCTTCTGGAATTAGTTCTGATAGTTCTGTTGTTTCAGTAGGCTCTTCTAAATTTTGCTCTTGATGTTGATCTAGATGTTCTATTGGGTGTTCTACGTACATTTTTTTTCTTAGTTGCTCTTCCATTAATGTTAGACCTTTAGCTATTGTTTTGTTCTGATCTAAAAGCCTATCAATTTTATCTAAGAATTCTTTATCGGATTCTCCTATTTTGACTGCTGGGTGTTTGGAGAAGTCTCTTGCAGCTAGTTCAAATAATGCTAGTAGATTGGATATTTCTTTTGCTAATTTATCAAATTTTTCTGCCATATTGGTATGTACTTTTTGTAAATCTATTATATTTTCAAGAATTTTGTCCTCTAAACCTGTTTCTGACTTAGCTCTTTTTGACATATTGGATTAACGAGGTTTTTGTTTATAAATCTATCTTTGATATGATATTGTCTAATCTTCGTCAGGTAAGATTTTGAGCAATATATTTAATCAAGCCCAATAATTTGTTTCTTCCCAAATTAAGTTTTATCTCAGCTATTTCAGCGGGTGTTTTTCCTTTCAATTCTTGATGAGGGTTTACAAAATTGTGCAAAATTCTCTGCAAATCCATAAAACTTTTTGCTCCCTCAAAACTTCCAAATCCTCCTCTAATATTTTTTATTCTATCTTCAATTTTTCCATTATGCCTCTCAACTGGATTGTTATTATGTTTCACGCCATGTTTTTGATAAGCAATTGAAATACCAAAATTCAACTTGCAAACTCTATTAAACAATTTCATAAAAGCAGTTTTATAATTAACAAATTTATCACAAGTAAATTCTATTAATTTTCTATCTCTAATTTTTTTATGTTTTTCTTTTTTGTAAATCTCCAACATTTGTTCATAACAACTATCTTTAATTTGTTTTAGAAATTCATAGCATGCCTTTTTCGTTCTTTCATCGACGAAAGAATGAGCCAAAACAAATTTCGTTATGTTCTCAACTGCATTCAAATCAAAATTCCAATCATCTTTGACTTTAACATATTTTTCATCATAATGAATCCCGCCCTTTATTATTGGTTTAACATTTTTATTTATCGGATTTTAAAAAGATAGAATATTTTTTTGTCCATCTGTTTATTGTTTCTCTTGTTACTTTCACACCTTCGTGCTGCCATAAATGATATTGAACTTTGAACAGAGAAAATCCATCAATATGCTGATGAACTGCTTTAACAATAATTTCTTTTTTGAATCTCATTCTTTTGAATCCATCATTTTCTACAAACCATTTTTTGCAATCAAGACACTGATATTTTTGTTTTTTTCCATTGTCATTAATTCTAAAACCCTGTTTCAAAAGGTTAGACCTTTTACAATTAGGACATTTTATCTTCATTTTTATTCCCCTCCTTTTAGAAAGATAAAACGTCTCTAATATATAAATCTGACGTTAAATAGACAATATC
>Ga0209515_10007661_pt1 | contig 12950 bp, 12 predicted proteins | sample Subgroupgradi54m_FD_187454 | JGI IMG/M metagenome (GOLD analysis project Ga0209515, IMG submission 187454) | Subsurface groundwater microbial communities from S. Glens Falls, New York, USA - GMW60B uncontaminated upgradient, 5.4 m (SPAdes)... ... | reverse complement strand
CCGCTCAAGCCCTCGGACGATGCGCCGGCTTTCCGCAGGCGAAATGATCCGGCACCGGCCCAACATTTTCGCATGGGCGATCGAGCCGACCACGTCGTAACGGGCCAGGCGGTAGTCCACGCCGATGCTCGACGTGAACCGTTCCACCAATGGATCAGTCGGCTGGGTGAACCGTCCGCCCCAGAGCTTAGCCATCGTAGAATCCACTGTTAGTGTTCGGTGATCGGTGTTCAGTAATCAGTGAGGCTGCACCGATCCCTGATCCATCACTGACCACCGATCACTGACCACTGATCACTAGGTTACCGGCCGCTTCCCTCGTAGGGAAGGCCGTACAATTTGATGAATCCTGCTGCGGCGCGATGGTCAAACTGGTCTTTGGCCGAGTAGGTGGCCAGCCGCTCACGATACAGACTGCGCGGAGACTTGCGCCCAACCACCTGGCAGCATCCCTTGTACAATTTGAGCCGCACGGTTCCCGTCACCCGCCGCTGGGTCTGCTGGATGAACGCATCGAGCGCCGTTTTGAGCGGCGTGAACCACAACCCGGCATAGACCAATCGCGCGTAGGTGCTGGCCAGCCCAGCCTTGTATTGGAGGAGTTCCCGGTCCGACACCATCCGCTCCAGATCCTGGTGCGCCTCCAGCAGAATCGTCCCCGCCGGCGCTTCATAGATCTCGCGGGACTTGATCCCGACGACGCGGCTTTCAATCGTGTCTGAGCGTCCGACCCCATGCATGCTACCCAACGCATTGAGCCGCTCAACGAGCTGCACCGGACCCAGCGTCCGGCCGTTGAGCTGTGCGGGCACTCCGCGCACAAACCCAATGGTGACATAGCCGGGCCGCGATGCGCTGCGCTGCGGGGAGCGGATGCTGCGAAACGTATCCGCCGGCGGCTCGGTCCACGGGTTCTCCAGCACCCCGGCCTCGATGCTGGTGCCCCACAGGTTCTGATCAATACTGTAGGGGCTGCGCTTCGTCACGTCGATAGGAATCCGATGGCGCCGCGCGTAGTCGATCTCTTCGTCCCGCGAGCGAAACGCCCATTCCCGCACCGGTGCGATGATCTCAAGGGACGGATCCAGGATGCGCGCCGTCACTTCAAAGCGCACCTGGTCGTTGCCCTTGCCGGTGCAGCCATGCGCCACGGCTGTGGCCTTCACCCGATGCGCCACCTCAACCAAGTGTTTCGCGATCAACGGACGGGAGAGCGCGGTGGCCAGCAGATACTTGCCCTCATAGACCGCGTGCGCCTTGAGTGAGGGCCAGACGTAGTCGGTGACAAATTCCCGGCGCAGGTCACGCACGATGACGCGGTCAGCGCCAGCGGCATTCGCCCGCGCGATCGCGACGGAGGATGGATCGCCTTGGCCCACGTTGGCCATGAAACAGACGACGCGATAGCCTCGGTCCGCCAGCCATTTAACACACACAGAGGTATCTAACCCTCCTGAATACGCTAACACGATGGTTTTCATTGGCTGAAGGCGCTCAATGGTTCAATGGTTCGTTGGCTCGATGGCTCATCACGCTCTAACTGAAAACGACTATTCCGAATGAGCCCACTAACCAACTTCCCAACAATTTCCATCTGCTTCTGCAACATGGCTGCATCGTCCTCACTGATATACCCCTGATCAACTGCAACATACGCATGACTCCTCAACTCGGCCAATGAACCGCGTGAGGTCGTGAAGAACTGCTTACTGTCCTTGAACGAATACCTCGAAAACCCCTCAGCGATGTTTGCCATGACGGAAATGGCCGAGCTGCGCATCTGCCGTACGAGTGTACGATCATTATGCAATCCCTCCTGCCGACTGAGCTGATAGACTTCAGCAGTAAGTTTCCGCGCTTCTTGCCATGCCAGTAGATCTTCAAAACGCTCAATTTTCATTCCTCACCTCATGAACCATCGAGCAATTGAGCCACCGAGCCATTTAGCGTTTTGTGAGCAGAAATGTCAGCAGAGCTTTTTGGGCGTGGAGTCGATTCTCCGCCTGCTCGATGACTAATGAGTGCCGGCTCTCCATCACCGCATCGGTGATTTCTTCTCCGCGATGCGCCGGCAGACAGTGCAGGACGCGATAGCCCGGCGCGGCCATCTTCAACAAGGACTCGTTGAGCTGATACGGCCGCAAGATCTTCCGGCGGCCGGCGGCTTCCCGTTCCTTGCCCATGCTGACCCACACGTCAGTGTACACGACCTGCGCGCCGCGCACCGCCTCGCGCGGCTGCTCAGACCAGCGCATCGTCGCCCCATGCGAACCCGCGACCCGGACCGCGGCCCTCCAGAGCGCGGCATCCGGCCGGTAGGCCTTGGGAGTCGCCGCGCTGACGTGAATCCCCAACATCGCACAGGCTTCCACCAGCGAGTGCAGCACGTTATTGTTGCCGTCTCCGACATAGCCAAGCCGGAGGCCCTTCGTGCGGCCGAACTGTTCTTGAATCGTCAAGACATCGGCCAGCGCTTGGCAGGGATGCAACAGATCCGACAGCCCGTTAATCACCGGCACGCTCGCATACCGGGCAAACTCTTCCACATCCTTGTGCGCGAACGTGCGCACCACAATGGCATCCACATACCGGGAGAGCACGCGCGCGACGTCCTTGATCGGCTCCCGCTGGCCTAACTGGATGTCGTCTTGGCCGAGATACACCACGGACCCGCCCAGATGCAGCACCGCCACTTCAAAGGCCACGCGCGTCCGCATCGAGGGTTTCTGAAACACGAGCGCGACCACGCGCCCGGCGAGCAGGCGCTGGTGCCGTGCGCGGTCGCGCTTGCAGGCCGCGGCTTCCTTTAAGAGGCCCTGCAGCTCTGGCCCGGACAGATCCATGACGGTCAGAAAATGGCGTGGGCTCATGGCGCGGTCACGTCTGTCGGCTTGCCGGCACGGTCGCGGTCTGCCCGGTCAGGACGCGCTCCAGCACCGTCAGCCCGTGATCCAGCTGTGTTTTGGTGATCGTCATCGCCGGCAGCAGGCGCAGGACGGTTCCCTGCGTGCAGTTGATGAGCAGCCCCTGCTCCCGGCATGCGGCAACGATCGGGCGCCCATCCACCGTCAGCTCAAGGCCCACCATGAATCCGCGCCCGCGGACTTCCTTGATAAGGGGTACGCGCTGAGCCAGCCCGGTCAAACGTTTCATGAGATGCGCACCGAGTGTCTTGACCCGCCCGAGCAACTCCTGTTTTTCGATGGCCTCGAACACAGCCAGGACGCACGCACAGCCCAACGGACTGCCGCCGTAGGTCGTCGCATGCGTTCCCGGTGTCAGCGTATCGGCGATGGACCGTTTCGCCACGACCGCGCCGATGGGAAAGCCGCCACCTAAGGCTTTCGCCAAGAGCAGGACATCCGGCTCAACGCCGCTGTGCTGATAGCCAAACCACATTCCGGTGCGTCCCATGCCGGTCTGCACCTCGTCAAACATCAGCAACAGCCGCTGCTGATCGCAGAGCGAACGCAGCCCCTTCAAGAACGCATCGCTGGCGACGTGCACCCCGCCCTCGCCCTGAATCGGCTCCACCAGCACGGCGCACGTCTTCGGGGTGACCGCCTTGCGGACCGCTTCCAGATCGTTGAACGGGACACAGACAAACCCCGGCACGAGCGGTTCAAACCCCTCCTGATATTTGGGTTGTCCGGTGGCACTCAACGCCGCCATCGTGCGGCCATGGAAGGACCGCTCCATGACAATAATCTCATAGCGGCCGCCTGTCCCGCCTGTCGCATTCGTCTTGGCGGGGTGCCCCCACTTGCGCGCGAGTTTCACCGCGGTCTCGACCGCTTCGGCCCCGCTGTTGCTGAAGAAGACCTTGCCGTCGAACGACCGCTCGACGATCCGCTTCGCCGCCTGCCACTGCGTCGGGTGGTAATAGTTGTTCGAGACATGGATGATCCGGCGCGATTGGCCGCGGAGGGCGGTCATCACCCACGGATGGTTGTAGCCCAACGCACTCACACCCCATCCGGGAAACAGGTCCAGGTACTCCCGTCCGTCAACATCCCACACGCGGCTGCCTTTGCCCTTGGTGATCACGAGCGGGCTGCGCACGTAGGTGTTCATGACGTACTGCTCGTAGTGGTCCATCACGCGCTGCATCGCTTTCGGCATCTCGGTTCGGTCTAGCAACTTATCGGTTTCAGCGCTTCTCCACGGACAATCTCCGTGCCAATGCCCTTCTTCGTGAAAATTTCCACGAGCATCGCGTGGGGAATCGCCGCGTCAATGATGTGCGTCTTCTTCACGCCCTTGCGCAACGCCTCCATGCACGCCTTCACTTTCGGAATCATGCCCTCCTGGATCACCTGCCGATCCATCAGCAACTTGGCCTCTTTGACGGAGAGCGTTGAAATCAGCGAGTTCACGTCGTTGGCCTGCCGCAAGATCCCGCGCACATTGGTCAGGAGGACCAGCTTCTCCGCCTTCAAATGGGTCGCGACCGCGCTGGCGACCACGTCGGCGTTGATGTTATAGAGCTGGCGGTCCAGCGACCCGACCGGCGAAATCACAGGGATCGCGTGGTGCACAAAGACGTCTCGAATCGGCCCGGTGCGCACGGTCTGCACCGTGCCGACGAACCCGAGGTGGCCGGCCTTCGGATGCGGTTGCGCCACCACGACGTGATCCCGCGCAATGATCCCTTCAGCCTCGCCCCCGAGCGCGATGATCTGTTCCACGAGCCGGCGGTTGACGTCAGTCAACGCCTGATTGACGATCCGCACGGTTGCCGCATCCGTCACTCGCATGCCATCCACGAACGCGGTCTTGCGGCCCGCCGCCGAGAGCTGCTGCGTGATCGCCGGCCCGCCGCCATGGACGAGCACCGAACGGATACCGACCGCGCTCAGAAAGATGAGGTCCTGGAGAATTCCCCGCATGGCGGTCGGATTATCGATCGCGCTGCCCCCATACTTCGCGACGATCACCTTCCCGCGGAACGCCTGGATGTACGGCAGCGCCTCAATCAAGATATCGGACTTGCGAATGGATTCTTCCATATTTTTAGTTAGCGCGTTGGCGTTGCAACGCGCAAACTTGCAAACCCGCAAACGCGCAAACGATCATGTTGCGTATCCTGCATTGATGTCGACATACTCTTTCGTGAGATCGCACGTCAGCATCCGGCCGGTCGCGCGTCCGGCGTGCAGATTGATGCGCACCGTCACTTCCGGATGCGTCAGGAGCGTGCGCACAATCCCTTTCGCCACCCGCAGCACCGTCCCCCGGGCCACGAGCCGGTGGCTGCCGATGAAAATTTCTAACCGGTCCGGATCGAACCGGGCCAAAGAGGCACCCACGGCAGCCGCGACGCGGCCCACGTTCGGGTCCGCGCCCGCCAGCATCGTCTTGACCAGCGGCGAGAATGCGACGTGCCGGGCGCAGGCCTGCGCCTCGCGCTCAGTGCGGGCACCCTGCACCTGGACTTCCATGATCCGTGCCGCCCCCTCTCCATCCACCACGATCAACTTGGCCAACCGGCCGGCCACAGCCCGCAACGCCTCAGCAAACGCCCGGGCGGGCGGCGTGCCCCGGCGGATGACCGCACCCGACGCTCCGCTTGCGAGCGCGAAGACCGTGTCGTTGGTGCTCATGTCGCCGTCCACACTGATGCGGTTAAAGGTCTGTTCGGTCGCCTCGCGCAGCAATCCCCGCAACAGCGCCGGGGCAATCACGGCATCCGTCGTGATCACACAGAGCATCGTCGCCATCGAGGGCGCGATCATGCCGGCACCCTTGGCCATGCCGCCGATGCGGAACGTCTTGCCCTGTGCGCGCACCTCAACCGCCGCCTCCTTCGGGAGCCGGTCGGTCGTCAGTATCGCCAGCGCCGCCGACCGGTGGCTGGCACGGCTCAGTTGCTCAACCAGGCGCGGAACCGCCCGCGCAATACGCGGCACCGGCAGCCGGCGTCCGATGAGACCCGTTGATGCCAAGAGCACATGGCGCTCGGGAATACCCAGCGCGTGAGCCACCTCCCGGCCCAGGCGAATCGCGTCGCGCTCGCCATCCGGCCCGGTCATACAGTTGGCGCAGCCGCTATTGACGAGCACCGCCCTGGCGGCACCTGCGCGCAGGCGCCGCTTGCTGATCTGCACCGGAGCGGCCTGCACGCGGTTGACGGTAAAGACGGCTGCCGCCGATGCGGGATGTTCCGCGACGACCAAGGCCAGGTCCGGTTTGCGGCTGCGCTTAATACCCGCGCTCACCCCGCCCGCCGTAAAACCCCGGGCCGCCGTCACCCCGCCGGCGATCCATTTCATTACCAAAGAACGCTCTGGGCTGTGGGCTGTGGGCAACTACCCCGAGCCCCGAGCAACCAATAGAGGCACTTAATCGAGAATATCTCCATCACAGCAATCCCGTTGTTTCAGGCCAACCCGCCATGACGTTGAGGTTCTGCACCGCCTGCCCCGCGGCCCCCTTCATCAAATTATCAATCGCCGCCATCACGATAATCGTCTTCTTCTCCTGGTCCACCGCGAACGCCAGGTCGCAGTAGTTCGTCCCCGCAACTTCCCGCACCTTGGGCCACTGGTCTTTCGGCCGGATCCGGACGAACGGGGCCTGCCGATAGAAGTCCCGGTACAGCCGGTCCAGCTCCTCCCACACACACGGCTGAGCCAGCCGCAGATAAACCGTGGAGAGAATGCCGCGATTCAGCGGCACAACATACGGCACCATCGTCATGGACAGCGTGCCGGCGCCGGTTGACGCCGTCAAGGCCTGCTCGATCTCCGGCGCGTGCTGATGCTGGTTCACCTTATAGGCCCACATGTTTTCGTTCATCTCCGCGAACATCTGGCTGGCTTCGGCCTTGCGGCCGGCCCCGGTGAGCCCGGACTTGGCATCCACGATGATGCCCTGCCGATCCGCGAGGCCAGCCTTGAGCAGCGGAACGCAGGCGAGAATCACCGACGCAGCGTAACAGCCGGGGTTCGCAATCAGGCGGGCCTTGCGGATCTGCTCGCCGAACAGTTCGGTCAAGCCGTACACCGCTTCGCCCAGGGCGGCGGGGCTGGCGTGAGCAAGATTGTACCAGCGGGTAAAGAGCGCGGGATCTTTGAGGCGGAAGTCGCCGGCCAGGTCAATGACTTTGACGCCGCCCTGCAGCAATGCCGGAGCCAACGTCATGGACACGCCGTGCGGCAGCGCAAGAAAGGCGACGTCGCAGGAACGGGAGAGACGAGCGGAGTCGAGCGATTCTACCGGGAGGTCGAGCTGGCCGGCAAAACGGGGAAAGACCTCGCCGACGGGGACCGGCCGGTCCCACTTGGCTGAGGCTGCCAACGTGGTGATCTGAACTGATGGATGCTGCCGAAGGATCCGAATAAGCTCTTCACCGGCATATCCGGTTGCTCCGGCAATCGCGATGCGAAGTTTTGACATCTACTGGGTTGGGTTGTCATCTTATCACAGAGGCACAGAATAGTCACAAAAACACTGGAACGCCACAGAATCACAGAGACGGTTTTCCCATACTTCTGTGTCTCTGTGCGGCTTCTGTGACATCTGTGGTGTCATCGTTTTGTCCACTGGAACCGCTTGCGGGCACCCTTTTGCCCGTACTTCTTGCGTTCCTTCATGCGAGGATCGCGAGTCAATAATCCCGCTCCGCGCAAACTGACGCGGTATGCCGCGTCCAAACCCGCCAGCGCGCGCGCAATCCCTAAGCGGATCGCCCCGGCCTGGCCGGTCATGCCGCCGCCCTGGACGTTGGCCAACACGTCATATTTGCCGAGCAAGCGCGTCAACAGCAGCGGCTCCTTGATCGCCAAACGTAGGGTTTCGCGCGGGAAATAGTCCTCACACGTCCGCCGGTTCACCCGGATGGCGCCGTTGCCTGGCACGAGCCGGACGCGAGCCACCGATTCCTTCCGCCGGCCCGTGGCGCTGAGAATCCGGTCGGCGACGACCACTGACGAGACCGACGGGCTCTCTGTTGTTGGCGTTACAGGAACGTCGCTGTCGACTTCAACCATGGGATTGTCGCCTTCCGAGCAGCTCGGGTTTGGCCGGCTGCAGCTGCTGCGCGCCATGAGGATGCTGCGCGCCTCGATAGATTCTGAGCTTGCCCAAGAGCCGACGGCCCAGAGGCCCGTGCGGCATCATGCCCTTGACCGCGTCACGGATCACGCGATCCGGATGCTTCTCAAGCACGGTCTCCATCGTCTGGGTGCGCCGGCCGCCCGGATAGCCTGAATAACGGTCGTACGTCTTCTGGCTCATTTTTTGGCCGGTCACCGTAATCTTCTCGGCGTTAATCACGACGACAAAATCGCCTGTGTCCAAAAACGGCGTAAACGTCGGTTTATGCTTGCCCCGAAGGATCATGACGATGCGGCTGGCCAGGCGGCCGAGCACCTGGCCGTCGGCGTCGATCAGCAGCCATTGCCGGTCAATCTGTTGCGGGGTCGGAATCGTGCTTGTCATCTCGGAGGTCTCGCTTGGTGGCTCGACTGACGTGCCGAGGGTGGTTTCCAAAAGAGACCGTATTGTAGCCTAGCGACTGCGGCGTGTCAACCCCCTCACCAACTTGCCAGCTCGGAACCGACGGTGAACAATCGGAACCGATCTGCTCCGTCAAAAAAAGCCTCTCGGCAGCGGGTCCTGCCGCTGCGCGACCCCACAGCCGTCCTCGCGCGCTCCGCCACAGTTCGTTGGCGGATCGCTGGCTGCGGGCGGCGTGGGGGCCCCCGCTTCGCGTCACCCGCTGCCAGCCAGGCCAACCAGCCTGGTTTTCGACAGAGCAGAACCGTTCCATCGCGACGTTGCGTTGGTGAGGGGGTCAACCCTTGCCTCTCTTGGGTGCTGGGTCAATTTGAGGCCGACACCGCAAAGGCGCGAAATTCCGCAAAGACGCAAAGGAATGCCATTATGACCGTTGCGCTTTTGCGGCCTTTTGCGATTTTGCGGTGTGAACAATAACGTGAGACACTACCCTCGCACGAAAAACACCTCCCGACCTTGACGGGCACGCTCGGCGTCAGGTAGGCTTAAAGTAACAATTTAAGTCTCCCGAGAAAGCCACACCCGGAGTAATCCGGGGTCCCCGCCGCAGAGTGTGACGAAGGGCGGGTCCGCCAAGAAGTTTGGCGGAGGAAAGCCACGGGTCCTGCATGCAGGACGGCCAGGTTGCCGAGGACGACGCAGGATCGCCGGGTTACCGAAAGAGCGACTGTCGAACTCTACGGTGCCTGGCGTTTTTAATTATGGGGAGCGCATGCTTGAAAAGCCGTTGATGACGCGGGCCGGCACGGCGCCGGTAGCCGTGCGTCGCTGCCAGGGAATTGGTCTAATCGATGTTTTGATCGCCGTCGTGATTGTCGGCGTCGGCCTGATCACCTTCCTCACCGCCATTTCGCACGATTTCCGGAACACGCGCTCTTCCAAACTACAGCTCACCGGGCAATCGGTGGCCCACGATATCCTGGAACACTACGCGCGCTACCAGGGGTTCAATGTGCTGAACGCCACGCAGACGCCATATACGCTGAATGTGAGCGCAGCGGACTTTCCACCACTGGCGAGCCTGCCTGATGGCTTGGCGACCGTATTCGTCGATTATTGGTATTCCCCAGGCGCTAAGGTCCTGCCGGCCGCTAACCGCAGCATTCTCCTGGTCCGCGTGACCGTGACGTGGACCCCACCCGCCGGTGGCCCAACCCAGAGCACCCAGCTGTCGACCTTCGCGGCCAGAGAAGGGTTCGACAAAACCGGATGATGCGCCTCAGATCCCGTGCCGGCTTCGTCCTCATAGACCTGCTCATGGGCACCGTGCTGAGCGCAGCGTTGGCGCTCGCGATGCTGATGATCTCTATCTCCGTGACTCGAGGGGCCGGGGCCATCAATGCGAGTGCTCGGATGAACACCGTGCTGAGCCAAGCCGCCGACCGGTTCTCCCGGGATGCGCTGGCCGCCAGTCAGGCGAATCAGCCCTGCCCTGGATGGACAACCGCTGCGGACAGCTTGGGCAACGAACGCTCAACGTGGATTTTAAATCCCCAGGCGGGCGGCACGACCTGTATCGTGTACGATTTTCTGGCATCATCGACGGGTCAGTTGAGGCGCCTGGTTCAACCACTCGCAGGTGGCGCACCCTTACGCACAGAGGTCGTTGGCAACGGCTTCAGCCGGGTGGCTTTTCAGACCTGCCCTCCGCTGAATCCTTCATTCAATACCGACTGCGTACAACTCCTACTGCAGTTGGCCGCCGATCCACAGCTGGCCAATCCGGCCACCGGACCGGTCTCGTTGGTCGTCCGCGCCGTCTACCGGAACTCACCCTAGGAGCGCGCAACCCATGCCCACAGCGAACGACGTAATTAGAAAACCTCGACAGGGAGAACGCGGCATGTTAGCGGTGCTCTGGGCCGTTTCGCTGAGCAGCGTCATTTTGTTGCTGATTCTCAGTTACGCGCCTTTTCTTTACCAATCTAGGCGGGTGGTCGATGTCTCCGCCAGGCAAGCCCAGGCGATCGCCTCGGCAGAAGCAGGCGTTGAAGACGCGCTCTGGGAACTCAGCGGCAAAGCACCTTACGACCGCATCCTGGTGGCGGGCCAACTCTTTGGTGCCGTAACGACCCCGGCTCAAACCTATGTCGATCTCGATCTGAACAACACGGTCAATTCCACCGATTTGATGCTTTCTGGTCAAAGCTGGTTTGGCAACAAAGTTGGCTGGGTATCCTCTACCGGGACAGCGCTATGCACTCCATTCTGCTTCACGCGCACCGCCACTGTGGTCACTGGGGGCACGTACTCCGTGACGGTCCAAGGCATCAGCAACACGCCCGTCCCCTTCCCCCCTTTTTGCACAGACGCTCCCTATTACCGGTGTCCCGAGGGGCCAGGCAGCCGACCGCAGCCCCGCATCGTCTCGACAGGCACGGTCAATGGCGGGGTAGCGCCGGCAAGGGTCACGGTGCTGCTAGAGCAGCAACATCCTGATTTCCGCTATGCCGCCTTTGGAGATGCCTACCTCCACGTCCTCGGTAAAATCGCCATTGACAGCTACGATTCCCGTGGGGGCGCGTACGGCGGCGCCAACATCTCTGAGCACGGCGACGTGGGCACGAACGTCAGCCGGCCGGGCGTCGTCAACCCCAACAAGTTGTACGTCTCAAGCTTGGAGGCGCAGCTGAAGGGCATCGCCTACCTCACGACGGGCCTGCCGGACGTCTCGTATCCGGATCCGATCGGCTGGCCCTTGCTGGGCCGCCCGCCGACCGACACCACCGTACAAGCCACTCAGCGCCTGCCTCCCGTTGTGCTGCCGAGTCCTCCACCACTGGTCTTCGGCGACGTAGTCCTCGCCTTTGGAGCGACCGACAGCTGTTCCGAAGCGCGGTACTACCATCGGTTAGAGGTCATGCTGAACAGCGAGTTCGTCATCCACCAGGGCTGCAAGCTCTACTTTGACCAGCAGGGGACGGGCGTCTCGAGCCTGTTCGCCGTGAATGATAACGGCAAGGTCACCGTTGCCGCCGACGTCACGACACCGGTCACCGTGTTCGTCAAGGATGGCGCGTTCCTGGTCCAAGGGGAGGGGGTGACGCGTGCGGCGGGCGCGAACTTAACACCAGAGCTCTTCCAAGCCTATGTCACCGGCGCTGGCACCAGCAACAAGCTGGCTCAGCGGCAGCCATTTTACGGCGTCATCTATGTGCAAGATCCCGACGGCGCGACGACCACTGCCGGCGAATTGTCGCTCCTCCGCGGCCAAGTGTCAACGACGTCCGGCACCACCTATTACAACGCGTCTTACTACGGTTCCTTTATCGCCGGCGACAGGCTGATCATCGGCGATGGCACAAGCGAATCCATTGCCATCCACTATGACGAAGCGCTCAAGGGCCTGCCGCTCGATGGCCGCGGCCGTGCGGCGGCGGCGGCCGTACCCCGGTACCGGATTCGTTCCTGGTCCGTGCAGTGAACCCCCACACCACGGCCTCACGGCCGTGGCACCCTGCAATACCCTGCGGGACGCCGCGCCATTCCTCCCCACCCTCACGGGTGGGGCTTCCTGGTGTGGGGGTGAACTTCCGCGTGGCCTACCCACATAGCGGAATGTTCATCGGGCACGATGGTCGAGCAGACGACGAAGGCAAAAAAAACACAGAGCCCGATAATCGGGCTCCACGATACTCCGAGAAACACCCTTCCTTAGTGTCGATAGCCAACGTACACAAGCGCTAGTCCCTGAGCCGGGGCGGTCGTGCCCGCCAGCCGCCGGTTGCCGGTGCGCAGCATCCGGCGAATGGTGCCGGCCGGCAGGCGTCCCCGCCCGATATCCACCAGCGTGCCGGCAATGCTGCGCACCATGGTATGCAGAAACCCCGTCCCCTCAATCTCCAGATGAATCTCATCTTTTTGCCGCCGAAGGCTGACGCGAGTGATGGTTCGAATTGTGCCACCACCTCTGCGAGAGGCGCGCCCCCACACCAAACTTTTTGGTGTGGGGGCACGGACAAATGCCCGCACGTCATGGCGGCCGGCCAGCGCTGCGGCTTCGCGCCGCATCAGCGCCACGTTGAGCGGCACGCGCACATGCATTGCGTAGGGACGGACAAACGGCGACAGGACCGGACCGGTCACGATGCGGTAGCGATAGCGCTTCGTGACCGCATCGAAACGCGCGTGGAAGGGTCCCCGCGGATCCTCGATCTGCAGGACCGCGACATCGTGCGGCAGGAGCGCATTGACTGCGCGCAGCAGCCGCTGTGCGAGCATGGTCGTGCGCGTCTTGACGTGTGCGACTTGCGCCAGCGCATGAACCCCGGCGTCCGTCCGCCCGCTGCCCACCACCCTGACCCGCTCTTGCAGAATCCGACTCAGGACTGCCTCAAGCGTCCCCTGAATCGTCGGCGCTTGTCTCTTCTGACGTCTGACGTCCCCGGCCCGCCGAGCTTGATCGCCGCCCGCCCCGGCCTTCGTCCGGG
>Ga0209515_10007658_pt1 | contig 12953 bp, 18 predicted proteins | sample Subgroupgradi54m_FD_187454 | JGI IMG/M metagenome (GOLD analysis project Ga0209515, IMG submission 187454) | Subsurface groundwater microbial communities from S. Glens Falls, New York, USA - GMW60B uncontaminated upgradient, 5.4 m (SPAdes)... ... | reverse complement strand
CATTCCAATCTGAAAGTCAAGCACACAAATAGCCTCAAATTAGCTTTGATTTGCCTCTTCAAGTTCTTGTTCGACTTCGCGTTGGATGTCTTTTTTCTTTATCGATTCTTTTTTATCGTATTGTTTTTTGCCACGCCCTACCGCAATTTCGACTTTAATAAAACTTTTGGTTGTATACATGGAAAGAGGAACCAAAGTTAAATTCTGTCCTTCGGTTTTGGATTTAAGAGCGATAATTTCGCTTTTGTGCAGCAAAAGTTTTCTGGTACGCTGCTCATCATATCCTTCGGGCCTTGAATATTTATATGGAAATATTTTGGCATTTATCAAATATGCTTCAGCCCCCATAATTCTTACATGGGACCCTGTTAAGTCTGCATGTCCCAAACGTACAGCCTTGACTTCGGCTCCATAAAGATTTATTCCGGCCTCAAATTTTTCCATTAATTGATAATCAAAAAACGCCCGTTTATTCGTAATTTTCATTACTGTAAATAATTTTCTCCTGTTAAATCAAGGACAATCTCTATTGCATCCTCGACCTCTTGGAGTTTGTCTTTAGAGACCGAACTAATTAGTTTTATCAGTCGAGTTTTGTCAATTGCTCTTATCTGCGTAACTAGAATGACTGAGTCTTTTGCAAGCCTGCTTTCTTTCTTAGAGATAAACAATCTTTCTGGTCCTAAGATTTTATAAGCCTGTGATGACAATGGAATTATAACAACTGTAGGAGATATGTTATTAACAGCGTTATTAGAAACAATTAGACATGGCCTTTTTTTAGCAACTTCAAAGCCTTGCCCTGGGCGAAGATCCGCAGTCCATAAATCCCCTCTTTTTATTCTGGCCATCCTTCTACCTCGGTTACCGACCACTCTTTCATAACAGCTTCATCGAATTTACGATTTGCTTTAAGACTCTTTATAAGCTCTTTTTTTATATTCCTTTTTTTCATCAACTTTTCAGACAGGGCTTTTGTAATAAAACGACTGCGTTTCCCAAAAGGAACCGTTATTTGTAATTGTTTAACAAGATCAATAGGTAAACTAATATTTATCCGCTGTGTTTGCATAAAGACTCCTTAATACACAATAATTATACACAACTTTATTCTATTGTCAATAAGTAAGTAAAATACAAATTCGCCAAAATCGATTATACTCCTTCGCCCCCCAGCAAGTATAATCACTATAGGTTTGCGCCTGGGGCTCTATAGGGTGTATAATATTGCCATATGGAATTTATAGAAGACGAGAGAAGACGAGGAATAGCAAAGCATATCGCTCAAGTACACTCTGCTGAAAGAGGGAAGGAAGAATCTCGAAAACAGGCTGCTGAAATAGCGCTCCATGACGAGATGAGAGAAAAAGGAAAACAACAATTCGAGCAAAGTGGGTTAGGGGGAATGCTTGATGAGCTAGGGATGTTTGGTAGTCATGAAAAAGTGTTTAAGGGTAGCAATCGTAGTGATGGCATTTATTATATAGACATAACAATAATGGAACGTTTTGGTCACGGTATAGAGAAGTATGTAGATATAGGGATTACTGCAGATGGCACTATAACTTTCAAGGGTGGAGAGATAGATATGTGGGTAAGACGTAAGGGGGTTTTGGGATTTGGTTATAAAAAGATAACGGCTCCATTAGAAATAGTAATTGCTAAAAACGAATGGAAAGGAAATAATGGTCTAGAGACGCTAGAAGACGCATTAGAAAAAGCTTATAGAAGTCCTCGTATAGTCTATAGATCAGAACCTGAGCATCATCGGGACGGGGGATAGTTATAGCAAAGCTTATCAAATCATTTTACTTTAAATTTATTTCCCAAACTTTTCCACCACTTAAAACAAATATTTTTTTGTCTCCTTCTTTGACTTCGAAGTCTTTGGCGAAATGATAGTTATTTAGATATTCCTTGTTGAACGTATTGACGGATTAGGCTCTGATATGGTACGTCCAATTTATTTGCTTTTTCCTTTACTTTTCCAATCAGCTCTTCAGGAAATCTGATAGAAATTAAACGTTTGCTGCGTTTCAAGAGAGGAAAGCTTACTCCTCTTTTAAAATCAGATGGGTCAAAGTATTCAGACAAGTTAAGATTTGTCCAAAACTCTGCCTCTTCTTTCTCACTTTTAAATTTAGGAACGATGAGTCTTCTTTTCATATAATTCCACCTCCTTTTTATTGATGTTTCTGGAGGAAATAACGCGTATCTTATTTCCTCTTTTGGTAAATATTTGATATAGTAACCTTTTTTTTCTTGTCTTGCCAATGATAATGAATCTATTTTCAGCTATGGAATGTTCTATATCTTCGTCTAAGACATTGTCTATATCGAAAAATACATCTTCTGCTTCAGCAGGTGTGACATTGTGCCGAGCTATATGTTCGACGTTTGCATCATCCCAATCAAAGTCAACAATACTTCTTAGTTTAGATACAGCCATATATTATATATACACTGTATATACAAATATACAGACATAAAACTTATTTGTCAACAGCCAAAATAAATGTAAATTCGCCAAAATCGACTATAGGGTGTATAATACCCCCGTATGGGAAACTGGCAAGAGAGAATTAGACAAGCTCAAGAGGGGGAAATACGAACGCAAGCACAACGCGAATTATACGAGGAGAAAAGTCGAAGAGAATCGATAGAAAGTGCAGAACGCGAAAAGAAAGACGCTATAGCCGAAACGAATCTTTTGAAAGAAGAATTTCTTCCTCTTATGGAAAGGCTTGGGGCAAGAGAATTGCTTCAACAAGTTAGGGATGAGGTATGGAGGGTGGGAGAAATAGATCCAGAACCTCGGTTAAATAGTCTCTATACTGCTGCAGCATATCATGATTTCTGCAGGTTAGGCTTAGGTTTTAATTATGAGACCGCATACGAAGATATATATACGGAGACCATTGGATCTGGAGCACGGGATGCGCAAGGGACTAGAACATTCAGTCGTGGATGGAAGAGGGCAACATTCCGAACAGGAACACAGATTGTTATAGAACGTACTTTCGCTATACCTAATGAAGGGAGAATGACTTCTAGTCAAGCAGAAAGACTGAGGTATAGGCAAAGTTTTCAGGGAAAACCTTATGGTAATTACAGACTTAAAACGGAGAGTGCTTATAGTTATATTGATGTGAACATCGTTTTTAATCCTTCTCGTCCGGAAGACTCGAAAAAACTATTGGAGGAGTTTCTTTTAAAAGATTGTGTTGAGAGAACCAGCAACAATCTACTTCCTTTTCAGCTCAGGAAACAAGGAGAAATGGAAATTTCAAAACATTTTCCTATTCAGAGTTTTCTTAAAAATGTTTTTGGTAAAAAAAAGTAAATTACCTTATGTCTATCACATAGATTGTACCATTGGATAGGATAAATATTTTTTTTCTCTTTTTTACTCCAAGCCACTTTATTTCCCAATAATTATTACCGCGTCGGGGGGGGAAGAGGAGGGGAGATCGGAAGAGGTAGCGCTCACAGTGTAGTTTTTTGACAGGTCTTTTTTGAGAAGACCCAGAAAATTGCCCTTTTCCTTTTTCACTTTTATAGTCACTCCTTTGTAATTATAATTATCAGCATTTCCGGTTGAGGTGACATTATACCCAAGGTCTTTGAGTATATTTCCCGCTTTTCCCGCAGTCCCCTCGACTCCGCTTCCATTTTGTATAGCAATTGACAATTTGCTTCTGTCAAGCCCTGATTTATCTACAGGAGAAACCTGGGCAAGTCCGCTTTCCACTTTTTTTAAAAGATCCTGGACTTGAATAGCTTCTTTCGATTTTGCAGAGAATTTATCTTTATTATCGGACAATATTTTTTGTGCACTCAGAAATGAATCTCTGGCAAAATTTTTATTTAAATCCAAAAGACTTTGCCCTTCAGCGTATTTTTTTTGAGCCTGAGGGTAAATTTCCGCAAAAAGCGCATGGATTTTTGCATTATTTTGTTTTTGAATTGCAAAGAAGATACTTGTTGCCAAAACCACAACTATGGCAATTGCAGCTAGCAAAAAAACTTTTCTTGTAAGTTGAATTTTGATATTTGGTTTTTTCCGCCAGCTGGCGGATTTTGATCTAAGTAGCGATAAATATTTGCCAAATGGGAAGACCTGTTTCTTAATTTGTTCCTCCTCTTCTTTTATTTCCTCATTTGTTTCAATTCCTTCATCAATAATCTCCTCTGCCTTAGGCGTGCCGTATTTAATAACAATTGCAGAGATTTTGCCATTTTCCGCTTTGTGTATTTTTGGAGCAAGAGATTCTGTGATTTCAGCGGGAATAGTATCGTTAAGATTAGAATTAAGTTCGTCCTGAGTAACAACTTGCGAAAATGCGTCTGTTGTCAAAACTATCAAGTCCTGCTCTTTGAGAAATCCAGAGGAGGATGCGACATTTTTTGAAGATGCATTTTCTGAATTTAGCGCTAGTCCAAGAGACCCGCCTCTTTTTATGAAAACCTTGGCGTTTCCCAGACCAAATAGGTACAAAATATCGTTAACTAAGACCCCGGCAGCAAAAGAAATAGCGATACCTTCTACCTCATTTTTAAAAACGGCGGAAATGGCTTTTTTAATTGACTCTAAATTTTTGTCTTCGATTATAAAAAATTCCTGTTCCAAGCGTTCCAACAAATTCTTGCCAAGTATGTTTAAAGATTCTATATCGGGAGAATCTTTCGTTTTTTCTAAAGATAAAACAGCAAAAAGTTTTCCAGCATTATACGCTTGAGACCAGGAGTTTAGCGTAGGTGTTGCAACTATTTTTGAAAAGGATATGTTGTTATCCATGCATTTACTAAAGTATAACAATTGCAAACACAAAAAGCGAAATTGCAAGGATGATATTCATTAAAGAAATTATTTTCAGTATCCCATTAATATGGGGGAGATGAAGAATTTGAGTCATGACTTTTACCTGAGTAAAAACAACAAATGTGAAAATTGCATAAAAAAGTATTGCAATAAGGGTAATTATCTTAATTAAAAGATTAGCTGAAAAAATAGAATTAAAAAAATTAAAATCCATATTTATCCAGCACCTTTTTATTTCATACTGATTGATTAAATTCAACACCGGTGCTGAAAAGGTGCTGGATTTATTTTTTTTCTGTCAGTTCTGTAATTATATCTGTTGCTTCTCTAGGTTTAGGAATTGATCGCACCTCAAAATTTTCTTCAGTTCCCGCAGTCTGAACAAAAAGATTACCGTAGTTAACAAATGACGGAATGAATCCGGACTGGGTATACCTAACGTCTTCAATGTGGCTTAATTTGGCTTCTGCCATATTATGTACGACAATATCGGAGTAATCTATATCTAGAATTCTTTCCGAAGAAACAATAAGTACATTATAAAACCAGTGCAAAAAACTTATGAAGGCATAGGCAGAAACCATAAGATAATAAAATAAAACGTAAATTGTGGTAAAGCGGACAACCGTGGGAGAAGAAAAAAAATCTATTCGAAATAGAGGTAATAAAAGATTAATTATTATAGGTAGGGTTAGGAGGATAACAGTAAAAATTATCCAAGAACTATTTGTGGCAAAATGAGAGCGTAAAAATAAAATTATTACCTCATGCGGTTTTTGGGTCTGAAATGAAACACCGATTGGATTTTGGCAAAAAGAAGAAAAGATATTGACATGAGATTCATTAGCATAGTCTCTCATTTTCCTTTTTTCGTTTTGTTTGGGAGCTAAAAAAATATCAGGCACAAACCCTCCTTTCGGTCGGGTAATAATCCAATACTACAAATTTCAAATAGATACCAATATCAGATAATTGGAAATTTGATATTTGAAATTGGAAATTGGTATTTATTATTATCATCTTCTCTCTACATTATACAATGGTCCGACAATTTGTATATTAGCAGGAGCACGCAAATTAAACCAGTCTTTAAATTCTGAACCGCTGAAAGATTCTGATTTTCCATCGCCAGAAATTGTTACACGATTTGTTCTTCCAGATGAAAAATCAACTTCTGCAATCGATACGTCAGACGCTGCAGAAAATGGAGTAATATTTCGGATGCTCAGTTCGGATTTTACCCTGTCTTCGTTCCATACCTCGCCGCCATAAGGATGGGATTTATCAATTTGATAGAAATGATCTTTTGTTGATTGATCCGCCCTTGCTAAGAGAATGACGTTTGCGATATCTGCAATTTCCGAAGGCTTAAGCCATGCTGTTTTGTTATAGTTAGCGCGTGATCCCCAATCACAGTAGAACCAAGGTGAATCTCGATCATAAGCATTACTATGAAGATCACCAAAGCTTCCGGCAGAACCGGTTGTCGTATCAACAGCTCTTTTCGTCCAGGAGGTTGCCGACCATCCCGGAAGTTCAGATGTTGGAAAAACATATCCCCCATGGGTTGATGAAAACCATGCTTTAATGACCTGTCCGCCTTGCACCATAACTTTTCCTGCTGTTTCGGCAACAGCAGTTACCCATTGCCCAGATTTATTAGGTTGTTTGTATACTTGGCAAGATTGAGTCGTGCAGATTTCCGAAGCTCCATTATTGGTATAAGCAAGAGCATAGGATCGGGCTGCAATGACCTGCGCTTTCAAAGCTTCCATTGGCCAATCTTCCGGCATTTCATAAATGCCCAAAAGATAGGTCTCAAGAGGCATTTCTCCATATCCTTGAACTTTTATGTTAATATTTGATCTTGTTTCAAAGCTTATATTTTCGTAATAAGCTCGAAGAATATCTTCGTGTACCTGGGTAGCTGCTCGACCTTTTGCTCCGTACTGATTAAGTCCGGTTCTGTTTGGAACCCCATATGTAAAGAATGCCAATCTTGTGCCAGGAAAACCCGGATCTTTATCTCTGTCGTCAATACAAGCAAGAGCACCTGTGCCTGCAGATCTGGGAATGTTTAATCCTGCCAACCTTTGTCCAATGATTTCCTGTTGCTTGGCTGATAAAGCTGCGATTTTGCCCGTTAGATTTGCTTGGTATGCCTTAGCGTCCGCAACAACTTTATCCAATTTACCCTTTACAACAGCAAGATTTGCTTGTTCGGCCTGCAGATTTTTCTTCTTAGCTTCCAAGTCCTGAATGGAAATAGCAATGTTTGTAATAATTACTTTATCCTGATCTGTTGCAGCTTTCTGATAAGCTAAAATCTGAGTTATTTCCGAAGCAGAAGAAGCTGATAGGAAGGCGACAATTGGAGAGTTATAATAACTTTTTATATAAAAATCCCGAATAGTTCTATTTAAAATTTCTTCCAGTTTTGCAAGATTTTTGTAGCCGTCATCAATATTTTTTTGTTTTACAATAAGATCGTTTTCAATAAAAGCTACTCTTGTTTTTATTACCTCAATTTGTTTTTGAACTCCTGTTGTTGCGGAAACGGATTGATCTCTTGCCCGCGTTAAATCGTCAAGGCAGGATCGAGCATCTATTAAAAATTTGCTTTGATTAGTTTCATTTAAAACGCTATTAGCGCAACTTTCATTTTGTGCCTTAATTGTTAAAGAAAAAAAACTCAACAATAGAATTAAGAAGATGCTAAAGAGCAACAGACTAAATATTTTTTTCATGGCAGCTAAGGCATTATACCAAATGTTGCAAAATGAGAGGAAAGTTGGTATAATTGGAATATGGAAGACAGTTCGTTTCAGTCACCCGTTAATCAATTTAATTATTCTTCTGCGGAAATTCCAAAGAAACCAAAGAAATTTATTTACGTTATCATTCTTTTAGTTATTTTGGTCGGTTTTTTTCTAACCAAAAATTTCTTTTTTGGATCAAATAAACAGAAAGAAGTTCCTATTATAACTCCGACCCCAACCGAATATCAGTTTCCAACAGATACGCCGATACCAAGCACGAATCCAACTAGTGAGCCAAAATCTACGGTTACGCCAGCCACTAAAGCTGTGAATCCGGTCGACGCGGGTACAGGACTAGACAGAAGTACGCTTTCAATTGAGATTCAAAATGGCAGCGGAGTAACAGGAGCAGCCAGTAAAGCTTCTGATGTTCTCAAAAGCTTTGGTTACAAAATTTCTGCAATCGGAAATGCTGATAATAATGACTATGGAAATACTACAATAAAAGTTAAAAGCACAAAAACCAATTTCCTTGCACTTCTCAAGAAAGACTTAGGGTTTAGTTACACAGTTGGGAGCACTTCTGCTGATTTGTCCTCTTCCTCAACCGCCGATGCTCTTGTTATAATAGGAAAATAAAATTTTCTCCTTGACAGGTTATACGAATTGTAGTATAAGTTATACGAAGGATATTTTTTGTGCAACAACAAACAGTTATAATTGGTCCTAAGTCTCAGGTCGTGATACCAAAGGAGGTCAGAGAGATTGCGTCAGAACTTAAGCCTAGCAAAAAGGTAGTTGTCCGCGCTCTTAATTCTCGCTCTGTAATAGTAGAAGTTCCTGTGAAAGATTGGGTGGGAGAGACATATGGTAGTCACGAAAAGATATGGCAAAATGTCGACGCAACTGACTATATCCGTAAGCTTCGTAATGAATGGGGAAAAAGCTTGAAGTGAAATCTTCTTTTAGGCAAGTTCTGTCAGGGTATAGAAAAGTTGGCATTGATTCCATGTGTTTTATCTATCATTTTGAAGGCAACAAGACGTATGGAGAAATTGTGAAGCACCTTTTTTTGCAACTTCAAAAAAATAAAATGTCGGGAGTTACGTCGGTCCTAACACTTGCTGAAATTTTGGCTTTTGAAAAATTACAGGATGACAGGATTTTATTCGAAGAGACTAAGAGTAGGCTTCGCTCAACGCCCAATCTAAGCGTAATCCCCGTTAATGAAGGCATAAGCGAGCTTTCTTCGATACTTAAATACAAATATTCTATTGCGTTACCCGATGCGATACAGCTTGCAACAGCAGTAGTAAGCGGTCAAGATGCACTTATCACAAATGACCGTGGTTTGCAAAAGATAAAAGAAATTAAAGTAGTTATTCTGGATGATTTTAAATAATTAAAAATTATGGAAGTTATTCCCGGAATTTTGGAGAAAGAGTGGAGCGAGATTGAAAGAAAAATAGAAATTGCAAAGCCTTTTGCCAAAACAATTCACATAGATATTATTGATGGGAAATTCACTCCTGCCTCGCCGCCCGCTTCGCCGCGAGGCGAGCAAGGCGGGCCGAATACTACTTTTCTTGACCCGGCTCCTTTTGCAAAATACACAAGTGAGATTTTTCTTGAGCTTCACATGATGGTTGAAAATCCTGTTCAATATCTAAAACCCTTTGCAGATGCAGGGTTTAAAAGATTTATCGGTCATATTGAAAAGATGCCGGATCAGGCCGATTTTGTAGCTCAAGCTCAGCTTTTGGGAGAAGCAGGACTAGCTATTGACGGACCAACAGACCTTTCTGAAGTTAAAGTTCCTTATGAAGATTTAGATTGTGTTTTGGTGATGATGATAAAAGCTGGTAAATCTGGACAAAATTTTGTATTCGAATATTTAAAGAAAGTTAAAAAAATAAGAGAACAAAATGAATTTTTGGCAATTGAAGTTGATGGAGGGATAAACGACAAAACAATTCTTCCAGCAAAAGATGAGGGAGCAAACAGATTTGTTTCAACAAGTTTTATTTTCAATGGTCAAGATGCGACATCTCAGTTTGCTCTTCTTAAAAAATGCTTGGAATAGATATTGTATATTTGCCTGAATTTGCAGAAAAGCTCAAAAACCTTTCAATGGTTGCGGTTTTTTTGTCACACGAGCTTTCTCAAAACAAGACTCAAGAAAGTTTGGCCGGGATTTTTGCAGCAAAAGAGGCATTTTTTAAAGCAATAGGGACAAAAGAGAATTGGCTTGATGTTTGGGTTGAAAAAACAAAAGAAGGTAAGCCTTTTATAAAATCTGTTTTAATTAAAGATAATCAGAAAACAGAAGTGAGCATCTCGCATGCCGGAGATTATGCAATTGCGATTGTTTTAATTAAGGATTAAGGATTAAGGATTAAGGATTAAGGATTAAGGATGAATACATTAATTGATTTGTTTAAACTATTTGAAAAAAGAGGGAATCATGAGGTTTTTGTTTATAGAACCGGAATAAGAAGATTTACATTTACTTATTCCTGGCTTTATTCGTCTTCTTTAAAAATGTCCTCATACCTTTTGAAAAAAGGTATAAAAAGCGGAGATAGAGTTGCCATTTGGGCGCCAAATGATCCTTTTTGGGCAGTTTCTTATTTCGGAATTATTTTATCAGGAGCAATTGTTGTTCCGATTGATTTCGCATCCGGAAGAAAACGCGCGGAAACAATCATAAAACTTTCCGGAACAAAATTTATTATCCAGAGCAGTTACAAATTCGAAAAACTTACAAAAGAGAGTTCAGCATTTACAGTAATGATAGAGGACCTCCGATTTTTATTAAAGTCTATTAAGCCAATCGAAAAATTGTTTATCGCTAAGTCCAATGATATGGTTGAAATTGTTTATACATCCGGCACAACAGGAGATCCAAAAGGAGTGGTTCTAACTCACAAAAACATTGTCACAAATATTCTGCAGGCATCTAACCATATCTCAAATGCGCTACTTCCTCATTTTCTCTCTGTTTTACCTTTATCGCACATGATGGAGCAAACAGTTGGATTTTTAGTTCCGCTTTATCGGGGAAATAAAATAATTTATCTTCGGACAATAAAACCAACAGCCATTATGCAAGCTCTAAAAGAGGAAGATGTCTCGGTAATGCTTGTTGTTCCGAGATTTTTGTCGCTTCTTAAAAATACAATCGAAAGAGAACTTTCTTCCAAGGGTTTGTCCGGCCTCACACGTTTCAAAATTGCAAGAAAAATTATTGCAAAATCTATCCGTAAGAAATTTGGGGAGGATTTCCAGATGTTTTTTACAGGAGGAGCAGGTTTGCCCGGAGAAGTTTTTGCATTTTGGCAAGAAATGGGATTTAGAGTTGTTGAAGGATATGGGTTAACAGAATGTTCCCCGATACTTTCTGCAAACACATTTGATGAGCAAGTTAAAGGATCTGTTGGGAAGCCCCTAAAAGGCATAAAAATTAAATTAGAGAACAAAGAAATTTTGGTAAAAGGAGAAAATATTTTCAAAGGTTACTATCAGAATCCTCAGGCGACAGAAAAAGCATTTAAAGACGGATGGTTTAGGACAGGGGATTATGGAGAGATAGATAAAGATGGTTTTATTTTTATAAAAGGGCGGAAAAAAGATGTGATTGTAAATGCGTCAGGAATTAATATCTATCCGGATGAAATCGAGGCTATTCTCAACAAAATAGAATTTGTAAAAGAGTCATGCGTTATTGGTCTTGAAAAAACGGAAGGCGAAGAAGTCCATGCCGTACTTCTTCTTAAGAATAAAGATGCGGATCCCCACAAGATTATAAAATCTGCAAATGATGCACTGGATCCTTTAGCGCAAATTACCGGTTTTTCGCTATGGAGTGAATTTGATTTTCCCAGAACCACTACTTTAAAAATTCAAAAGTTTAAAGTAAAAGAAAAGATTATGAACGTTTCTAAAAAAGAGACCGGAATTTCAGAGGATACTCTCCTAAATCTTCTTGCGAATGTTAGTAAAAAGCCAGAATCAGAAATCAAAGAAAGTTCTCTTTTAACTTCTGACTTAGGGTTAAATTCTTTGTCCAGACTTGAGTTGATAAATTATCTTGAGCAGGAATATAGGGTTGATTTGGAAGATACAATCATAAATCAGAATACGACTGTTTCGGATTTAAGAAAGCTTCTTGAAAAAAGAGAAAAAATAAAAAAACAGAGAGGACTTTGGCTATGGTTAAACAGTCCATTTGGCCGGGCAATCCGTGAAACTATAGATACTATTTTTCACAAACCTCTTTCTCATTTATTTTTTGATTTGGAAGTTCAAGGACTTGCTAATGTAAAAAACCTAAAAGGTCCGGTTGTTTTTATTGCAAATCACGTAAGTTATCTTGATCAGCCGGCGATTATGTATTCTTTGCCACGTCACATAAGGTACAAGACAGCGAGTGCAACAAGAGAAGAGTTTTTCTTTAGCGAGGAGGGAACTCCGCTATTTAACAAAATACTTTTTCCCTATTCTATGATTGCATTTAATGAATTTTTGCTGCCGCAAAAAAGCGGATTTAGAAAAAGCTTGTCTTTTATGGGCAAGTTAATTGATAGGGGAGTTAATATTTTAGTTTTTCCGGAAGGAACAAGAACTAAAAATGGAGAATTAGGACCCTTTATGCAAGGATTAGGTCTTTTGGGAAAAGAGCTACAGGTTCCAATTGTGCCAATTAAAATTGTGGGAATGGAAAAAATCTATCCTCGCGGCACAAAATTTCCAAAAAAAGGGAAGTGCACTGTGATTTTTGGAAAACCAATAGAATTCACCACCGAATCCCCAAGTGAAATTATCCAAAAATCCCGCCAAGCGGTTTTAAGCTTGACAAAGAAATAGAAAAAGTGCGAAACTGGATTAGAAAGTTAGGTCCGCCTATTCTTACTTTTCGCCTTAGCTACTATTCGCGTAAAGCGACGTGGTCGCCACGCGACTTGACGTCGTAGCGCGGCTCAAAGAGCGAATTTTGGCGGGTGAAAAAGGTGAGATAAATGGCAGAGGAAAAAATGATAATGCCTCATCCAGGAAACGCATTAAAAGTATTGGGAATATTGGCAATCGTGTATGGAATTATCAATTATTTAACAAGTGCCATGGGTTGGCAACCATACATGGCCTGGATTGCAGGCGGAGCTATTCTTCTTTTAGTTTCCTGGACAAAAGGAGGAATGAAATAATTTTATGGAGTAATTGGGGTTGGACTTGGATGAGGACATGTTACACAATATCGAACAAAGGTTGCATCCGTTATAACCACATGATCTATCTCGTCAATATTATCTGTTTTGCCGGGAGCTGCCAAATCCTGTGTCGCTTTATCTATCTTAACTTTTTGCAGCCCGGGA
>Ga0209515_10007656_pt1 | contig 12955 bp, 12 predicted proteins | sample Subgroupgradi54m_FD_187454 | JGI IMG/M metagenome (GOLD analysis project Ga0209515, IMG submission 187454) | Subsurface groundwater microbial communities from S. Glens Falls, New York, USA - GMW60B uncontaminated upgradient, 5.4 m (SPAdes)... ... | reverse complement strand
CAGATTGTAAGGCGTAATCAGTTTGCGAACGTCTAGGGATATGCATGAGATCAGCAGCGAACTATACAAAAAAATGTATCTCATCCGTCAGGCCGAGGAGAAGATACGAAAGCATTATGGAGAAGATGAAATGAAGACCCCGACCCACCTGTCGGTGGGCGCTGAAGCGATCGCTGTTGGCGTTCTTGGTGCCTTGGATCCGCAGGATGTGGTCTTTGGCACCTACCGAAGCCACGGTATTTATTTAGCCAAAACCGGCGAGACCGATAAATTTTTTGGTGAACTTTTTGGTCGGGTCAGCGGAGTGTCGCGCGGCAAGGCAGGATCCATGCATCTTGCGTCCCCATCACATGGTTTGATGCTGACCTCCGCAGTTGTTGGGACCACGATTCCCGTCGCGGTCGGATCGGCTTTCGCGAATCAATATCAAAAGAAGGAGAGCATGGTGGCAGTCTTCTTCGGTGACGGCGCAATTGACGAGGGGGTATTCTGGGAAAGCTTGAATCTTGCCTGTCTTAAAAAATTGCCAATGATTTTCGTCTGTGAGGATAATGATCTTGCCATCCATACAAAAACAGCTGATCGCCATGGCTACCGGTCCATTGCTGACATTGTGTCGCAGTTTGATTGTTTCGTTGTGCGTAGTGAAAGCACGGATGTCGAAATCCTGTATCACCTGACCAAAGATGCCATTGCACAGTGCCGTGTCAACCCACGGCCCATGTTTATGCATCTGAAGTACTATCGATATTATGAACATGTCGGGGTCAATGATGACTTTCGGTTTGGGTATCGAGGAGAGGATGAATTTAAAACATGGCTGGCTCGTGACCCGCTTTCGCTTCAGCGCACGAGATTAAAAACGCAAGGGCTCGGCGAGGAAGCGTTGCGTGGAATAGAGCAGCCCATCGAAGAGCAGATTGATAAAAGTTTTCGAGCCGCTGCCGCTGCCGCTTTTCCCGAGAGAGACGAGCTGTTTCACCATGTCTATGCCAATGAGTGAGCCACGAAATATCACATATCGGCAGGCCTTAAACGAAGCGATGCGCCAGGAAATGGAGCGGGACAGGAACGTTTTTGTGTATGGTCTTGATGTCGCGGACCATAAACGGATTTTCGGCAGTACCGCGGGTCTTGTTGAACAATTCGGTAAAGAGCGTTGTTTTAGCACCCCCCTTTCGGAAGACGCTTTGGCAGGGTTTGGTCTTGGGGCTGCAATCCTCGGGCTTCGGCCGATCAATGTGCATATTCGCGCCGACTTCTTATTGCTCGCCGTGAACCAAATCATGAACATGATCTCGGGTGTTCATTATGTCTCTGCCGGCGCCGTAAAAGCGCCCATCGTGATCCGAGCAGCGCTTGGTCGTGGGTGGGGGCAAGGGATGCAGCATAGTAAGGCGCCACAGTCATTGTTTGCTCATATCCCGGGCGTAAAGGTGGTCATGCCGACAACCCCTGCAGATGCGAAGGGGTTACTGCTCTCGGCAATTCGGGATGATAACCCCGTCATCGTTTTGGAACACCGATGGCTCTATGATATTAGCGATCACGTCTCCCCTGATCCGGATGCCGTTGTTCCCATAGGGTTGCCGAACATCTTGCGGGAAGGAAAGGACGTGACCGTCATTGCGACTTCATGGATGAATATTGAGGCGTTGCACGCGGCGACGATTCTAAGCAAACACGGGATCAGTGTGGAGGTGATCGATCCAAGAACAATTGCGCCGCTTGACGATACACTGCTCGTTGCTTCGGCCCGGAAAACTGGCCATGTGATCGTTGTTGATTTTGATTGGGTCAACTGCGGATTCAGCGCAGAGGTTGCCGCTCGGATCTCGGAGCACTGCTTTGGTCAGCTTCGTTCTCCCGTGACGCGAATCGGGTTTGCTCCGACGCCCTGTCCGACCACGAGGCCGTTAGAGAATGCGTTCTATCCGAGCGCAGTCGAGATTATTCGGGCCATTGAAAAAAAATTACAACTGCCGGAGACCGATCTCTCTGGAGAATCATTTTATAGCTACGAACGTCAGTTTAAGGGGCCGTTTTAGCGCCATCCAATGGGACACCCTATGAGTGAGTATCTCCAATTTGCTGCAGAGACTGCCAAGGCAGCAGGTCAGTTGCTGCTTGATAACTATGGAAAAATGCACTCCCTTGAGTGGAAGATTCGTACTGACTTTAAAACCGAAGTTGACGACCAAAGCGACGCGTTGATTCGTCACGCCATTCTCGCGCGATACCCTGACCATAACATTTATTCCGAAGAGAGTTCTGATCGAGAAACGCATTCAGCGTATAGTTGGGTTGTCGATCCTCTCGGTGGGACAATTCCCTATACGTATGGGGTCAATATTCAGTTTAGTGTCTGTATCGGGCTCGTGAGAGGGAAGGACCCTATCATGGGGGTTATCTACTCTCCGAAGCTTAACAACTTTTATACCGCAGAAGTTGGTGCGGGTGCCTTCTGTAACGATGTGCGTCTCCATGTCTCCAATGAGACCGATATCAATAAGGTACTCATGGGGATCAACCTTGGGAAAAAGAAACGAGTCGAGGGGGTTCCGTATCTCAAGCGGTTGGTCGCGACGGATGGGGTGGCTGAAATTTTTTCTTCAGGTTGCTATTCGGTTGCGCAGTGCTTGGTTGCGAGTGGGAAACTCCAAGGATATTTAGGGAACTGCATTGAGCCGTGGGATATGGTAGCGGCAACGGTTATTCTCCGGGAGGCTGGAGGGAAGGTGACGGATCTCCACGGTCGCGAATGGGAGCTCGGGGCAGAAAGCATGCTCACGGCAAACCCCCTGCTTCATCAAAAGCTCATGGAATTTTTAGGCCTCGGAGTAAATTCGGTATAGGATATGGACTTCTTTCACACGGCCATCCACCCAAGCGCCATTGAGAATGTGCTCGCGGTGTTGCAGTCGACCATGGTCAGTGAGGGCAAGAAGGTGAAGGAGTTCGAAGACGCGCTCTCGGCGACCCTTGGCATCGAACATCCAGTGGCGGTCAACAGCGGCACCTCGGCATTGCACCTTGCCCTCGTGACCGCCGGTATTGGTCCGGGGGATGAGGTCATCCTGCCCGCCCAGACCTTCATTGCAACCGGGCTCACAATCCTCATGTGTGGCGCCCGGCCCGTCTTTGGGGATATTGATTATAAAACCGGCAATCTTGATCCGGCCTCGGTGCGATCAAAAGTCACGGCTCGAACAAAGGCGATCATGCCAGTCCATTGGGCAGGCTATCCATGCGATCTCGACGAGCTTCATGCGATTGGGAGTGAGCATGGCCTCACGATCATTGAAGATGCTGCACACGCCTTGGGAGCTCAATATAAAGGCAGATCGATCGGCACCATCTCGCCGTTTACCATTTTTTCTTTCCAGGCCATTAAACATCTCACCACCGGTGATGGCGGAGCCGTGGCGTGTCGATCTCAAGTGGACGCAGACCACGTTCAGAGATTGCGGTGGTTCGGTATCGATCGAGTGCGAGACGTCCCCTCCATCCTGGGAGAGCGGGTCTACGATCTCTCCGAGGTTGGCTATAAGTATCACATGAACGATCTCGCGGCTGCTCTCGGTCTCGGCAACCTTACAGATTTTTTGAGCCGTCTTGCCAGGCGCCGCGCGATTGCCGGGCAATATCGGAGCGCATTGGGGAGTGTCCCTGGGCTTCGCCTACTGCGCTCTGAAGCAGATCGCGAGAGTGCCGATTGGCTTTTTACGGTCCTGGTTGAGCGGAGGATGGATTTTATCAAGGCGCTTCAGGAGCGCGCCATCCCAACCTCGGTGGTTCACTTGCGCATTGATCGTAACGCGGTCTTTGGAGGAGTGCATCGTGATCTCAAGAATCAAGAACGTTTTGACAATGAACAGATTTCCATACCCCTGCATAGTGCTCTTTCCGATGAAGATGTGGAGCAGGTCATCGCGGCGATGAGAGAGGGGTGGTGATTGTATTGTATGTCTGTAATTGAGTATCGCCCTGCAATTCCTGCGGATATCCCCGCGATGATGGCGCTCATGAATGCACAATACCAGCGAAAGAAAACTGGCGCATACTTCCAGTGGCAGTACTTTACCTCGCGTGACCCGACGGTCTCTTGGTGCGCGTTTGTCGGTGATGAACTCATCGGGATGTTTGGGCTGCAAAAGCGGCGGCTGTTTGACGGCACTTTTTTGGGACAAGCGATTGATCTGCTCGTATCACCACAGTGGCGCGGCAAAGGAGTATTTCCCTCACTCGCTGAACGTGCGGCCAGTCATTTTTCTGATCTTGCGTTTTTTTGTGTTCTGCCAAACGCTAACGGCAAGGCCGCTGTGGAGAGCGCACTAGGTTGGAAGACGCTTGCGAAGATTGATACCATGGAGGTTGACGTTGAGCAGATTCCCGATCGCGTTCCAGACCTACGTGACGTTTTAGAGATTGCCGATCGTACAAGGTCGAATGTGCCTCTTCTGCGTTTTCGTTATGATGATGCGTTCCGTCAGTGGCGCTTTGATGCCCATCCAGAGTATCATTACCGCACAGTCATGGGTGATGCATCCGCTTTTGCGTTCGTCAAACAGTTCGTTGGTCCTATAGGCAGTATTGCCTACGGTGACATTGTGGATTTTTCCTGTGATCTTCAGGATCCGGAGCGTCTGAGGGATCTTTTTTTTGCCGCAGCAAAGGCGCTCCAAGCAGATGGCGTCCGTACGGTGACGACATGGGCGCTTCCGCATACGCTCCTCCATCACGTCTTGATTGCCATTGGGTTTCGTGATATGAAACAAGAGCGCTACTTTTGTGTCAACGTCCTTCCGCAGTGCGTGGCTGATTATACCGACATCACCCGCTGGCATCTTGTGGAGGCGGATGCCGAGCTTTATTGAACATCCTGCTTGACGCGATCTCCCCAAACAAGAATTGCTCCACACCGGTATGTCATCCTCCGTAAAAACACCGCCCGTTGACGTGTTTAAAAAGAACGCATTGTTGTGCTTGGCGGAAAAAAGAGAAAAGAAGAGGACCTACCCCATCACGAGGACAGACCTTATTCTTGTTACGCGCTGTCCATTGTGTGGTGGGATGGATACGACGCGCCTTAGTGAGGTCTATCTCAATAAAAAATTAAACTTTTTTTCGACCGATGCGTGTAATCAGTGTCTGTTTACGTTCCGGAGTATTAGTCTAAAATTTTCTTGGTTCGAACGGTGCTGGAAAAAAATATACACTGGGAAACTCGAAGTCTTTAATCCGGATCTTGAGAAGTTCAGAAAAAAGCGCTATGAGAGCTTCGCTCGACAGATCGCCAGGTATGTTTCAACGGGTCGGATTCTTGATATCGGGGCAAGCCATGGGACCGGCGCGAATCTCTTGCGGGCTCGCGGGTATACCGTAGAAACGATTGAAGCAGAAATTACGAAGCGAAACTACATTAAAAAGTTTTTTAAACTACCGGTCGTTGCCTCATCCATCGAAGAATTCCTCGCCAAAAAGCCAACGCAATCCTACGATGCAGTCATCTTTGCTCAATGTCTCGAGCACCTTGACCATCCGCAAACGATTGTCCGTGCGATGAAGCGCATCCTTCACCCGGGCAGCATCGTCTACCTCGAGATCCCGATTCTGTGGAATTACGTCTCCTGGCACGACGCGCTTTACTTGCCACATAAAAGCAATTTTACCGAACAAAACATTGTGCATTTGGTCACTGCGAGTGGGTTTGTTATTGAGAGACAGTTCTATGTCCACGAACATTCCAAAGATGTTCCGTGGGACCTCGGGATGCTTCTGCGGTATGTTGGCGGCGACGCCGTGACGGTGGAGCCGAACAGTAAAAAAGGAAAAACAATGCGCGACGTCCGTCGGCTCTACCGAAGAGACCTGCCGTTTGCTCGACGAATCGGGATGAGCAAAATTTTGCGTTACGATGTGCCATATATCGAACATTTTTTTCAGATTCTCAATCTCGAGAAGAGACAAATCGTTCCCCCGTCTTCCAAGAATCGCTTTATCACCTTTCCTGCCGTCGGCAGCGAGTTGTCCCGCCGTCGCTGATTGTTATGAAGGTACTTATCCTTGGCGGACACGGCTTCGTCGGCAAAAGTGTCCAAACGCTTCTCGACGTATCACCTGAGCACGAGGTACGTGCCCGTTCTCGGGTCGACGGGTTTGACTTGGCCGATTACCCAACAACGCTCGCTGCCTTGCACGCCTGGAAGCCCGATGCCATCATTAATTGTTCCGCACACACCGGCAGCCTGCATTATGTGAGTGCGCATCCGGCAACGGTGCTCCACGATAACCTTACCATGACGTTAAACCTGTATCGGGCGGTCGGCGAGGTTTGCCCGAGTGCTCGGATTATTAATCCGCTCTCCAACTGTTCGTATCCGGGTGATGTTGATCGGCAAGCGGAAGGGGATTGGTTACGCGGCGAAGTCCATGAGTCCGTCTATGCGTATGGCAATGCCAAACGGAATATCTATTTCACCGCGCGCTGTTATCAAAAACAATACGGAATACGGAGTTGTAATTTTCTTGTACCGAATATTTTTGGTCCCGGAGATCATACCGATCCTAATAAAGTCCACGCCTTCAATGGCATGATCATTCGCATGATTGCCGCGAAGCGGGCTCAAAAACCGAAATTCGAGATTTGGGGGAGCGGAAAACCCATACGAGAATGGGCCTATATTGCTGACGTCGCCGAGATCCTGAAGCGAGCATTAACCATTGAAGATGACCTCGTCTATCCGGTGAACATTGCTCAAGAGAGAGGATATTCGATTGCCGAATCTGCAGAGCGCATTGCTAAAGCGCTCAATTTTACCGGAGAGCTCTTCTTCAATACCAGCTATCAAGATGGCGCTCCGGTAAAGATCCTTGATGATGCTCGGTTCCGTGTACTTTTTCCGGACTTTCGATTTACCGATCATGAAGAAGGGATTCAAAAAACCGTCACATATTATCACTCATTACTATGAAGGTACTCATTACTGGCGGCGCCGGATATGTGGGGACGGCACTCATTCCTCAACTTTTATCTGCAGGTCATCGGGTGCGCGTCTTTGATAATCTTTCGTTTGGAGGCAATCAACTCCTGCCGTTTTTCCGCAACAAGAATTTTGAGTTCCAGAAAGGGGACGTGCGTGCTATCAATGACGTCCGCGAGGCAGTACGGGAGCAGGATGCCATCGTCCATCTTGCCGCCATTGTGGGATACCCTGCCTGCCGGAGAGATCCAAAGCTTGCCGAAGAGGTGAATGTCGGGGGGACAAAAAATCTCATCGAGGCAACGAGCAAAAACCAACTTATTGTTTTTGCTTCCACTGGCAGCAACTACGGAACGGTCGTAGAAGTTTGTACCGAGGAAACTCCACTCAACCCATTAAGTTTATATGGGCAAACCAAAACAATGGCGGAAGATATGCTCTTAAACGAACGGACGGCGGTTGTGTATCGTTTTGCGACCGCGTTTGGGGTTTCTCCGCGTCTTCGTCTCGATCTGCTCATTAATGATTTTACCTACCGGGCATTGACGCAGGAATATGTAGTCGTCTACGAGAAACATTTTAAACGTACCTTTGTACACGTTTCCGATATGGCACGGGCATTCTGTTTTGCGCTGGAGAACATGGAGAAAATGAGAGGCGATGCCTTCAATGTGGGAGCCGACCATCTCGGGTATAGTAAGGAAGAAATCTGCGATGTCATTAAACAATATACAAAGGTCTATGTGCATTATGCAGATGTTGGTGAAGACGCCGATAAGCGGAACTATGTGGTGAGTTACGAGAAAATAAACAAACTTGGATTTACGACCACCATCGACATCCATGAAGGAGTGAAAGAACTCATCGCGGCGTTTAGCTGTCTTGAAATCTATAATCCGTATTCAAATGTTTGAGCACAAGAAGACGCACGTTCTTGAGCCGTGAAGCTTCCTATGAGCGAGAGTATTATTTTTTTTGTTGTCGTTGCGGTGGCTGTTGTATTCAACCTCATCGTCGCGCTGCAAACAAAAGGAATCGTGTCAGAATGCGAGGGTTCTGATGCGAATAAACAACTGGTCGCCGCAGCGCACTGGAGGCAGTGGCGTTGGATTTCTGATATGCATCACTATGCACTCGGAAAGGCTTGGCTCAAAGATGTCGGCGTACTCGGACTCATTGCGGTTCAACGATTGTTGGGGGATCGAACAAGTTTCTATCCCATTGTGGTGTTATGTCTCATCGCAAATGCCGTTACTGCGATACTGCTGTATTCTCTCGGTGCTCTCTACTTTGGGGTTGGAGTAGGATTCTTTTTATTCTTTTTATTTATTGGTTCATTGTGGCCGTATCAAGTAGTGATTCAAGGAGGCTACCAGATTCTTTCGTCGGGCTTTTTTCTTGCATCGCTTCTTTTTCTTTCTCAGGCATCAGCTTCCGCTCCGGGAAGTGCCTTATTGTTTGATCTTGTCGCCGGTAGCGCCGCTGGATTCATGATGTTTTCTTCGGCCTCTGCCCGAAAGTTTCTCCCATTGTTGCTCATCGCTTTTCTGGTGAGTCAGAGGGCGCATTTTCTGCCGCTCGCGTTGCTGCAACGTGGATGGAGTGTCTTTCTCATCGGCTATGGAGGGACGCTCCGATGGCTTGTTGGGAGCGTCGTTGCTGTACTGTTTGCGCGTTTTTTTGTTGTAGATTTTTTGTATCCATTCGTCGTGCGTGTGCGCTATACAGGCATCGTACCTGGATGGATACGGATTTTTTTAAAGGCTGGTCAGGAGAATGCGTATTATAAGCAGCGAGAAGGACGCGTCATCCGTTCGCTAACAAAAACCATTGCCGCAGTGATCATCTATGCTGTGGTCTGCCTCGCGCTGACGCGATCGTTCGCATTCTACGCCGCACAATTTCTCTTTCTCTCTGGTGTTGCCGCGACCTTCGTGTTCTTTATGGCGCCGCGTCTGTTGACCAATCTCAAGGGTTTTTATGCCTATTGGACCATCAATAATTTTGGAGGGCGCTTTCTTTTATATGTGGATCTTTTTAAAAAAATTGGATATCCCATATCGCCGGATCAGTGCGGCGTAGGGTTTCGGTGGTATCCACCTTTTTTTTGGCGACAGATCCCGTTTCATTTTCTCCTCTATGTCCTCTCGGTGACGTTTCTTATTGTTTCTTCATTGCATCCGTTTCGTCCGGTCCTCTTTACGGAGACGGTTCTCGCAATTGTGGTCAGCATTACTCCTATTTTATACGCCCAATACAGCCGGGCCATTCAAGCATCTCGCAGTCACTTTCCCTCCCTTTTTGCTTTTTTGTGGCTTATTGGTTACGCCGTATTCCGTCTTGAGTACCTCCTCGGCGATGATGAGCGGGGTATTCTTTTTCTTCTCCTTTTTGGATTCGCTACGGTAAGCGCTGCCTGGAATGCATGGTTTTTTTTCACGGATGTTCTTCCGGCGCGAATGGCAGCAACGGAACTGATGAAGCAATTACATGTGCACGGTATTACCAAATTTTTTACATACAATACTCGATATAATGATTCTTTTGTGGAGGCGATTCCTGCCCAAGAGCGATCACAGTATACCATTACCTACATTGAGAGCTTGCGGGATGTCGAAGAAGGATATATGGTGGTCCCGGCCACAACTGCAAAATCGGTGATTATGGAAAGTTCTGCGTACGCAATTGCCCACGGGGATTTTCGCAGCGACCCTCTCTTAAACCAGCTTCTTGACTCTCACGATATTGAACGCGTTGCGATTGCCCGCATCAAAACTGTTGGCGTTAGTCCTTTTTGGGCGCAGGAAAGTGAAGCGACAACATTCCGCGACCTTATCCTTCACGAAATCAGCGCAGAGGACCGATGGCGCGGCTACGCCTGGATTCTCGATGCAAAAAAGATTCACGCTCTCTATGGAACGTCGGGAGAAATATGATACACGGTGAGAATATCTCCGTTATTATTCCCACGCTGAATCGTTCTGATCACGTGGCGAAGATGCTTTTTTATTTTCAGTATGTCGGTTTTCGTGGGACCGTGTTGCTCGGGGATTCAAGTACTGGAGAGCATCTGGAAAAAACAAAGCGGAGTATTGCGAGACTTGATGGGGCCTTTCCTGTTGTCCATAATCTCTATCCCAATAAGAAAGCCTTCGAGTGTATCCGGGATATGGTGGGCGAGCTGAAGACCCCGTATGCGCTCTGGATGTGTGACGATGATATCTTGATTCCAAATACCCTGGTGAAGGCTGCAGCGTTTCTTGATGCGCACCCCGACTACAGTGGCGTGGGTGGCGTGGCGCTGCGGTACGCTTTAATCAATTCTGGCGCTTTTGGTGCGATCGCATCGGTTGCACGGTACGCGGTGCGTTCGGTGGAAGAAGAAACCGCCCGTGATCGACTTTCCCATCTTTTGTCTCACTATTCGGTCATTTCCTATTCTCTCCATCGCACTGATCAGCTGAAGAAACGTTTTTCGATTCCGCGCCAGGAGGGCATGAGTGACGTGACGTTTGCAACGGAACTCTTCCCGACATGCATGGTGGCAGTGCAGGGGAAAGTCGCGATGCTCCCCGATCTTTTTGTCGTTCGTCAGATACATGCGGGGCGCTATATCCTGCCGGACGTCTTTGATTGGTTCACGAAGCGCGATTGGCAGTCTTCGTATCAAGTCTTTGCGTCAGAGCTTGCGGAGGCACTCGTCGGGCAAGACGGTCGTACACGTGAGCAGGCCGAGGAGGGGGTGAAACGCGCATTCTGGGATTACCTTCAGCAGAGGATGTCGGAGAAGTTTGAGAGAAAGTACTCGCCACCACATCGCATGCCGCGATCAGTATTGAAACGGTTGGTGCGACATGTTCCCGGGGCCGGTCGGTTTACGAACGTCATAAAGGGCCGCGACGCCTTTTCATTGCCAGCGCTTCTTCACCCGCGGTCGCCGTATCATGAAGATTTTATGCCAGTGTACCGTGCAGTTGTCGACGCTCCGAAGGATCACTCGTTGTTGGATGCGTATGCAGCACGATAAAATTCTTCTCGTCGGATGTGGGCAGCTTGGGAGCCGTCATCTGCAGGCAGTCGGGGCTCTCGATCTTGTGGGAGAGATTCATGTGGTGGATTCTCGGGCGGACTCTCTTGAGTTTGGGAAGACTCGTTTGAAAGAAATCACCGATCAGAATCCTGTGATAAAATTTTTCTGGCATACCCAAGCCCTTCCCTGTTGCGCTGGTGGGGATCTTTGTATTGTGGCAACCCAAGCAAACGGGCGGGACGTCGTCGTGCGGGACGTCGCCAGTCAGCTTGGATATACGAAGTTTCTTATTGAAAAAATTGTTGTACAGTCGGTGTCGGAGTATCGCGATCTCATGAAGTTTTGCGACCACGAAGGTATCGCGGTGTGGGTGAACTGCAAGACGAGGGCGTACGGTATTCATCAATATATCAAAACGAAACTTGATCCCCAGGAACCAATTTTTTTTAGCGACGTGGGTGGCAATCATGGGTTGGCAAACAACGGGGTGCATAGCGCCGATCTCTTTGCGTTTTACGATGCCGCATCGAACATCATGCCAGTCGGTCGTCGTATTGATCCGAAACTGTTGCCCTCAAAGCGTGGTTCAACCATTTTTGACCTTGGCGGTACTCTCTACGGGATGACCGCAAAAGGGAGTGATTTTGTGCTCTCATTTTCGTCTCTGCATGAGAGTCCTGATCAGATGACGATCATGAGCCCGCGAGGAAGGTTCATTGTTGATCATTTTCAAAAGTTCGCCTACGAGAGTTATCCAGACGATGGTTGGCAATGGCATCAGATTCCGATTCGTGAAGATTGGGCGGTGAGTCAGATGACAAAGATGTTTGCCCGCGAGATCATGACAAACGGCATGTGTACGCTTCCAACGTTGGCCGAGTGTTTCGCGGCACACGAGTTTATTTTAGGACAGCTTCTTCCGGAGTTCAGACGTCTCGGCGCGACGGAGGGAGATACATGTCCGGTGACATAGCGACTATGCAGACAGTGCGAGTCGGCGTCATTGGTGCCGGTGGTATTGCTAAGCAACATCTCGACGTGATCCGCGAGATGCCGGGCATTGAGGCGGTTGCGATTGCCTCCCGTACGCGGTCGAAGGCCGAGGCCCTTGCATCAGCATACGACATCCCATGTGTTTCTAACGATCTTCCCTCAATGGTGCGCCAAGGAAAACTAGATGCGCTCATGGTTTTGGTATCGGTTGAGCAGATGTATACGGTCACCCTGGCTGCGGCAGCATACCGATTACCGCTTTTTGTGGAGAAGCCAGCAGGAGCGCTTCCGCTACAAAATCAGGAACTTGCTGTTCTTGCCACAGAGCGGGGGATTCCGACCATGGTCGGTTTCAACCGTCGGTATTACTCGATTTTTCAAAAAGGGATCGACATTATTCGAGAGCACGGCCCCATACTCGGTGTGGCTGTGGAGGGTCATGAGCGGATGTGGCGGGTGCGCGAAGGCGGAAAGTTTTCTTCGTTTGAGCTCGATCATTGGCTTTTTGGAAACAGTGTCCATACGATTGATCTCCTTCGTTTTTTTGGAGGCGATGTTTCTCGAATCCATACGATCGTCCACCGTCGTTTTGGTGAGGCCCATGGTGATCAGTTCAGCGCAGTGATGGAGCTTGCGTCCGGTGCGATCGGACAGTATAGTGCCCATTGGTACTCACCGGGAGGCTGGCGAGTGGCGCTCTATGGCGATGGCGTCACGGTCGAGTTTACGCCGCTCGAAAAGGGGGTCTGGGTTGATAAAAATTTCCAAACCCATGCAATCATGCCTGATGAGGTTGATGTGAACTATAAGCCTGGATTTTATCGGCAAATGGATGCGTTTCGGATACTCGTCCGGGATGGAGTTTCTCCGTGGCCGGCACAAGACCTCGGGGGTTCATACAAAACGATGCAGCTTGCCGAGGCGATGGCGGGACCATTCGTATGAAAAA
>Ga0209515_10007654_pt1 | contig 12957 bp, 15 predicted proteins | sample Subgroupgradi54m_FD_187454 | JGI IMG/M metagenome (GOLD analysis project Ga0209515, IMG submission 187454) | Subsurface groundwater microbial communities from S. Glens Falls, New York, USA - GMW60B uncontaminated upgradient, 5.4 m (SPAdes)... ... | reverse complement strand
ACAATATTTCCCATGTTAGTTTCTAACATTATTTTTTTACTTTGCATGTTTCCTTTATTCATCAAATAATATCCTCCAACTAATCCAACGATCACTAAAACAACAATTAATCCTATTAAAGCTTTTTTCATATTAGAATTTCTTAAACTTATTGATTAACTCTAAAGTATCAACTTGTCCTAGAAATATTGATCTGCAGCAATATCTTTCTAATCCCAATTCATTCAAAACATGATCTGCTTTCTCACCATTATTGGTTCTCTCTTTAAACTTTTCCCATAAATGGCCTATTGGCTTCCCACAACTAAAACATCTAACAGGTATTATAATTTTAAGCTCCTAATATTTGATATTAATATTTATTTTTAATATTAAGTAGACAGCTTACAAGCTTCACTTCCGTTAGGAAACTAATACTTGTAACATAGCAAGCTTAACTGCCGAGTTCGGAAAGGGATCGGGTGTTTCCTTACTATTATGGCCGTCTTATAAATAACTAAAATACTACCTTTATAAAGCTTTTTATATCCCCAATAATTAACATTTTTATTGCAGAGGTAGCGAAGTGGTCAAACGCGCCAGACTCAAAATCTTGTGGCTTAGTGCCTTCGTAGGTTCGAATCCTACCCTCTGCACTTATTTAAATAAAAATTAAACAGAAATATGAAACTTTTAGAGAATTTATTAGATTATAAAGAACCTTTAGATTTAATAAACATAACCGGAAGAGAATATAGGACAAAATCAGATTATCATCCCAATGTCATTTTTACATTGGCCTTTGGAGAAAATGAAAAAAGTTCTTATAATGAAAACTTAGCATTGGCTACTATAAATGCTAAAACCTATTTTGATAATCCTTTAACAATAGTCCAAAGTAATGTTTTTAATTTTTTACAAGATTATACCTCAGATTATATTTCAATAGGCCAAAACAATCTATCAACGCGATTAATACTTTCTAAAATAAGCACATCAGATTGTTTTAATCTCTTAGATAATATTTTAGATGAAAATAATCTAAATAAAGATAAAATTCTATATATAGCACATCCAGCACACATTTATAGAGTAATGGAGATTGGAAAAAAACGAAGTTTTTTTGGCTTTCCCTTCATAGAAAAAGAAGTTGTATGGCCTAAGGATGATGAGCAATTATGGATAAGAAAAGCGTATTTCTGGGTTCCAAGGGAATTTTTATGCAGAATTCACCACAAGGTTAAAGGTATTCTTTAACCTCTCAAGCTGAATACGCCTTTTTGAATTAAGAAACCTGAAACCAATATTACAATAAAAAAATTAACATGTAAAAAACTGCTAGTTATTATTATCATCGCAGAGAATATATCAAAAACACTTACAATATTAATATCTAAACCAAAAATAATTCCCTTAATTAATAATATTAGTCCTAATAATAAAATAAAATTACTATAAAAATTGAAAATTCCAAATACTAAAAACAGAATTCCTGTCAATATGTCAAATATCCCCAATATCTTTATCATAGCTACATTTTTTAAATAGGGCAGGTTTTTTAAATCTAAGCGCTCGTAGCTCAGCCCGGATTAGAGCATCTTCGTCCTAAGGAGAGGGTCGTAGGTTCAAATCCTACCGAGCGCGGTATTTTTAAATTATAAAATGTTTATAATTCAAATGAAATCTATAGAAAGTTTAAAGAAAAAATTATCATCAGAAGGATATAAAGATGTATATGTATGGGAAGATACTCCGAATACAAATTATGATACTCATTTTCATAGGACAGACACAAAAATTATTATTTTAGATGGAGAAATGATCTTAACATTAAATGGAGAAACTAAAAAGTTAAAAGTAGGAGATGAAGTGGAGATCGAGAAGAATGAAAAGCATTCTGCAAAAATAGGTAAAAAAAGATGTAAATATTTAGTAGGAGAAAAATAACATGTATGGATTAAATAAAAAAGAAATAACCTTATTTAGAAAATTAAATTCTCCTAGCAAAATTCAAGATTTTATTAATAAAATTCCGATTAATTTTGAAGAAGGGGGAGACACTTGTTACTCATCTAGATTAGTTTTAAAAAATAATAAATGCCATTGTATAGAAGGAGCTATCCTTGCAGCATTAATACTTAGAGTTAATAACTTCAAACCATTAATTGTAGACATAACTGCTTCTAAAGATGATTTTGATCATGTAATAACTGTTTTTCAAGTTGATGGGAAATGGGGAGCAATCTCAAAAACAAATCATGCAGTTCTCCGTTATAGAGAACCAATATACAATTCTATAAGAGAGTTAGTTATGAGCTACTTTCATGAATATTTTAATGATAAGGGAAAAAAATCTTTAAGAAGTTTCTCTCTTCCTATAAACTTATCAAGATTTGACAAGCTGGGCTGGATGACTAGCGAGGAAGAATTAGGGTATATAGCAGATTATTTAACAAAAGTTAAACATTATCAAATATTAACAAAAAAACAAATAGCTAATCTAAGAAAACCAGATAAAATTGAAATTAAAGCAGGAAAGCTAGTTGAATATAAAAAGAAGTAATTTTCAAGGGATTACAATAATTTAAAAACTTGAAACCCCTATAATTTTATGCCATTTAAGGATCCTGAAAAAAGAAGAATATATAGGAGATATTGGTATAGTCAAAATAAAAAGTCTGAAATCGTTCACATAAAAAGAAGAAAAAAAGCTCTTAAAAAATGGCTAGCAGAATATAAATTAGGATTAAAGTGTGAAAGATGTCCAGAGAATCATCCATCAACATTAGATTTTCACCATATCAATAAAAATAAAGAAGCAGGAATAACCGTGCTAGTTTCAAATGGAAGATCTATAACTAATATAAAAAAAGAAATTGATAAGTGTATAGTCTTATGTTCCAATTGTCATAGGAAGGAACATTATAACAAAAATCTTTAAAAACCATCTAACTTTAGTCAAAACAAGCGTGGGTGGTCTAATGGTTATGACTACTGCCTTCCAAGCAGTAAATCCGGGTTCAATCCCCGGCCCGCGCATTTAACTAACAAGATTGAATGACTAAATGAGAGGGCCGGGCAGGCCCGCGCATTTCCATAGCTTTTTAAACCGTATTTTTTTACTAATAACTATATAATGGAAACTCAAGAAACCAAAGAAAGTCATACACCAAATAAATACAGTAAAGCTTACGATAAATATTACAAAATAATATTAATTATACCTTTATTACTTTTAATATCCTCAATTGGTTACTTAGCTTATTTTCACAGTCAACATGGAGATTTTATTAAAAGAGATGTTACATTAACTGGGGGAACTTCCATAACTATCTTTGTAGAAAAACAAATTAATTTAGATGATTTAAATCAAAAATTATCTGGCCAAATATCTGACTTTTCAGTAAAAGAATTATCCGATTTTAGAACCGGAAAGCAACAAGCAATAGTAATAGACACCAGCATAGGATCAACGGATTCCCCCGACTATATAAAGCTAAAATCCTTCTTAGAAACATATTTAGGACACTCCCTAACTCCTGAAAATTCTTCGGTTGAGTCAACAGGAGCTTCATTAGGAAACTCTTTCTATAATCAATTAAGATTCGCAATAATTATCTCTTTCGTATTAATGGCATTAGTTGTTTTTGTAATTTACAGAAGTGTAGCTCCAAGTTCGATAGTTGTTCTTTGTGCATTTGCAGATATTATAATGACTCTTACTTTAGTAGATCTTATGGGAATAAGGGTATCAAGCGCAGGAATTATAGCTTTTTTAATGTTAATAGGATACAGCGTAGATACAGATATCTTGCTTACAACTAGATTATTAAGAAGACATGGAGAGATTAATCATAATATCTTTGAAGCTTTTAAAACAGGAATGACTATGACTCTTACAGCTATTGTTTCAGTAGTTATCGCTTTATTAATAACAAGATCTTTCTCAGCTGTTTTAGAACAAATATTCTTAATATTAACAATAGGATTATGTTTTGATATATTTAATACATGGATTAGTAATGCTTCGATATTAAAGTGGTATGTGGAGAGGAAAAAATGAACTGGAAAATTTGGATTTTAATAATAGCGATATTGGCTTCTATATTAGCTCTATTTCCCTTTAATTTTAAAACCGGCATTGAAATAGCTTCGGTTCCAACAAATTCTACAGCTTATGAAGCTGGGTTGAGAACGGGAGATATAATAACCGCTGCAGATGGAAAATCGGTAAGTTCTATAGATGATTATTCTGCTGTTATTAATAATAAATTCCCTTCCGATAATGAAACCAAACTGACGATAACAACTAATCATGGAGATGTGATCTTATTTACAAAGGTCCCTCCACAAGTTAGCGTTAAAAATATAGAAAAAACAAGAATAAAAACAGGATTAGATTTAAGTGGCGGAGCAAGAGCATTAGTAAGAGCTGAAGAAAAAGATTTATCAGCAAGCGAATTAAATGATCTAATAAGTGTAACAAGTCAAAGATTAAATGTTTATGGATTAAAGGATATACAAATAAGACCAGTAACAGATCTTTCTGGAAAGAATTTTGTGTTAATAGAAATTGCAGGTTCAACTCCTCAAGAATTAGAGGCATTAATTGGTCAACAAGGAAAGTTTGAAGCTAAAATAGGAAACGAAACTGTTTTTAATGGAGGAGATAAAGACGTAACTTATGTTGCAAGAACCGGTTCACAGGCAGGAATATATGGGTGTTCTAATAATGCCGGAACGGTAGTTTGTAATTTCCAATTTGCAATTTCTTTAAGTGAAAAAGCTGCAGAAAGACAGGCAGCATTAACTCAAAATTTAGGAATAAGTACAAATAATACTTTATACTTAGATAAACAGATAGATTTATACTTAGACGGACAATTATTGAGCTCATTATATATTTCAAGAGATCTTAGAGGGCAAAAAGCTACACAAATATCTATATCAGGATCAGGTACAGGAGCAACTTCAGATGAAGCTTACAAAAATGCAATATCCGAAATGAACAAACTTCAAACTATCCTTATAACGGGGAGCCTTCCTTATAAATTAAAAATAGAAAAACTAGATACCATATCTCCATTACTTGGTAAAAAATTCATTGACACAATATTGATAGCAGGAGTAGCTGCAATGTTAGCAGTTTCTATAATAATATTTTTAAGATATAGAAATATAAAATTATCTTTAGCTGTTTTGTTTACTAGTTTCTCAGAAATAATAATTATATTAGGAGTTTCAGCTTTATTCAAACAAAATCTGGATCTGCCCTCTATAGCCGGTATAATTGCGACGATCGGAACAGGAGTTGATTCACAAATAATTATATTAGATGAATCAAAGACCAATACAGATATATCATTAAAGGAACGTGTCAAACGTGCACTACACATTATTTTGGGATCTTACTTAACTGTATTATTTGCTCTTCTTCCTTTAATATGGGCTGGGGCAGGATTGTTAAAAGGATTCGCAATAACCTCTATATTAGGAATATCAATTGGAGTATTCATATCAAGACCAGCATTCTCGGAAATTGTTAAAAATATATTAAAAGATTAAAATGCTTCCTAAAATTCATATAATAGTGGGCTTTATTTTTTCAGCTTTAGTCTACTTCATTTATCACATCACATTATTAGAAGCTTCATTAATATTTTTAGCTTCTTTCTTAATAGACACAGATCATTATCTTGCTTATGTATTTATAGAAAAAGACCTCAATCCAATTAAATCTGTAAAATATTTTTATAAAAAGATGTACAAAGAATTAAAATTATCTCCCAAAGAAAGAAAAAAATATAAAAAATATTACTTCATCTTTCATGGAGTAGAGTGTTGGATATTACTGTCTATATTATCATTTTTTTACAAACCATTAATATTTATTTTAATAGGAGTTTTATTTCACTTAATTTTAGATGAAATAGAAATATACAAAATAAAAGATGATCCATTATACAAACTATCAATGATATATATTTATTTTAGCAATAAAAGAAAGAAAAGATTTCTATAGTCTATAAACTATAAATTAACATATAAATGTTTAAAAATTAAGATTAACATTTAAAAATATGAATAAAGAGTTAAAAAGAGTGTTAGTTACTGGAGGCGCAGGTTATGTTGGTTCTTTATTAGTGCCTTCTTTGTTAGAGAAAGGTTACAAAGTAAAAGTTTTCGATACTTACTGGTTCAGAGAAGATATATTCAAAAATATAGATAACAAAAATTTAACTCAAGTAAAGGGAGATATAAGAAATAAAGATTCTTTAAATGAAGCATCAAAGGGCATGGATGCAATAATCAACTTAGCTTGTATAGCTAATGATCCCGGAGTAGATTTAAATCCAAAGTTAGGTAAATCAATTAATTACAATGCTTTCTTTAATGTTATAAGTGCAGCAGAAGAAAATAAAGTTAAAAGGTTAATTGTTGCAAGTTCAACAAGTCAATATGGAATAAAACCTTCAGATTTAGAGGTTACGGAAGATATTGAGGGAGAACCTATAACCGATTATGCAAGATATAAATTAGAATGTGAAAAAGCTCTGAATAATTCATATGTAAGTTTTGAATATGTATTTGCTAGACCTGCCACTTTAGCAGGATATGCTCCAAGATTAAGATTAGATTTAAGTGTTAATATTTTGACAATTAACGCTCTTGTCAATAAAAGAATAAAGATTTTTGGAACAGGAGAACAAATGAGGCCAATGTTAAACATAAAAGATATGGTTAGATTTTATGAAACATTATTAGAAGCAGATACTAATAAGATAAATAGGCAAGCCTTTAATCTTTCTTATCAAAACCTTTCTATAAAGGATCTTGGATTATTAGTTAAAGATACTCTAAATGATCCCTCTATTCAATTTGAACTAGTTGAGTCAAATGACAATAGATCCTATCATGTAAATACCGACAAAGTTAAGAGAGTTTTAGGATTTGAATTTAAACATGATTTGAAAGACGCAATTCATTCAATAAGAGAAGCTTACGAAGATGGACTAATAATTGATGGTTTAACTAACCCTCTATATTACAATCTTGAAAGAATGAAACAACTAAATTTAAATTAATATTTACTAAAGAATTCAGAAAAAGATTCTTTAACATAATCTCTCATTTCATTACTTACAACTGGAGAAACTCCAATAAAAAAAGTATTATTCATAATATAATCCGAATTTTCTAAATTTCCAATAACTCTTTTTTCTATATCAATATACGCTGGTTGTCTAACAATGTTTCCAGCAAATAACATTCTTGTCTCAATATTTTTATCTTCCAAAAATCTAACAAGATCTTTTCTTTTAAATCCCGAATTTTCTCTTACAGTAATAGGAAATGCAAACCAACTAGGATCAGCAAGTTCATGACTTTCTGGAAGAATAATTCTATTTTCATATTTCTTTAAAAAATCATAATAATCTCTGAAATTTTCTTTTCTTCTTTTTGTAAATTCAGGAAGTTTTTTTAATTGCTCTATTCCAACAGAAGCTTGCATATCGGTCATCTTAAGATTATATCCAATCTCACTAAAAATGTATTTATGATCATATCCCTCCGGCAAGCTTCCTAATTTCCAAGCAAATCTTTTTCCACAAGTATTAGACTTTCCAGTTTCACACCAACAATCTTTCCCCCAATCTCTAAAAGAGATAATTTCTTTAGACAATCTTCCATTATTTGTTGTTAATGCTCCGCCTTCCCCCGTAGTCATATGATGAGCAGGATAAAAACTATAAGTTGCAATATCTCCAAAATTTCCAGTCAACTCTCCATCAAACTTAGAATCCAAAGAATCACAGTTATCCTCTATAAAATACAATTTATTTTTTTTAACAAAATCCATAATTTTATTCATATCTGCAGGATTTCCAAGAGTATGTGCAAACATTAACCCTCTCGTTCTTGAAGATAAAGCAGCATCCAATTTATTTATATCTAAATTATAATTTCCAAGTTCAACATCAACAAAAACAGGAACCAATTTATTTTGTATTATTGGATTTACAGTCGTTGGAAAAGAAGTTGCAGGAACTATTATTTCATCTCCAGCCTTTAATCTATCATCTAATTTTTTTGAAGTTAAAGCACTAACAGCCAATAAATTAGCAGAGCTTCCTGAATTTGTAAGAATAGCTTTTTTAACTCCTAAATGTTTAGCAAGATTTCTCTCTAATTCATCAGCTCTAGGTCCAGCAGTAAGCCAGAAGTCAATTGAAGTATTTACTAAAGAAATAATTTCTCTTTCGTCATAAAATCGTCCAGCATATGGGACTCTACTTTTTCCAGGAATAAATTCTTCCTTCTCTTTTCTTAACTTATGAATCTCTCTAACCATTTCAGCAATCTCACTTCTCAATTCTTTTTCTTTATCATCCATTTTAGATTTTGGTTTGGTTAAAGATTTTTTAAATCTTTAGTTTTATCCATAATAATATACAAGGTTATTTTCTTTTAAGCTTTTATATCATGAAAAACTATATTCTAATAAGTTCCACCACATTTTTGCTGCTCCAAAAAGAGTAACTGAACTAATGCCTGCAACTCTTGTTCTATGTTTTACTGGAACCTCTACTATACTATATCCAATATTCTTAGCATTAATATAAAGATTATAATTAAAAATAAAATCACTCCTTTTAGGTTTTATTTTCTCATACTTATCTTTTCTCATGAAAATAGGATAACCATTCAAATCTTTAATTTTAAAATTTAATCTTATTCCTGTTAAAATGTTATATATTAATGAAGTAAATTTTCTAAATAACGTTATTTGTCTATGAGTTCTTCTTCCCTTTACTAAATCATATCTATCTTTTCTAGCTTCTAAAAAAACTCTAAAAGTTTCTTCAGGAGGAATTTCTCCATCTGCGCAATCAAATCCTATAAATTTTCCTTTAGATTGACTAAATCCAAACATTATCCCTCCTCCAAAACCAAGATTTTTAGGAAGATTGTAAACTTTCATTCTTTTATTTTTTTCAGCCAATTTGTTAAGAATTTCAGCACTTCTATCTTTAGATCCGTGATTAATCAATACTAATTCATAATCTATATTATTTTTTTCAAAAACATCTGCAAGTTCAACAACAGTTCTACCTATACACTTTTCTTCGTTATAAATCGGAATAGTTAAAGAAACTTCTACCATAATTCTCCAATTAGAAAGGGCTTTGAAAATCCTCTAATTTTTTAAATTTCTTATCCCTATCAGAAATTAGAGATTCATTTATAGCGGTTGGCCATAAAAATCCAAATGAATCGTATTTAATTCCAGAATCATGTTCTTTTGAATAACATGAAGATTGTAAATAAGAAACAATCGTAAAATCACTAAGAGATTGGAAACCGTGCGCACATCCTTTAGGAACATAAATAGACTTATTGTTGTTTGAAGATAAATATTCAGAAATATATTTCTTAAAGGTAGGAGAATCTTTTCTTAAATCGACTACAACGTCTATAATTGTTCCATTAAGAACATATACTATTTTATCATGATCCATTGGAGGAATTTGAAAGTGCATTCCCCTTATAACTCCATAACCATTATCAGAATAAAAGTTCTCTTTAACATCAAATTTAATTCCCCCTTTTTCAAAAACATCAAAACTGAATGGTTTAACAAATTTACCCCTATCATCATTAAAAGGAGTATTTTCAATTACAAAACATCCAGGTATTTTTGTTTGTCTAAATTCCATCTTTAGCCTCTTTTAAATAATAATCATAAGTTTCTCTCAATCCTTCTTCAATTGTATATTTAGGATCCCATCCAAGATGTTTGTTAGCTAAATAATTCTTACCCCTTCCAAACATTACCTCATTCTTAGAATATTCTCTAGTTCTTTTTATTAAATCTTTTTTTGAGCTTATTTCTTCTAATAAATCAAAAACTCTACTTAATTTTACAGAAGGAGAACATATATTAAAATTTTCATATCTAACACCATTATAATCTTCTTTGACAAGATAATCTAAAGCTTTTATGTAAGCTTCTGCAATATCTTTGACATAGGTAAAACTTAATTCCTGATCTCCTTTAGTTACCTCTATCTCTTTATCGTTAGCCAAAGCTCTGCACAAGTTAGTTATAAGTTTACTATTATCTTTAGGTCCATATGGAGAGAACAATTTCAAATTAACTTTTTTAATTTTATCGGTATAATAATCTGATATTTCATTAAAAGCTGTTTTAGTTGTAGCATACAGATTATATGGTTTCTTTTTAACAAATTCATCAATAAAACTTCCGCTTAATTCATATTCAAAAAAAGTTCCAGTATCTATAAAATATTTAGTATCGTTTTTCAACATCTCATTAAGAATTTTTCCAGGAAATTCAATATTTGTCCTATACATTTCTTCTAAACTAGTTTCATCATCTTCTTTCTTGTAAAGGGTTGCAAGATGAATTACAGCATCAATCTTTTTTCTCTGGAACGCCCACCTATAAGCTGCTCCGTTATAAATATCATATTTTCCTTCTAAATGTCTAATTCTATCTATTTTATTGCAGTCTTTCGTAAGAATAACTGGTTCATGGTTATTTTCAATTAACTTTTCAACAACATGACTTCCTATAAACCCGCCTCCTCCAGTAACTAACACTCTCATATAGATACCTCTAAATTACAATTTTTAAATAAACCTATAGAATAAAATATATTTAATTTAACACTCTTTCATACCAGTTATACGTCTCTTTTATAGCCTCTTCAAATTTAGTTTTACACTCAAATCCAATACATTCCTTTATCTTACTCCCATCAAGGCATTGTTTAGGAATTTCATATTTAGCATTATTAAGTATTCTAGTTTCTATCTTTTTATCCAATACCGAAGATATTTTATTAACAATTTCCAAAACGCTTAAAACATTTTTACTTGCGACATTAAATACTTCTCCTCTAGTTTTATCAAAATTTTCTAATAATGAAATATATGCATCGGCAGCATCTTTAACATAAATATATTCTCTAATCATTTTCCCATCGCTTCTTATTTCCAAAGGTTTATTTTTTATTATAGATTCCATAGTTCCTGGAACAATTCTATCCATATTCAAATCACCAGGCCCAAATACATTAGCACATCTAGCGATAGTTAATGGTAAACCATAAACTATTGAATAAGTCTGCGATATCATATCAACACAAGATTTTGAAACGTCATATACATCTTTTCCCTGCAATTTAAAATCCTCTTTATACGGAAGATTTTCAGATAGCCCATACGCTTTATCACTAGAAACTATCAACGTCCTATCGACTTTATACAATCTAGCTGCCTCTAACACGTTTATCGTTCCCATTATGTTAGATTCTAAAGTTTCCCTAGGATTTTTTCTTGCAGCTTGAACTAATGGTTGTGCTCCCAAATGAAAAATAATATCAATACTAAATCTAGAAACTATATCTTCTATTTTCCCTCTATCTTTTAAATCGCCCCAAAAAACAATACTTCTATCTCCCAATTTGTTCAAATTGAAATAACTCTTAGGATCAGATTCTTTAATTAAAGAAATAATATTAGCTTTACTTTTGGATAATTCTTCAACAACATGACTTCCTTTAAAACCACCGGCCCCGGTAACTAAAACGCTTTTACTGTCCCAAAAATTTTTTTTCATTTTTTTAAAATCCAAGGAGCTCCTCTAACAAACTCTTGATTTAATAATTCTAATTCTTTTTGACTATCCATACACTGCCAATATCCTTCATGAGGATAATATCCTAATTTACTTTCTCTTGATAAATTTTTTAATGGTTCCTGTTCTAAAGTACATTTATCATCGTCAGACAAATAATCAAAAAATTTTTTATTAAAAACCATAAATCCACCATTAACATAACTACTATGTTTTGGTTTTTCATTAAACTCAGTTACCAAACCATCTTCGACATTTAATATCCCAAATTTATAATAAGGATGAACAGCAGTAACGGTACCTATTATCCCTCTTTCTTTTTCCATTTTTATATGATGCTCATATAATTTTTTTAAATCAATATTTGCAACACCATCTCCATAAGTCATAAAAAAATGATCCTCGTTTATTTGCTTTCTAATTTTAGAAATTCTAGCTCCAGTTTGTGCATCTTGCCCAGTATCAATAAATTCAATTTTCCCTTCTAAATCAGAATTATCGTTTAACGGAACATGACTTCCAGATTTTAAATCAAGATAAATATCATGAGATCTATCTTTTAAATTCAAGAAATAATCTTTTATCATATGCCCCTTATAACCTAAAGAAAGAACAAACTCCTTAAAGCCTTGGCTTTCATATATTTTCATTATATGCCATAAAATCGGCTTACTGCCTATTTCTACTAATGGTTTAGGCCTATACTCAGTTTCACTAGCTAACCTAATTCCTCTACCTCCGCATAGAATTACTGTTTTCATCTTCTTTTATATTATAACTCTCTAAAATTTCTATTTAAAGATTATCTTTATACAAAATAACCATTATAAGAATCAACACAATCTTTTTAACATCGTTTATCTATTTGATAAAATGAAAACAAGAACAAAAATAATTTTAGCATTTATAATCCTAATTCATTTAACTTTTATTTTTTTATCGGCTGGACAATTATTTTATGGTGATGAAACTTTTTTTCTTACTGCCGCCAGAGAGGTAGCCACAGGACAGGTTACTGGACATTTTAGTCACATAGATGGGAAATTAATAGAAGATCCTTCTAATATGCTAATGCACCCTCCAACTTATATTTACCTACTATCTATATTAATCTATCTATTTGGCTATTCAACCTATTCAGTTAGAGCGGTCTCAGCATTATTCTCTATTGGAGTAATAATCCTCATATTTTTCATTACAAAAAAAATACTAGAAAAAGAATATTCTGAAAATGCAGAAGAACTTGCTTTATTTGCAGCCCTCCTATATGCTTTATCTCCAATTGCAATACAAAATTCAATTTTAATAGATAT
>Ga0209515_10007653_pt1 | contig 12959 bp, 12 predicted proteins | sample Subgroupgradi54m_FD_187454 | JGI IMG/M metagenome (GOLD analysis project Ga0209515, IMG submission 187454) | Subsurface groundwater microbial communities from S. Glens Falls, New York, USA - GMW60B uncontaminated upgradient, 5.4 m (SPAdes)... ... | reverse complement strand
CGGATGAGGAATTTTCAGTGGAAGCGCAAAGAGAACTCCGTGAGGTTATCCACAGAAACAATCCGGAGGTTCAAGCCTATGCACTACGACGTAAGGTTTTTTACTTGGGTAAATGGATCCGCCACGGCGATTGGTATCCCGATGATGTGGTGCGACTCTGGCAGCGTGACGCAGGAAAATTTGAAGGAGGTCGGGTCCATGAGTCCGTGAAGATCAACGGAACGGTACGATATCTTCAAAGTGAAATCTTGCATTACACTTACCGCGATCTAGAAGACCAAAGGGCGCGAATGAGAAAATATGCAGAGCTTTGGGCCAAGGATCAGTTTGAACGGAAGCGTTCTTTTCGATATTTCGACCTTTGGTTCCGTCCGTCTCTTCGGTTTCTCCGGGCGATCTTTTTCAAAGGGGGTTGGCTTGATGGCTGGCGAGGTTGGTTGATTGCATGGATGTGTGCCCAAGAAGTTTTTATGAAGTATCGGAATTTGCGAGGTTTATGGAAGACCTCTAACCCCGATATTTCATCATTAAGGAAAAGATAGTGCAATTTGCACCAGGATCTTCCCGGTTAATTTAATCGGGGTTGTCAATTTCTTAGAGCAAAAAAATCATAGTCATCCCATGGAATCCAGAGATCGCCACGATCCCTTTCTCCCAAATCTCGCGATGACACCTCGGGAATCGGTCATTGCGAAGCTTGGGAACCAGGGGCTGAAGCAATCTAAAATCCTTAAACTCACTTTTGAAAAATCTCATGTGCTCTCTTCTGAAATTAAGTCGGGGGACATCTTTTTTTGCGGCTTGTGGGATGGTAGTGCAAAAAAATCCTTAAAGGGCGCCTCCGGAAACCCATTTTTCTTTGCGACCCTAGTGATTCGGATTCTTTTTTCCTCTGTAGGAGCCACAGCAGCGACCAGTCGCGGTTAGCAACCGTTCCTACAGGGTTTCCGGAGGCGCCCTTTAAGGATTGTTTGTCGATGGCGAAATGGCTAGAAGTCCGGCCCATGCGTATTCTTGTGACAGGAGGAGCTGGATTTATTGGTTCCCATATGGCTGACCGTCTTTTGGAATTAGGACACGAAGTGGTGGTTCTCGACGATTTTAACGATTATTATAATCCTGCCTTTAAACATCGGAACATTGCTTCTTCCCTCAAAAATCCGCGATTTAGATTAGTTGAAGGAAATGTGGCCAGCCGATCACAGGTGCGTGCTCTCTTTTCTGAAGTCAAACCTACGATGATTATTCATTTGGCAGCACGAGCAGGGGTTCGAGCGTCATTGAAAGATCCCTTTTTATATCAGCAGGTCAATGTGGAAGGAACATTGAACATCCTCGAAAACGCCCGGGAATTTGGAATTAAAAAAATTACCTTTGGGTCGACTTCGTCTGTTTATGGATTGAACTCGAAAGTGCCATTTTCCGAAGACGACCCCGTTTTGAATACAGTTTCTCCTTATGCAGCAACAAAGTTAGCAGCGGAAGCGCTTTGTCGTGCTTATAGTCACCTCTATAAGATGGATATTGCGGTGCTACGTTTTTTTACGGTTTATGGGCCACGAGGAAGACCCGACATGGCAGTTTATCAGTTCACCGAAAAAATTTCGGCTGGCCAACCCATGGCGGTTTTTGGAGATGGTTCATCTTGTCGGGATTATACGTACATCGATGATATTGTTCAGGGTGTAATCGCGACGACGACCCAAGAATTTGGATTTGAGATTTTTAATTTAGGAGAGTCCGAAACCACGTCTTTAACCGATCTCATTAAATTGATTGAAAGAATCGTTGGGAAGAAAGCCAAAATAGAGAGACTGGGAGATCAACCAGGAGATGTCCCCCGAACATTTGCAGATATTACCAAATCCCAAAAGAGGCTGGGATACAATCCCAACGTAAAGATTGGGGAGGGGATTCGAAAGTTTGTTCAATGGTTTCGGGAGGAAAGAGAAAATAGAGATTCCTCGCTACGCTCGGAATGACAAATGAAGAATGACAAGTTCATCTAAGACCTCTCTTACCATTTAATACTTTCATTCGCGGTCCCCTAATCACGCTTTATCCTCCCTCAATTTCCCTTAATCACCCATTTTCTTATGAGTGCCGTCGTCGAACTTCTTCAAGAACTGATTCGAATTCCAAGCGTTAATCCTCAAGGAGAACCAGGGACATCCTGTACCGGCGAAGAGAAAATTGCTCAATTTGTTGGGAATTATCTCAGTCATTTGGGAATGGAAGTCGAAATGCAATTTGTCGAGAAGAGACGGCCTAATGTGATTGGTAAGCTCAAATCAAAAACTTCGCGCTATCACATTCTTCTTGGACCACATCTCGACACAGTAAGCGTGGTGGGGATGACAATCGATCCCTTTGCAGGGGTTGTGAAAGATAGAAAAGTTTGGGGGCGCGGAGCATCTGATACAAAAGGACCGATGGCCGCGATGCTGATGGCTCTGCGTAGGCTGGTAGCCGAGAAGCTCACACTTGAAAATACAGATATTTGGTTTGTGGGTCTCATGGGAGAGGAGAGCGGCAACGATGGGATTGCGTATTTGTTAAATTCTGATTTTTTTGGGGAAAAAGGGATCAAACCCAATTTTGGAATTGCTGGTGAGCCAACAGATTTAAAGATTGTTCATCGCCATAAAGGTGCGTTGTGGTTCCGGATTCGGGCACGCGGCAAATCGTGTCATGCAGCTCGCCCCGATCTTGGGGAGAATGCTATTTTAAAGATCCGTCGGGCTATCGATTTTGTGGCTCATGAGTTACCTGAAGCCTATGCCCATCTTAAAGACGATGTGTTGGGACAACCAACATTTAGTGTCACGACCATTCATGGTGGGAGCAAGGTCAATATTATTCCGGATTTTTGTGAAGTGGAGGTAGACCATCGCTCGTTACCTCAAGAAGCTCACGAAGAAGTCTTAGGATGTGTGCGAAAGGCGCTTCCTGAATGTGAGGTTGAAATGGTTTCAGACCGTCCTGGATTGGATACTCCGGCCGATCATCCTTATATCCAGAAGTTGATAGGCGTGTTGCGTCGTCGAACATCGAACTCCGAACACCTTCGTGAGCAACGCCTTGAACATCGAACGTTTTTGACCGGTGCTCCTTGGTTTGCAGATTGTTCTTTGATGAGCAAAGAGGGAATTCCTTCGATTGCTTTTGGGCCTGGTTCGATTGACCAAGCTCATACGAAGGACGAGTTTATTGAAATTGTCGAATTAGAGAAGGGGGTCGACATTTTCTATAATTTTCTTGGGGGGTTGGAGTAGTGCCGTGAAAATTCTCCATGTCAATCACCGCGATCTGCGACATCCTCAAGCAGGTGGGCTCGAAATTGTGATCCATGAAATCAGTTGCCGATGGGTGAAGGCAGGACACGAAGTTTTTATTCTGTGTTCGGGATATCCTGGCTGCTTGAAGGAGGAAGTCCAAGATGGGATTCGTATCCACCGAATTGGTCGAGAGGAAATATTCAATTTTATTGCTGGATCATGGCTCATTCGTCATCGTTGGTTGAATGCTGATGTGGCGATTGAACATCTGGCAAAGGTTGCTTGTTTCCTTCCACTTTTCCCTTATCAGGGGTGTCTTCTGGCTCATGTGCCACATCTATTCGGGAAAGCCATTTTCGAAGAAGTTTCCTGGCCGCTTGGAGTTTACGTGTATGTGATGGAGCGGATGTTGCCTCTTATTTATGGCAAATGTCCCATTTGGGCCTTATCGCAGAGCACTGCAGATGAACTAGTAGAACGGGGCTTTCGCCGCGACCGAGTCGATGTTGTTTCCGGAGGGCTCAACCTAGCCTTTTTTAAGGGGGAACAACAGTCCTTAAAACATCCCGTTATTTTATATGTGGGACGGCTGAAGAAATATAAGGGTTTAATTCATCCACTTTTGAAGGCGTGGTCGAGTGTCTCGCGTCACCGGCCAGATGCTCGACTTCAGATTGTGGGAAAAGGCGACTATGAGAATGCCATTCGTGAGTATATTGCCAAAAATAATTTAGGGAACTCTGTAGAAATGCTTGGGTTTGTAAGTGAACAACAGAAACTCGTGTTATTAAGGTCAGCGTGGTTTTTAGTTTATCCATCTGTCAAAGAAGGGTGGGGATTACCGATCATAGAAGGGGGAGCGGTTGGGATTCCTACGGTGGCAAGCGACTCCCCTGGCTTGAGAGATGTCGTTCGCCATGAGGAAACAGGTTTATTGGTACCTCATGGAAATGTGGAAGCAATGGCCCGAGCGATGATACGTTTGATCGAGGATGAACCGCTCCGACGGTTTCTGGGAGATGCTGCAAAACGTTGGAGTTGTAATTTTGACTGGGATATGATGGCAAAGCGGGTTTTAGGATTTATTGACCGAAGATGTTCCCAGAGTGGATCGATCCCTAAAAGAGACTAACCCCGATATTTCATCATTAAGGAAAAGATAGCGCAATTTGCACCGGGACTTTCCCGGTTAATCTGATCGGGGTTGTCAATTTCTTGGAGCAAAAAATCATAAAAATAAGCTCGGCATGTTAAAACATTTCAAGTTTATGAATTATCCGGGCTAATATTTATGCTGTCTACAACTGTGATTATGCCTGCATATAATGAAGTAGGAAGAATTCGGGATGCGATTGTTCGTACCCATGGTGAGTTATGCAAAATCACTGAAGATTTTCAGATTGTTGCTGTGGATGATGGAAGTTCAGATGATACCGCTGCAGTTCTGGATCATACCGCTGCCGAATTAGATCGAATTACGGTTGTAAAACTCCCGGTGAATCGTGGAAAAGGCGAGGCCTTACGACAAGGGTTTCAACATGCAAGTGGAAAGCTGATTTTCTTCCTTGATGCAGATATGGATCTTCCTCCTGAACAGATAGGAGTTTTGTTGGATGCCATTCTTCAAGAAGGAGCAGATGTTGCCATTGGAAGTAAGCTACATCCGCAGTCGAAAGTGGATTACCCTGTTTATCGCAGGATCGTCAGCTTTATTTATTTTACCATCACGCGTATCTTGTTTGGTCTACCTGTGAGGGATACGCAGACTGGGCTTAAGGTTTTTCGACGGGAAGTGTTGGAACGCTGCATGCCACGAATGTTGGTCAAGGCTTTTGCTTATGATTTGGAGCTTTTGGTTATTGCGTATCATCTCGGTTATCGCATTGTCGAGGCGCCTGTAGTCATTGAACACCATGCTAAATATGGCTATATTCCATTACGAACTATGAAAACTACGGCGAATGATACGCTGGCGATTTTTTACCGTCTGTACATTTTAAAGTATTATGATGGTGAAGGGTAAGCAGCTTGTTAAAAGATAGGTAGGGTAAAACATAAATTTTGTTGCTCCGATTCAAGATTTCTCTGCTATCTTTCTTTGGATTAACCATGCTGTTTCCTCTTCACCATTCGGCACTTGAGTCAGAACGGCCACGTGACCATTGTGGGGTTTTTGGGGTTTTTGGTCATCCTGATGCAACGACGCTCACCTATTATGGTCTTTATGCCCTCCAGCATCGAGGGCAAGAGAGTGCTGGGATTGTTGCTTCGGATGGAGATGGCCAACGATTGCGGCGCCATGCGGGGATGGGACTTGTTTCGCAGGTGTTTAACGATTTTGTTCTCAAGGAACTTAGAGGAACCCGTGCGATTGGTCATGTCCGATATTCCACCACAGGTTCTAGCTCGCCCAAAAATGCTCAGCCAATCCTTGTGGACTGTTCCCGGGGACAAATTGCCATTGCGCACAATGGCAATTTGGTAAACGCCAATATTTTGAGAGACGAGCTCGAGGCTTATGGTTCCATTTTTCAGACCACGGTGGATAGCGAAATTATCCTTCATCTTATGGCTCAACCACGGCATGGAGATCGTGAAAATACTCTTCTTCATGCCCTTGGACGGATTCGTGGCGCTTATTCTCTCGTTATTATGGGCGAGAATGAAATGATTGGAGTACGAGATCCCCACGGATTTCGTCCGCTCAGCATTGGCAAACTTGATGGTACCTATGTTTTTAGCTCCGAAACATGTGCCTTTGATTTGATCCATGCCGAGTTTGTACGTGATGTAGAGCCTGGCGAGATCGTTATTCTCGATAAGAATGGGCTTCATTCTGTGAAGATGGATATTCCTAATGCCCGACGGGCATTGTGTGTGTTTGAGTATGTCTATTTTGCTCGGCCGGATAGTTTTTTGGAAGAACGTACCGTAGCCCATGTTCGAATGGAGTTAGGACGGCAACTAGCAAAAGAACATGGGGTAAATGCTGATGTGGTCGTTCCTGTTCCTGATTCAGGAAATTATTGTGCTTTGGGGTATTCCGAGGAGTCAAAAATTCCCATGAAATTTGCCTTTGTTCGTAATCACTATGTCGGACGGACTTTTTTGCAACCCACTCAACTCATTCGAGATTTTAATGTACGTGTAAAATTGAACCTGATTAAAGAAGCTGTGGAAGGGAAACGTGTGGTTGTTGTGGACGACTCGATTGTACGTGGAACCACCTCACGAGCACGTGTGATCACCTTGCGCGAAGCGGGAGCTAAGGAGGTTCATGTACGAGTTAGTTGTCCACCGCATCGTCATGCATGCCATTATGGAATTGATTTCCCGACTACCAAAGAATTAATTGCCAATGAGCATACCATGGGAGAGATCAAAACCTATTTGGGAGCGGATTCTATTGGATATCTCAGTTTGGAAGGCATGATTCGAGCGACAGGACATCCAGCTTCAAAATTTTGTACAGCATGTTATACGGGAGATTATCCAGTGCCATTTGAAAGCGACCTAGATAAATTCATTATGGAGAAAAAACGAGTCTATCATCAGCCTCTTGCAGCTGATGTGATCGAAGATACCCAACAAAAACTCCTCTAACAAATGCAGAACACGGAATTGGGAATCAGAGGGAAGAAAATGTGGAATGTGGAATAGGCTTGATTCTGAATTGTGAATTCTGTCTTTCCGATGGATTCTTACGCAAAATCGGGTGTTAACCTTCAGCTAGCTCATCGAGTTAAGGCTAGTCTGCCGTCCCTTTTACGTCGCGCAACTCGCCCGGAAGTGTTGGGAAAAATCGGGGCGTTCGGTGGCTTATTTCGGGCCCGATTCCGTAATTATCGAGAGCCTATTTTGGTTGCGAGCATGGATGGGGTAGGGACCAAGCTGCGTGTGGCTATCGAAATGAGGCAGCACAATACGGTGGGACACGATTTGGTGAATCATTGTTGTAATGACATTACAGTGATGGGCGCGGAACCGCTTTTCTTCCTCGATTATCTAGGGATGGGTAAACTGCAAAAACGAGTCTTCGAAGAAGTAGTTTCGGGTTTTGCCGATGGTTGTGCGAAAGCAGGTGTAGCACTTCTGGGAGGTGAAACCGCCCAAATGCCGGGATTTTACGCAAAAGGAGATTATGATTTAGCTGGGACAATGGTAGGTGTTGTGGACCGGCCGCGAATTCTCGATGGTTCTCGGGTAAGGGTGGGAGATGTTGTGATCGGTTTAGCTTCCACTGGGTTGCATACAAATGGATATAGTCTGGCTCGAGAAATTCTTTTCAAACGTCTTAAGCTCAAGCTCACTTCGTGTCTACCTGAACTCGGAGGGGTTCCCCTTGGAAAAATATTACTAGAAGTGCATCGGAATTATTATCCCTTATTGGCGCGGCTTCAGCGGAAGAGTCTTTCCCTTCATGCGGCTGCCCATATCACAGGGGGTGGTTTTGAGGAGAATATCCCACGGGTTTTGCCTCGACATTGTGCGGTAGAGATTTGGCGCGGTACCTGGGCGATTCCTCCCATATTTACTTTCCTCCAGCGTGGAGGACAAATTTTGGAGAATGAAATGTATCGAGTTTTTAATATGGGAATTGGCATGGTGTTGATTGTTCCACAGGTTGCTACAAGACATGTTCGGGCGGAGGCAAGTCGAATGAAAATTGCTGCTTTTGAAATCGGTCGTGTGATTCGTGGAAAGTCTGCTGGTAGACTTAAGCTGGAATAATTGCTTTTTGATGATGCGGATGGCTCCAAAGGTTAAGTAGACCGCGCGCTTTGTGAAGAGTTTCTTCATATTCGAGGGTTGGATCAGAATCGGCGACAATTCCGCTTCCCACATGAAAACAGACTTGTCCTTGAACATGGGCGAGAGTGCGAATGAGAATGTTAAAATCGGAAATCCCATTAAAACCAAGGTATCCCAAAGTACCGGTGTAAATGCCGCGACGCCATGGTTCGAGTTCGTGGATAATTTCCATAGCTCTCAGTTTAGGTGTCCCTGTGATTGAACCACCGGGGAAACAAGCGGCAATCGTATCTAGGTGCGACACGTATGGACGCAATTGCGCTTCGACCGTTGAAACCAAATGATAAACTGTTTCATACTCTTCGCATCGAAAAAGTTCAGGGACAGAGACACTTCCATATTCTGCAACTTTGCCAAGATCGTTTCGTAGAAGGTCAGTGATCATCAGCAATTCTGCTTGGTCTTTGACAGAGCGAAGAAGAGCTTCCGCACGGCGCCAATCTTCCAAGGGATTTCCTGTGCGAAGACAAGTGCCCTTGATAGGACGAGTTTGGATATTCTTTTGGTCCATCTTTAAAAAGCGTTCAGGGGATGAACTCAAAATCTGACCTCTTCCAAAGTCCAAATAGGCGCTGAAAGGCGCTGGATTATTTTCTCGGAGGCGGAGGTAAAGATTCTGAGGCGATTCTGAAACAGTTCCAATAAAGGGATGGCTGAGATTTACTTGGTAAATATCGCCGCGCCGGATGTAATCCAAAGCTGTGCGGATGATTTGTTTGTGATCCGATTGGGAGTAAACCTGTTGGATATTTTCGGTTGAGAAGGTTTTGGATGGAAATAAAACAGTCTCTGATTGTAACTCATCTAAAAATTGATCCTGACGGAAAAGCGCTTGGGCCGTACTGACAATACCGCTTTCATCTAATCCACTCGAGATGAGCCAGCCTCGTTTTTCCAAATGATCAAATGCTAGCAACACATCATAAAACCCAAACCACAAATCTGGTGTGGGAAGAAGGAAAGAATGTGGAAGAGGCATTTTTTCGAGCCACCAACTTGTGTCATAGCTCAAAAATCCAATGGCTGCTCCAAGGGGGAGTCTGAGGGGGAGTCTGGGTTCCACGATTGTACCATCGAGATGAAAACGTGAAAGCATTGCATCTAACACTTCCCACGGGTTGCCTTCTGCCACGACGTGTCCTAATCCTGCAGTGATGATGGTCGTTTGATTGCCTTGCGATTGGATCACCAACCTTGGATCTGCCCCTAAAAATGAATAATGACCATGGTTGGGATGAGAACGAGCAGAGTCGAGGAACACCACATGTGGTAAATGGCGTAGTCGATGAAATGCATCCAGCGAGTTATCGTGGATTTCAGTTAGCATTTGCCCGTGATCGAGCAGAATTTTTGAATTAAAGGCGGAATTTCCTCAGGTTCCTCTACAATTTTGTAGAGATCCGGGTCGTGTTTGGAAATCAAACCATCTTTGAGCAGTTTATTTCGGATCCAATGGTCCATCCCTCTCCAATGCTTTTTGCCAACTAAGATCAGAGGGAATTGATCAATTCGATTCGTTTGGATGAGGGTAAGCGCCTCGAAAAATTCGTCAAGGGTTCCAAAGCCTCCAGGGAAAAGTACAAAGGCAGAGGCGTATTTTACAAAGCAAACTTTGCGACAGAAAAAGTAGTGAAAACGAATGGGATGTGTTTGGTAAGAATTGGGCTTTTGTTCGGTGGGAAGATCAATATTCAATCCAACAGAAATACCTCTGGCCTTTTTCGCTCCACGGTTTGCAGCTTCCATGATGCCAGGACCGCCTCCAGTGATAATCGAAAATTTTTGTTTCGCTAAAAGATAGGCTGTCCGCATAGCTTTCTTATAATAACCGTTGCTAGGTTGAGTATGTGCAGAACCAAAGATCGTGACTGCCTTTCCGATTTTGGACATGATTTCGAAGGCGTCCACAAACTCGGACATAATTCGAAAAATTCGCCACGTATCTTGGTTAGTAAAGTCGAGAATGCCACGGTCCATAAGGAAGATTATCGAATGGATTTTTGCCGTAGGGCATGATCTGCGAGAACCAATAACGTCATCGCTTCAACCATAGATACTGCCCGTGGCAACACACAAGGATCGTGACGCCCCATAGGGTTCAAGATGGTCGAACTTCCTTTGGAATCTACGGTTTGTTGTTTTTGCATGATGGTCGCAGTTGGTTTGAAGGCGACCCGGATGACAATATTTTCACCATTGCTAATTCCTCCTTGAACCCCGCCGGAGTAGTTGGTTTGAGTTCGCACACGTCCACCACGGATGATAAAGCGGTCGTTGTGCTCAGACCCTTTAAGCCGTGTGCCTGCAAATCCAGAACCAATCTCAAATCCCTTGCTTGCAGGTAAAGACATCAATCCTTTGGCAAGATTGGCTTCTAATTTGTCAAACACCGGATCGCCAAGTCCTGCAGGAACACCGCGTGCAACACATTCCACAATGCCACCCACCGAATTTCCTTCGCGGCGGATACGTTCCACAAGAGCAATCATCCGTTGTGCCACAGAAGAGTTAGGACAACGAATGGCGTTTGATTCTACCTGCTGAAAAGAAACTCGCGCAGGATTGATTTCAGCTTCGATATTTTGAACTCTTTTGACATAAGCAATGACTTCCACCCCCAATTTTTCATAAAGCCACTTGCGTGCAATCGCGCCAGCAGCCACACGGCCAATCGTTTCTCTTGCAGAAGAACGCCCGCCTCCCTGCCAGTTACGAATTCCATATTTGGCAAAGTAAGTGTAATCAGCATGGGAAGGACGAAACTTGGTTTTGATTTCAGAATAAGCCTCGGGGCGCGCGTCTTGATTACGCACCATCATAGCAATCGGGGTTCCTAGTGTGAGTCCTTGAAACACGCCGGAAAGAATTTCAACAGTATCCGCTTCTCGGCGCTGGGAAACAAGGCGACTTTGGCCGGGCCGGCGTCGATCCAAGTCGTGTTGGATATCGGCTTCAGAGATACGGAGGCGAGGTGGACAACCATCCACGATGACGCCTACAGCGCCTCCATGAGATTCGCCAAAGGTTGTCATCCGAAAAAGATGTCCAAAAGTGTTAGAGCTCATTTCAAAACCTTGTGGCACTCACAACGCGTATCCATTATTTATGCAACCATTAATGATTAACCCCATTTTTCAGTGCGCATTTGTTCGCGAGGAATTCCAAGTTCTTGAATCACCAATCGTTCGGTTGCTTCGACCAGTTCGTTGGGGCCGCATGCATAGAAAACGGTATTAGCCTGGTCCTGAATTTGTTTCTTGATCCAGGTGGAATCGATTCGTCCATGTCGTCCATTCCATGATCCAGTAAATCCATTTTTGGGTGTAGCACGCGTGCAAGTAACCTTGAATTGAAAGTTAGGATTTTTAGTGACAAGTTGAGTGAATTCGTCGTGGAAAATGATATCTTCAGGAACGCGCACGCTATAAAGGATGGTTCCTTTGGTCTCAGGACGTTTAGCATTACAGTAGCGGACAAAACCACGGAATGGAGTCACACCACTGCCTCCTGCAATACAGATGAGATTTTTGTGTGGATCGTCTGGTAAGACAAATCGACCCGCAGGGGGAAGGACCATAAGCTTCATACCTTCTCGAGCTAAATCATAAACCCGAGTTCCAAAATTTCCTGCTTTTTTAATCGTGATTTCAAAAAAACCGCGATCCAATTCGGAAGAGGAAAGGGAGTAGGCACGTTTGGTTTTGGGATCCTCTGGCAAATAGACAGTAATAAACTGTCCTGCCTTAAAAGAGTAATCGACTCCCGGAGGCCAGTCGATATGAAAGGTTTTGACGTCGGAAGTGTTCTGGATAATTTTTGAGACTATACATTCAGAGATCAGTTTAGGCATATCAAGGCCACTTCCATAGCAGTGATCCTAGAATTGATCAATATGAGAGATGGGAAATTGTTTGACCGGACCGAAAACTGTAGGGCAACCCCGAAAGTATTCGGGGTTGCCACCAAAGCCACTGATCTTAAAACTGGTGTTGAGCTCACCTTCTAAGATTGCTTTTTGGTGGTAAGTTCAACTATTAAACCCCAAAGAGAAGTTTTCTCATTTCCTCATCCCACCCCTTTCTATGCCTGATACCCAGCTGTTGAATATCGCCTTTTTTACCCCGCGGCTTTCGGAAGATTTGCGAAGGATTCTTCTTCAAGCAGATGGGAAAGATGTCTCGTTCCATCAAATCTTGCGAATGATTCGTGGGAGAGGTTTTCCATGCTTGCTTATCTTCCTGGTGTTACCGTTTTTGGTTCCTGTTCCTTTGCCTGGATTATCTGTCCCAATAGGTTTGGTGCTCATGTTGTTTGGAATCTGGATTGCGATAGGAAAGCGACCCTTTCTTCCACAATGGTTTCTCGAGCGTCACATTTCTTATCCAATACTGGAACGGATTCTCCTAAAAGCCATCCCTTTGATTACTTATATGGAAAAGTTGTTGCATCCACGGATGCATTTCTTCACGCGCTGGCGGGTTTTTCAACTTGTGAACGGTTTCGCAATTATGATTAACGGTGTAGCATTGATGCTTCCTCTTCCCATCCCATTTACCAATACCATACCTGCTATTGCGGTTGCACTTTTATCTGCGGGGGTAATGGAAAAGGATGGACTCTTTATTCTTCTTGGTTATTTCGTCACCCTGAGTGCATGGGGATATTTGTTGCTATTGAGTTGGATGGGTTACCACAGTTTTGAAGTGTTAAAACATAACTTTTAATGATCTACGAAAATTTTTACCTACCTTCGCTAGAAAGCCACCGTTCCGCAGCCGCGGGACGGGACGTAGGGGCAGGGCACACGCATTTGAGATTGCCGCGTCGGCCGCAAGCGGCCTCCTCGCAATAACATTATGTTTTTTCATT
>Ga0209515_10007650_pt1 | contig 12960 bp, 7 predicted proteins | sample Subgroupgradi54m_FD_187454 | JGI IMG/M metagenome (GOLD analysis project Ga0209515, IMG submission 187454) | Subsurface groundwater microbial communities from S. Glens Falls, New York, USA - GMW60B uncontaminated upgradient, 5.4 m (SPAdes)... ... | reverse complement strand
GGCCGCAAACAAGGTTCGGACAAAAAAAGGAGATACCAGAATGAAGACAACGGATGTTTTTTCCGGATCGAATCCGGATCAGACCGTGCTCGAGCTGGCATCGATGGCCAGCGAAATCCCGGTTGTCGAGTTGCCCGAGCAGGGCGGCACGACGGTCGAGATCGCGACGGCAACTTCCGATCCGGACACGAAAATGCCGGTGAAGAAGCATGTTTTATCGGCGGAGGCGCACAACCACCGCCAGCACCTCGTGAAGACCCAACCCAAGATGCGCGGAGTTTGTTCCGCGATCAGCGTCGAGAAAGCGTTCGAGGGACGGGGCGAAAACCCCGTGCCACTCGATGAATTCAAGGGGTGGGTGGACGCCCAGATCGCGGCGAAGGCGGCCGCGCCGAAACTGTTCACGAACGAAGCTTACGCCAATGTCGTGGCGAGAAACCACGATTTGGCAAGAGAGCTTTTCCTCCTTTTTCCCGACCGATATGATGTCGGCGCGGAAGAGGTTGCTTTGAAAGTCGCGGAAATCCGCGTCTCGCGCGAAATCGCCAACAACGTCCAGATCGATGGCGCGCCGACAACGTGCGCCAACGAGAAGTGCGGATCGATTTTCGTCCCTTTGAGCCACCAGTTTTTTGTTGGGGCAAAGGAAGACGGAAATTTGATCACGTCGGGCCAATACTTCGCCGTCAACGGCGAGGTGAAAGTGCTCTGCGGCACGTGCAAGGGCATCGCGATCACCGAGGCGAAAAAGGCGGGACGCAAGTTCTACTTTTTCTCGCGAGCCGACGCCGATGAAAAGGCCGGGGGTCAGGCGAACGCCATTGACCGCCAAAACGTCCGTCAGGAACGTCGCGACGAACGTCGCGAAGGCGTTCTGGGGACGATCGGCGATGCGTTGCGTGGTGGCCGCGATCAGCAGCGCGGTGGAGGTCAGGATGACCGACGTGGCAAGCAGGCGGGGAAATTCAATTCCCAGCTTGCGGCCCGATTCGGTCACAACTATTTCCACACGCTTCTCGAGCGCGACGCCAACCCGGATTTGGGGATGTACTATTCCCCCGAGTTCGAGTGGAAGGATCGCGCCGGTGCCACAGTGAAGTCGTTTCTCCACATCGAAGTGGGGAAGTACGGCATCAAGGTTATCAACGCCGGCCAGGGACTGGAAGCCTTCATCGGCGACCAGTACAACTGGGGCGGAGCCCCGAAACCGGTGGTTGCCGCCATGTTCAAGGCGGCCGCCGCGCAGTCTGGCGAGTAAGTTTTAAAAAAGTTCCGATTTTTCGGACACCCACGGCGAAGACGCCGTGGGTTTTTTATTTTTAACCTCGTTTTAACCTCACCCGGAAAAAGCAATGTTTTTTCCACCCTCTCCTTCGTAAGGAGAGGGAAAATAAATACGAGAGCCCCCTTCTCCTTACGAAGGAGAAGGGCCGGGGATGAGGTTAGAGATTTTATTTATTACAGCTTCCAAATTGTCCAAAATTTCTTGATTTGAAAATCGTAAAAACTTTATTCCCAATGACTCTACGGACCTTTGTCGCTCAAGGTCGTATTCTTTCATGTTGCTCGATTGGTGATACCCGCCATCAATTTCTATTGCCAATCGTAAAGCGGGGCAGTAAAAATCAAGTACATATCTATCAATGCTGAATTGGCGTTTAAATTTTTGCTCTTTAATTTTTCTATTTCTGATTGCAAACCAAAGTATTGATTCAGGAGTAGGCGCATTTTTTCGCAAGATTCTTCTTTTCTCAGTTTGCGATTTTTTATTAAAAATTTTTGTCATTGGTTAATCAATAGCATACACAGTATCTTATCCCAACACCACCCATGCTTCCCCTCTCCTTGCGAAGGAGAGGGGTTAGGGGGTGAGGTTAGTTTTCAGTTGCATTCTAATAATATTTGTCGTATAATACTACTCATGCAACTTATCTCAAAAAATTTAATAAAAGCGCTTTTGATTTTTTTTGTTTTGGCGTTTCTCTATACCACGATATCCGGCAGTTTTAAAAAAACAGAGGAGATTACGCTTTCGGATTTGGTAGCAAAAATTAATTCCGGAGCGGTTTCTAAAATCGTTGTGCGCGATTCAAATTTGGAAATTACGTTAAAAGATGGCAAGAATTTGATTTCAAAAAAAGAAAACGAAGCATCGCTTACCGCAACATTAAAAAACTACGCGGTCGCGGAAGACAAATTGCGCACGGTATCGATTGATGTGCAAAACCAATCGGGGATTTTATATTGGATTGGATCACTCCTTCCATTTCTCATCCCCTTTTTATTGATTGTTGCTTTTTTCTGGCTGACTGCCCGGCAAGTCCAAAAATCTAATGTGCAGGCGTTTACGTTTGGGCAGTCGAAAGCACGCATTATTTTGCCTGATGATAAAAAAGAACGGGTGCTTTTTTCTGATGTTGCGGGAGCAAAAGAAGCAAAGGAAGAATTGGTGGAAATTGTTGATTTTCTAAAATCCCCAAAGAAGTTTTTAGATATCGGCGCGCGAATCCCCAAAGGAGTTCTTTTGATGGGTTCCCCGGGAACCGGGAAAACGTTATTGGCAAAAGCGGTAGCAGGAGAAGCGAGAGTGCCCTTTTTTCATATGTCTGCGTCTGAATTTGTGGAAATGTTTGTGGGGGTTGGAGCGTCCCGCGTTCGCGATTTATTTAAAATGGCAAAAAAAACGGCACCTGCCATTATTTTTATTGATGAAATAGATGCCATTGGGCGCCATCGCGGAGCTGGTTTGGGAGGTGGGCATGACGAACGAGAACAAACGCTCAACCAAATTTTGGTGGAGCTGGATGGTTTTGAAACAAACGAATCAGTGATCGTAATGGCGGCAACCAACCGGCCAGATGTGCTGGACCCGGCACTTTTGCGTCCGGGAAGATTTGATCGGCGGGTTATGTTGGATTTACCCGATATCAATGATCGCGAAGCAATTTTAAAAATTCATTCACGAACAAAACCGTTTGATACGAGCGTTGACTTGCGAAGGATTGCCGAGCGAACCCCCGGATTTTCGGGAGCTGATCTTTCCAATTTGGTAAACGAAGCGGCCATCTGGGCGGCTCGCCAAAATAGAACAACCATATCCCAGCTCGATTTAATAAATTCTATTGAAAAAGTTTTATTGGGTCCCGAACGGAAAAGCCATGTGTTTACTCCAAAAGAAAAAGAAATTTCTGCATACCACGAAGCCGGGCACGCGCTTGTGGCGGCCGCGATGCCAGAGACGGATCCGGTCCACAAAATTTCTATAATTTCCAGAGGCCGCGCTGGCGGATTTACTTTGAAACTTCCCACGGAAGACAGGCATTTGTATTCCAAAACTCATTTTTTGAGCGAACTTGCTGTTTCCTTGGGAGGATATGCCGCAGAACAAATTATATTTAAAGAAATTACGACTGGCGCTTCGGACGATATTAAAAAAGCGACAGATGTGGCGCGAGCACTCGTTACTAAATACGGAATGTCAGAAAAAATCGGGCCCGTTGCGTTTGGCGGAAGAGATGAATATGTATTTTTAGGGAAAGATTTTTCGGCAGAAAAGAATTATTCAGAATCGCAAGCTGCGCTGATTGATGACGAAGTTTCCACTTTTATGAAAAATGCTTTTAAAGTTGCCAAGGACGCTTTGTTAAAACACAGAGACGCGCTCGACGCGTTGGCGCACAAACTCATCAAAGAAGAAACTGTCGAGCGAGACGAATTCGCCGGCTTCATCAAAACATTTAATGTCGCTCCGCAAGCCGTTTAAATTTTAGTGGATGCGCCAGGATTCGAACCTGGAACCACCGAGGTATAAGCTCGATGCTCTACCGTTGAGCTACGCATCCGTGTACGTATTTTATAGCACAAAGTTGCTGATTGTGCTATGGTAAAAAAAGATTTTTTTGGAGGCGATATGAATCTGTTCTTTTATATTTTTATAGCGATAACCAATATCGGTTTTTTGCATGCAGAACAGCAAGGTTACTCGAATGGATATCTGTATCAAACCCCTTTTGAAATAAAAAATTCTGTTGAATTTCCCAGCATCATTCTTTCGCCGGGGAAATATGTAATCAGATTTTCTGAACACAATCAAGTTCGCAAACTGGTAGAAATTTTAAATGATGACCAATCGAAAGTTTTGGGTACGGTCATGGCGATTGCTGATTATGCCGCCAGGCCCGATCAAGATGATATTTTTGTGTACCACAAAATTGATGGAGCCAGCATCCCATCTATGAAGTCATGGTATTATGCCGGAAGCATGAACGGACTTGAATTTATTTATTCCAAAAAAAGAGCAAAAGAAATCGCCGAAGCAAGCGAGGATCATGTACTGGGTTCGGACGGCAAAAATTCGGCTATTTTTGCTATTACTCCCAATGGCACAGAAGTGTTACTGTATAAGGCCCCATAATTCGAGTACCAGATTTAAAAATTGACGTTGGGCTTGCTTTGTTATAGCATTATCGCAGGCTAAAACTATTCTTTGACAGACGAAAAAGCTCGCTATCCGCCAACTGGCGGAGCGGGCAAGGAGGCTAAAAAAATGGAAAAAGACGCAAAGAAATCTGGCAGTATGGATGAATTCAGAAAAACACTAGACAGCAAAAAACCTCGCAAAGAAAAATGGTCTGGAACAGTTAACGATTATTTGGAGCTCGTAAAAAAGGATTCATCGATCCATAAGACCTCCAGCAAAAGAATTTGGGAAATGATTTCGCGCGAAGGATTTGAAAAAATAAATCCTTCTCTCAAATATCCGGAGAGCACCGTCAGGTGGAATTTTTTCAGAAACCGCGGAATGTTTGGTTCTGAAAAATCTATTTCGGATATCATGGAGGTTATTGGTTCTGCAGCTAACGGAACCAAACTGGGCGATAGGTTTATCGTTTTGCTTGGACCTACTTCTTCGGGCAAATCAACATTTGTCAGCGTGATAAAACGCGGTCTCGAAAAAGAGGGGCCATTTTATCGGTTGGCTGGGTGTCCGAAGCAGTGCGAACCTCTGCATATTATTCCTCGCCATCTTCGAGAAGATTACGAACAAGAATTACATATTGGTAAACTATACCAGTATGCGGATATTTGTTTTCAGTGCAGAAAAAAATTGCTCGCAGAATTTAGAGTTAAAGAAACTGATGAAGTGGAATGGCAGAAATTTCCTGTCGAAACATATTATTTATCTGAACGGGCAATGGTGGGGATCGGAACATTTCAGCCTTCAGATAAAAAATCTCAAGACGTCACGAGTATCACTGGTAGAGTAGATGAAGCTGAACGAATGGCATATGGCTTAAAGGCAAGCGACCCCAATGCGTTAGATTTAAGAAGTGGAGCGGCATGCCAGTCATCGGGTGGAGTTTTTGAAGTGCAGGAAGTATTCCGAGCGGATCCATCCATTCTTTACCTTTTCGGTTCTTTAAATGAAGAAAAAGTATTAAAGCATCCCGAAGGATCATATCCACCACTTTTCTGCGACGCATTTATTATTGGTCACATCAATTTGGCAAAATATAAGGAATTTAAGGGGAATGCCTCAAATGATATGCTTCACTCAAGAATCAGAATTATTTGGTGGAAATATAATTTACGATTGAGCGAAGAAATAGAAATCTATAAGAATTTTGTAAAAAATACCCAATTTTCCAATATGCACATGGCTCCGTATGCCTACGAAACGGCTGCGCGCATGGCTCTGGTAACCAGAATGGCGAAGGGGGAACTTTGCCCCGATCTTAGTAAGCGCATTGATTATTATACGGGATCAGTGGTTTTAGAAAATGAAAAAAAACAAGTTGATCTGGAAGAAATTTATGTCGAAGGCGAAAGAAACGAAGAAGGCTTACGGGGACTCGATTATCGGTTTATCGCTGATGCAATCAGTCTTGCCCAACAAAGAAGTTTGGAAAATGGGTGTACCTCCGCGGTCGATGTTTTTAAAGCAGTTAAAGAACAAGTTGAAAAAGATACCAGTATGCAGGTAACTCTTGAAGAGAAAAAAGAATATTTGCTTCGTTTCGAAGAATTTATACGGCCCTGGCTCGATAAAAAAATACGCATTGATGTGAATACCGCGTTCGTATCGGGATACCAGGATTTGCGGAAAAAACTTTTTGATACGTATATTTTGGATGCAATCTCGTTTCGGGGCAAGGAGTTGCGGAAAAATGCATTCGGGAAGAAACAAGAATTTAACGAAGATCGGATGCGAGTTATTGAAGACTTGGTCGGCATCTCACAAGCCGCCGCCGAAGATTTTCGAAGAACCATACTCGAACAGCGCGGCATTGTGGGCGAGTCTAATTTTACGCTGGACATGGTTCCAAAATTGGGAAAAGCAATTGATCAAAAAATTTGTGACGATGTAAGAGAATTAGCCGATCATGCGGTGGGAGATACCGCCTTGCAAGATTCCGACACCGTAAAGAGAAGAAATGATGCTTTGGGAGTGCTCATAAAACATAAGGGCTATTGTGAAAAGAAATGCGCTGACGGCGCTTTACGAAGGTATCGAGAGCTTCTCGATGAAGATGGATAAAAAATATACATCCCTACGATAGACATCGTAGGGATTTTGTTATATACCTGTATGTAGTCAATCTTTGAAAATAAGGATCCACATGTCTGTATACGAAGTAGGCAAATCTCTCGGGAAGGGCCTTGCGAAAGATGTGGCTCGGCATCATCAAAAAGTTATGGATCATATCAAAAAAGGCGTTGCTGATATTATCGCCAACGAAGATATTATTACTGGCGACAGAAAACGAAAAGTGCGCGTGCGGATACAATCGCTCAAAGATTATTATTTAAAATTCAAACGAGACGGTTCTGGCGTGGGGAGTGGCGAAGGCGGGGGATCAGGGAGCGGCGGTTCAGAAGACGGCGTAGTATTATTTGATGCGGAATTTTCTTTGGAAGAATTAATTGATATTGCCCTGGAAGATTGCGGTCTGCCGAATCTTAAGAAAAAAGATACGCAAGAATTTGAGGCGCTTCTCGGGTACAAGATTAAAAGCATAGAAAAAACGGGCATTCGGCCGCTCATGGATAAAAGAAAAACCGCTCGAGCCGCGATTCAGCGCCTCACGGATTATCTAGTTTTTTTGAAAAAAAATACCGGCTGTTCCGAACAAGAAGCAAAAGCGGCGCTTGATATGTGCAAGGGCGATCTTCATTTAGCTTTTGAATTGCTTAAAAAAGTAAAAAGGGGAGAAGCGACGCTGGATACAAAATTATCTAAACGATTTTTTATGTCTCCTGAGGATTATCGTTTTTTAGAATTGGAAGATGATACAGAAATGATTTCCAATGCGGTTATTATTTTTGCAAGAGACTGGTCTGGTTCCATGGGCGAAGAAAAAAAATATTTGACTCGCATGGCGTGTTTTTGGCTTTCTGAAGCGATCAAGCGTCTGTATCGAAATGTGTCCATCGTTTTTATGGGCCATTCAACCGAAGCGGAAGTTGTTAGTGAAGAAGACTTTTTTAAAAGAGCAGAAAGCGGCGGAACACGGTCTGCGTCTGTGTACGAACTTGCTAGAAAAAAAATCGTTGATGAATTTCCGTTGTCGCGCTGGAATTCGTATGTATTTCATTTTTCGGATGGAGATGATTTTAAGATCACAGAAGCTGGCCAGAAACTTGAGGAGCTCTTAAAATTGGGCATCAATTTATTTTGTTATGGAGAAATTAATGAACACCGAGGCAGTTCCGCAACTTTGATCGATGAATATAAAAATCGTTTTAATTTAAAAAATGTTTCTGATAAAAGTATCAGTATTGATATTTTTGAATCAGCAACCTGGCCATTTATCGCTGCTCTCTTCTCAGAACGGAAGCATCTGCATCAATTGGTTAAACAATTTCTGAAAAAAGAAAGGAGTACCAAGTCATGACAGAACTTGAACGGCTACGGGACATAGAACAGTTTCTTCTAAAAAAAATTTCTGATTACAATTTACAGTGCGTGCCGCAACGGTTTGATATTATTCCTGACGACCGAATGTTTAGTTTAATAGCGTCACGGCTTCCTGCAAATTTTTCTTTTTGGCAGTTCGGCAGAGATTACGAACGCTTTCGGACGGAGTACGAACATGGATTTGGCGCCGGAATACTCGAAGTAGTTTTTGATTTAGATCCTTCTCGCGCCTACACGCTCAAAAGCATTCCGTTTGCGCAAAAAGTTGCTACATTTGCGCATGTGTACGGACACAATGATTTTTTTACGAATAACGCGTATTTAAAGAAGACTTTCAAAAATATGCTTTCTTCTGCTTCCGCTGCCCGCGACAGATTTTTCGAATACGAACGGCGTTTCGGAATCGATCCGGTAGAAAAAATTATTGTTTCTGCTAAGGCGCTTGAGCACAATGTTGATCCTGATCCCGATCGAGCGTATGAGTCGAACAGCAAAATCCGAGCGCGGCTTCTTGAAGAATTAAAACAGGGGATTAAAAATCGAAACATAAGTTCTGTATTAGCTGAAAAATTACGGGAGGAAGATGAAGAAATACGTCGCCGCATAGAAACGCATATTCCTTATTTTGCCGAACGTGACGTGCTTTTTCATATCATTGAGCATTCCCCCCTGATACGAGAGATACAAGATCTTGATTGGCGCGCTGCCGTCGTCGACATGATTTCCGTGATTTGGGAGCAAGCCAGATATTTTGCTCCGAAACGAGAAACAAAAATTATGAATGAGGGCTGGGCCACATTTTGGCATCAACGTCTCATGAAGGATTTGCTTCGCGAGGGCCTGGTGACTCCCCAAGAGTTTAGTTCCTATGCCGAAATGAATGGCAATGTGTTGGCAAATCATCCGCTACACTTTAATCCGTATCTTTTGGGAGCTGCGATTTGGGAATCAATCGAAGACCGATGGGATACGGGACGTTTTGGAAAAGCATATGAAGATTGCCAGGATGCGGAACAATTGAAAAATTGGAATACGCATACGGGTCGAGGCAAAGAAAAAATTTTTGAAGTGAGAGCATCCCACAATGACTGGAGATTTATCGATGATTTTTTAACTCAAGAAATAATCGACAAGTTGCGGTATTATCTGTATAGCGTTGTTGAGGGCAAAATAGAAATTGATACAAGAAATATAACCTATATTAAAGAAATTATTCTTGGCATGATAGGGAATTCCGGGCTCCCAAAAGTTGTTGTTCGGAGCACCATAAATTCCAAGGATAAAGAAAAACAAACACTGCTCCTCTACCATATGTATGACGGAAGGGATTTGGATGATGAATATAGAATAAAATCCATGGAGCATATTTTTGCTCTGTGGGGGCGTCCCATAAAATTGCGCACAAATGTTGGCGATGAAGCTGAATGCGTATTTTATGTCTATGACGGCGTAAGCCACTCCAAAAATACTGGTTGTAAAAAAGGAGAATGCAAACATGTAAAATGAGAAACACTACCCCTCCGGTATCCATCGGAGGGGTTTTATTTTTCATTATTTAGGGCTATGATTTTGTCATGAAAGAAACGGAGTATCTCAAAATAGGTTTTTCGCCTGATCTTTCTGGAAGAGACGCATTGGTATATCGAGCTTTGGAATTGTTTCCGGGAGTGGCAACGTGGTCTACGTTTTTAGGGATCCTTGCGGCGTCTCTTTGGTATCCGGTTTTCGCTGCAATTTTTATTATCATTTTCGATTTATATTGGTTTATTAAAACAATTTTTTTATCATTTCATCTTCGCGCCAATTGGAAACGAATGCAAGAAAATATAAATACCAATTGGCACGAACGCCTTGCGAAACTTCATTGGGAACACATGTGGCACGTGGTTATTTTGCCGATGTCTCAAGAGAATTACGAAATAGTGAGAGATTCTTTTTTGGCGCTCAAAAATTGCGATTGGCCGAAACAAAAAATGATTGTCGTCCTTTCCTATGAAGAAAGATACGAAGAGGTGGGCAGGGGTATAGCGTCTCGGATCAAGGAAGAGTTTGGCAACGCCTTTCCTCACTTTTTCGTAACCATGCACCCAAAAAAAATATACGGGGAAATTCCCGGAAAAGGAGGAAATGAAAGTTGGGCGGCAAAGGAAATAAAAGAGACATACATTGATCCTCAACATATTCCATACGAACATATTATTATTTCTTCGTTTGATATTGATACACAGGTGTATCGGCAGTATTTTGAAATACTCACGTGGCATTTTTTGACTGCAAAAAATCCTTTGCGGTCTTCGTATCAGCCGGTACCTGTTTACAACAATAATATCTGGTCGGCGCCCCCGCTTTCTCGCGTAGTGGCAAGTTCTGGAACATTTTGGCAGATGATGCAGCAAGAGCGCCCCGAACGGCTCACGACTTTTTCTTCCCACTCCATGAGCTTTCAAACTCTGGTGGATTTGGATTTTTGGCAGACGAATATTGTCTCTGAAGATTCAAGAATATTTTGGAATTCGCTCCTCTACTATGGCGGCGATTATATTTCGGTTCCACTTTCCTACCCTGTTTCGATGGATGCAAATCTTGCGCCCACGTTTTGGCAGACGGTGAAAAATGTATACAAGCAACAGCGCCGCTGGGCGTGGGGAGTGGAAAATTTTCCCTATGTTATGTTTGGGTTTTTGAAAAATAAAAAAATTCCACTCCAAAAAAAACTGTATTACACCTTCAATATGGTTGAGGGATATTGGTCATGGTCCACCAATGCGATTATGATTTTTGCATTAGGCTGGCTTCCGATTCTTTTGGGTGGTAGAGATTTTAACAACTTGGTTTTGGCTTATAATCTTCCTGCTATTACTAGAACCATTATGACATTTGCCATGGCGGGAATGATTACTTCCGCAATCATTTCCATGTCGCTTCTTCCGCCACGCCCTCCGGGTTTTAAAAAAATAAAATACGCAAGCATGCTATTGCAATGGCTTTTAATTCCCATCACCATTGTTTTTTTTGGCGCCATTCCCGCAATCGATGCGCAGACAAGATTGATGTTCGGCAAATACTTAGGATTTTGGATCACACCAAAACATAGACAATAACTTTTTGATACATCTCAAAATCTTATTACTCAAAATGAAGGGGCTCCATTTGGAGCTTCTTTATTTTATCGGAAAGCAGGGGATGTGATTCGAGTGTTTTGGTTTCAATGATATTTTTTGCTTCGGCGCGGGCCGCTTCCACCATTTTTATATTTTTCAGCGCTTCCATGCCAATATCAGAAATGCCCCATTGTTTACTACCGGAAAGCTCCCCGGGGCCCCTAAATTTTAAATCGTACTCCGCAAGCTCAAATCCATTTTTAGCATCGCGCAAAGCTTGCAACCGCTTCCGAATGTTTTCGGAATGCGATGAAGGAAAAATAAAACAATAGGATTGTGTCGTGCTTCTGCCGACTCTGCCTCTAAATTGGTGTAGTTGCGCCAAGCCGAAGCGTTCGGCTCCTTCTATGATCATCACGGTGGCATTGGGAACGTCCACCCCCACTTCAATCACCGATGTTGAAACTAAAATTTTTATTTTGCCGTCACGAAATTTTCTCATGGTTTCTTCTTTTTCTACTGGCGTCAGTTTGCCGTGCATCAAACCAATTTCAAATTCTGGGAAGACTTTTTCTTTTAATTTTTTATATTCTTCCTTTACGGATTTTAAATCGAGTTTGAGTATATCGTCTTTTGTATCATCTTTTGGATTAATTTTGGGGCAGATCACAAATGCCTGTTCCCCATTTTCTAATTTTTGCCTGATAAATTCGTATGCCAGTGCCCGATCTTTTGGTGGGACGATTTTTGTTTCTATTGATTTTCTTCCCGGAGGCAATTCGTCGAGAATCGATACATCAAGATCCGCGTAAATAGAGAGGGCTAAAGTTCGGGGGATAGGGGTAGCGGACATGGTGAGAAAATGTGGCACCGTCGAATTTTTTCTTAATAGTTTTGACCGTTGCGCTACTCCGAATCGATGCTGTTCGTCTACCATGGCAAGCGCTAAATTTTTAAACGCAACTTTTTTTTCAATCAGTGAATGTGTACCAATGAGTATTTGAATTTCCCCTTCACGAACCCATTTGAGGAGTTGGCTTTTTGAAGCGTGCGTTGGGCCATGGGGGTTTACCTTGGAAGGAAATTTTTCTGAAATTGAAGATGTTAAAAGTCCGATTTTGATCCCAGTGTTTTTAAGGAGTTTCCAAAATCCGTCGAAATGTTGGCGGGCCAATATTTCAGTCGGAGCCATATATGTGGCCTGCATGCGATTTTTTGCCACCATAAACGCGGCCGAAGCTGCTACCGCGGTTTTGCCCGATCCCACATCTCCCTCCAATAATCTATTCATGGGATGCCCTGATTCCAAGTCTTTTCTAACATCCGACATCGCTTTTATTTGCGCTCCGGTGGGCTTGAAAGAAAGCAATTTTATAAATTCCGACTCAAAGCTTTCCAGATTATTAAAATTAATTCCGGAAGTTTTTTTGATTTCTTCTTTTTCTTTCATCCGAGAAAGCTGTATCAAAAAAACTTCCTCAAATGCAAAGCGTTTTCTGGCGGCCTCGGTATGCAATGGATTTTGCGGGCTATGCATGATTTTGATTGCGATGTCTCGCGGGGGCAAATGGTATTTGTCTATAATGATTTTTGGCAAGAATTCCGGAATGGTTAGTTGCGGCAATAATTTTTTAATTGATTTTTCTATCCACAAAGAACTGATGCCAGCGGCACTCGGATAAATGGGAAGCAATGTATACACCGCGTTTTTTGTAAAATTCGGTATAAAGTTTGTTGGAATAATTTCGTAACTTGGGTTTGCGAGATAGTATTCTCCCCGGCGCACACCAACTTTCCCTGAAAATATCGCGTGGGATCCAAGGGGCAGCATTTTCGCGATATAGGGCTGGCGGAACCAAATCATTTTTATTTTTCCGGTTTGGTCTTCGACCAGCGCGTGCGCGATTGCCATTTTTGTTTTCCAGGTTTTTTCGTACTCTA
>Ga0209515_10007648_pt1 | contig 12963 bp, 9 predicted proteins | sample Subgroupgradi54m_FD_187454 | JGI IMG/M metagenome (GOLD analysis project Ga0209515, IMG submission 187454) | Subsurface groundwater microbial communities from S. Glens Falls, New York, USA - GMW60B uncontaminated upgradient, 5.4 m (SPAdes)... ... | reverse complement strand
GGTGCAGCCGGGCACGCCGCGCCAGCCGCCGAAGGCACCGCCGGTCACCGTGGCCGTGAGCGTGTAGGTCGTCGGCTCGCTCAGCGGGCCCAGCTCGCAGTCGTCGGGGCAGTTGATCCCTTCCGGGTCGGAGGTCACGTGCAGGCTGCCCTTGGCATTGCCCGCGAGCTCGGCGAAGAGCGCGGGCGGGCCGGCGTCGACCAGGGCGGCGTCGGCGGCGCCGGCCAGGTGTGGATCGCCGGTGCCGGCGAGAAGCTCGCAGCCGGCCAGCGCCAGCGCCGAGGCGGCCAGCATGGTACGCGCGCGCTCTCTCATTTGAACTGCCGGATGGGGAAGTCGACGCACAGCAGGCGCTGCGGGTTGCTGCACGCCGGCTGCTGGTCGGCGCGGATGAACGACGTGGCCGCGGTCGCCGCCCGGCCCGACAGGCCGCTGTCCCCGTTCTGCCAGTCGCCGCAGGCCTGGATGGGCGAGCCGGCCTCGAGCGTGGCGCTGCCCAGCCACACCAGCTCGCTCGGGCCCACGAAGGCGCCGTCGATGGTCAGGTTGGGCGCGGCGAGCAGCCGGCCCTCGGCCAGGTCGAGGAAGCTGGCCGCGACCGCCACGCCGTCGGGCCGCACGAAGCGCACCGGTGCCTCCTGGGTGGCCACGCGCAGCACGCGCAGGCCGGCGGCGACGCCGGGCTCGCCGATGAGCGCGATGGCCTCGCGGTCGACACCCTCGCCGCGGCACAGGCTCGAGGCCAGGCCGAAGCCGCTGCCCGACCCGGGCGTCATCTTGACCGTCGATACCCAGATGCGCCCGACGTCGGTCTCGTTGGCCGAGGTGATGACCGGTGCCACCGGCGCCGCGGGCGGGCTGTCGGTCTTGCCCTTGCCGAAGCAGTAGAAGCGGCCCGGCTTGCCGCAGTCGCTGAGCGTGCCGCGTCCGGCCGTCCACACCACGGTGCTGCCGCCGGCCTCGCCGGCGGTGAGCGGGAACTCGGAGAAGCCGCCGCCCGGCGGCGGACCCTTGCTCCAGTCGCTGCAGTTGGCGTCGATGAGGCCGTCCTGGGTGGTGCCGGTCAGCATGAGCGCGTTGCCCACGTCGACGCCGTTCTCGTCCAGGCGCGCGGGATAGAGGATGCGCCCGTCGATGAGCGCCGCGCTGTCGAGCGCGAAGGTCTCGCCGTCGGGACGAACCCAGCCCGACACCTGGCCGAGGTGCATGATGGCGGGCTCGGCCATGGTGCCGATCCAGGCCACATACGGTCCGGGCGGCAGATCCGCGGCGGTGGCCATGGCCTGGCACTCGCCGTCGGCGAAGGCGTGCGCGTCGACGCCCCGGCCGAAGTCGGCGGTGTACACGAGGGACGACACGAACACGACGTTGTGGGGCAGGTCCCAGCGCGCGCTCAGCTCGCCCGGCGTGGTCAGGGTCAGGGTGCAGGTCGCGGCGCTGCCGCAGCCTTCGCCCGCGCCGCGCCAGCCGCGGAACTCGGCGCCGCTCACGTCGGCAGCGCTCAGCGTCACCGGCTCGCCCGGACGCACGCTCAGCGTGCACTTGCCCGGACAGTCGAGCCCGTCGGGTCCGGTCACACGCACCGGCAGGCCGCGCGTGCCCGCGGTGCCCGAGATCGACACGCGCAGCAGCACCGGCACGGCGGCGTCGCCGTCGAGCAGCTGGGGCGTGGGAAGGCCGAGCAGCGCCTCGCAGCCGGGCAAGAGGAGGACCGGGAGCACGCGCACGACGGCTGCCGCGATCGACCTGCGCTCGCTCCCCCCCATGGCGCGATGATACCAGCGCAAGCCTATCATTCGCACTCGGGTCGACTGGCCCCACGCGCCGCCTTAGCAACGTCCACGCCAGGTGCACAGTCCAGGTACACAGTATTGGAGCAAAGCGTTGGCGGGATGTTCGGCGCGCGTTGCAAGATCCACGTGCCAGCGAGAATGGTGAAGTAGACCCCTGTGGTTACCGCCAGCGGTCAGTTGTCACCAGCAGCTTGCGCGCCAGCGTGACCAGAAGCTGCACCAACGAAGGTGGCAAAAAGTCGCCTGCGTGCGCGAAGCTGCGGCAGCGCGCGTGCGGCCTCGTGGTACCATTCGAGCCATTCGAAGGGTGAAGTGCGCGGGGACCGCCCGTTACAACAGAGGGCCCCGGGGGGCGCGCCAGGTGACGACGACGACGGTCGACGTGGCCTCGGCGCAGGGTGTTCTGTCTTGAACAGGAGTCGCAACATGAGGTTCCACATCGTGCGCAGTGAGCCACATCTTCGTCGGTGGTCGGTGATTCTGCTGCTCGTGCTCGGCCTGTTGCAGGGCTGCTCGGGCAAGTTCTCTTCGGGCGGCGGCGGCGGCGACGACGACTCGATGCCGCCTCCACCACCGCCGCCGTTCACGGGCAAGACCGGTACCATCCTGTTCGCCACGCAGGTGCCGGCGGCCGGCTTCAACTTCGTCACCAGCGCGTTCGGCAACCACTCGGGCAGCATCGAGTCGGCGCCGCGCGGCGGCGATCTGATGATCCGCTACCCCGACGGCACGCTGCGCAACCTCACGCGCGAGGCCGGCTTCGGCATGACCGGCATGCAAGGTGCGAACGCCATCGCGGTGCGCGAGCCGGCGGTGCACTGGGACGGCAACAAGGCAGTGTTCGCCATGGTCGTGGGCGCGCCCGACGCCTTCGAGCACAACAAGTACGTGTGGCAGATCTACGAGGTCACCGGTATCGCCGCGGGCGAGACGGTCAAGATCACCAAGGTCGCCAACCAGCCGGCCGACTTCAACAACCTCTCGCCCACCTACGCGACCGACGATCGGATCATCTTCTCCTCCGACCGGCCGCGCAACGGCGAGGCCTACCTGCACCCGCAGCTCGACGAGTACGAGAGCGCGCCCACGACCACGGGCCTGTACAGCCTCGACCCGGTGAGCGGCGATCTCAAGATGATCGAGCATGCGCCCAGCGGCGTGTTCTCGCCCTTCGTGGACAGCTTCGGCCGCGTCATCTTCACCAAGTGGGACCACCTGCAGCGCGACCAGCAGGCCGACGCCGAGCGGGTGACCCCGGGGCGCTACGGCGCATTCACCTACGCCGACGAGAGCGAGGCGGCCGCGAAGACCGACGATCTCAACACCACCGAGGTCTTCCCCGAGCCGCGCTCGGAGGCCGACCCCAACGCCGATCCCAACGTCTCGGGCCATCGCTTCAACGAGTTCTTCCCCTGGGAGGTCAACCAGGACGGCTCGCGCGAGGAGACGCTCAACCATTTCGGCCGCCACGAGATGGGCGGCACCTACCTCGAGGGCAGCTTCCTCGACGACCGCAACCTGGTCGCCACCATCTCCCTGTCGACGCACAAGAACCGTTACGAGATGAACGGCGACGGCGGCATGTTCAACATCCGCGAGGATGCCAAGAACCCGGGCGTCTACTACGCCACCAACGCGCACGAGTTCGGCACCGCCGCGGGCGGTGCGCTGGTCAAGTTCGCGGGCGGACCGTCGGTGAACCCCGACGACATCGAGATCCTCGCGGTCACCAACAAGCAGAGCGCGCTCCTGCCCGACGATCCCAGCGGGGCGCCCCAGAGCACCGGCCACTACCGCAACGCGCTGCCCATGAGCGACGGTCTGCTGGTCGCGGTGCACACCACGGTGGTCGGCCCGACCAAGAACCTGGGCACGCGCGCCAAGCCCGACCTCAACTACAAGTACCGCCTGACCGTCCTCAAGCAGGAAGGCGACTTCTTCAAGGCGTCGGCGACCTTGACCGCGGGCATCGACGCCAGCGTCAGCTGGTACGACCCCGACGTGCTGGTCACGTACTCAGGTCAGCTGTGGGAGCTCGACCCCGTCGAGGTCGCGCCGCGCACGCGGCCGGCGGCGCGCCTGCCCGAGCTCGAGGCGCCCGAGCAGAGCATCTTCACCGCCACCGGCGTCGATCCCCAGGTCCTGATTGCCTGGCTGAAGCAGAATGATCTCGCGCTCATCATCAGCCGCAACACCACGGCGCGCGATCGCGCCGACAAGCAGCAGCCCTACAACCTGCGCGTCCCGGGCGGCGCCGAGACCATTGCCACCGACGGCAAGGTCTACGACATCTCCTTCTTCCAGATCTACCAGGGCGACGCGCTGCGCGGCTACGGCGGCGTCGGCTCACCGTCGCGCGGACGGCGCCTGCTGGCGCGACCGATCCACGGCCCGGAGATTGCCGCGCCGCCCACAGGTGGACCGGTGGGCAGCGTGGCGCTCGGTCTCGACGGTTCGATGGCCGCGTTCGTACCCGCGCGCCGCGCGCTGAGCTGGCAGACCGTCAGCCCGACGGGTGCGGCGGTGGTGCGCGAGCGCAACTGGATCTCCTTCGCGCCGGGTGAGATCCGCACCTGCGCGGTCTGCCACGGCGTCAACACCACCGATCAGATGGGTCGCCCGGTGGCGACCAATCCGCCCGAGGCCCTGCGCTCGCTGCTGACGACCTGGGCCGCGGCGCATCCGTAGCACCACGACGCCTGCGCGGGTCATCGCGAAGGCGCAGGACGCGCGCGCGGTCCAGGCCGGGCGAGGATCGCCGCGGCGATGCCAGCCAGGGGCACGACGCGGGTCGCCGCCCCGAGCTGGATCGCGGCGCGCGGCATGCCGAAGATCGTCGAGGTCACCTCGTCCTGGGCGATGGTCTGTGCGCCCGCGTGACGCATCTCGAGCAAGCCGGCAGCCCCGTCGTCGCCCATTCCGGTCAGGATGACGCCGGTGGCGGCTGCACCCACGGTCTGCGCGACCGAGCGGAACAGCACGTCCACGCTCGGCCGGTGCCGCGACACGAGTGGACCGTGATCGAGCCGCGCGACCAGCCGGCCCGCGACCGCGTGCAGCAGCAGGTGACGGTTGCCCGGGGCGATCAGCGCCACGCCCGGCACGATGGGGTCGCCTTCCCTGGCCTCACTGACGCGAATGCGACACTCGACATCGAGGCGCCGGGCGAAGGCGGCGGTGAAGTACTCGGGCATGTGCTGCACGATGACGATCGCCGGCGCGTCCGCGCCCAGGGCCATGAGGATGTCGCGCAGCGCCTCGGTGCCGCCGGTGGACGCGCCCATGGCCACGATGTGCTGCCTACCGTTCGTGGCCGCCTTGGCGCGCGGCAAGACCACGTCGGCCGTGTGGTGCGGGCGCGCCAGCGCGGGTGCCCGGCGATGCACGCGTGCCGAGGCGGCGGCGGTGATGCTCTCGATGAGCATGACCGCCGAGTCGGTCAAGAAGTCCTTCACGCCCACGCGCGGCTTGCAGACCACGTCGACCGCACCTTCGTCGAGCGCACGCAATGCCTGTTCGGTGCCGCGTTCGGCGGCGCCCGCGCAGATCACGACCGGGATGGGATCGGTCGACATGATCTGGCGCAGGAAGGTCAGGCCGTTCATGCGCGGCATCTCGAGGTCGAGGACGATCACGTCAGGACGCGAACGGCGCAGCTTGTCCATGGCGATGATGGGATCCGCGGCGGACGTGACCGCCATGCCGCCACCCTCGTGCAGGATCTTGGTCAGGAGCAGCCGCACCAGCGCGGAGTCGTCGACCACGAGCGCCTTCAGTGCGGCGCGACGCTTCACTCGCTCCTCCGCGCGTAGATGGTCGGCTCGACGCAGCGCACGCGCGTCGTGATGCCCGCCAGGCTCTCGGCGTGGCCGACGAACAGCAGGCCGTTGGGCGCGAGCCGATCGAGCAGACGGTCGACCACGCGCAGGCGGCCCTCGGCGGTGAAGTAGATGAGCACATTGCGGCAAAAGATCAGATCGAACTGGCCCGCGACCGGCCAGCGCGGCGCGTTCAGGTTGAGCCGGCAGAACTGCACGGTCTGGCGCAGCTCGGCGCGCGCCTTCATCTTGCCTTGCTGGTCGTCGATGCCGCGCAGCATGTAGCGCTTGAGATAGTCGGCCGGGATCTCGTTCGAGCGTTGCAGCGGCCAGATACCCTCGCGGGCCTCGGCGAGGACGCGCGTCGACAGATCGGTGGCGATGATCTCGTGGCGCCAGCCCTGCGCGGGCGGGCAATGCGTGTCGAGCAACATGGCCAGGGAAAATGGCTCCTCGCCCGTGGAGCAGCCGGCGCTCAGGACGCGCAGGCCACGTGGCCGTCCCTGGGCTGCGGCCCGGACGAGCGCAGGCAGATGCTGCTGGGCGAGGTACACGAAGTGCCGCGGCTCGCGGAAGAAGTGGGTCTCGTTGGTGCAGATGGCGTCGATCATCTGCACCAGCTCGTCGGGATCGCCGGCCGCCAGCCGCTCGTAGTAGGCGCCGAAGCTGGCCAGCCCGAGCGCGCGCAGGCGTCGCGACAGCCGGCCCACCAGCAACGCTCGCTTGATGGGCGACAGGTGGATGCCCGTCTCGGCGAAGATGAGGTCACGAAGCAACCTGAACTCGGTGCGCGAGATGGTCGTCGCGCCGGAGGGCTCGGCCGTGGCCAGGGTGCTGAGGATCGGCTGGGTCACGAGCCGGGCCGCCCCCGGCCGGCCGCCTGGGTTCGCGCCGCGCCGGCGGCCTGCAGCTCGGACAGGGAGAGCACGCGCGTGATGTCGAGCACCAGGATGAACTTGCGTCCGCTCGCCGCCATGCCGAGCAGGAACTCGGGCTTGACCGGGGCGCCGAAGTCGGGCGGCGGCGTCAGCTCGCCGGCGCTCAGCTCGATCACCTGCCGGGCGCCATCAGCGACCAGCCCGAGCAAGGTCGGGTCGCCGTCGAGCTCGACCTCGACCACGACGATGCAGCTGCGTCGCTGGGCCTGCGCCTGGGGCAGCCCGAACTTGAGCCGCAGATCGATGAGCGGTACCACCGCGCCGCGCAGGTTGATCACGCCCAGCACCGCCGGCGCAGCGCTGGCGATGCGGGTCGGCGCCTGGTAGTCGATGACCTCGCGGACGCGCGCGATCTCGACCGCGTACTCGTCGGCGGCCAGGACGAAGGTCATGTACGGTGTCAGCGTCGGCGGCGACACGGGTGGATTCTCCTTCATGGGTCGATGCCCTGCGCGCATCCGGGTGCGGGCGGCCCGCCCAGGGCCAGCGCAGCGCCCAGGTCGAGCAAGCGCAGGGTCATGCCCGAGACGGTGACTTCGCCCAGGATGCCCGGCTCGGCACACGCGACGATCTCGCCCGCCCCGACCTCGATGAGCCCTTCCACGCGCTCGACCAGGAGCCCGACCTGACCCCCGGCCCACTCGACCACCACGACGCAGCTGAAGCGGGTCGTGCGGGTCGCGCCGGCGCCCAGCTTGAGGCCCAGGTCCAGCACCACGAGCGGCGTGCCACGCAGATCGAGCACTCCCAGCACGGCTGGCGGTGCCTGGGGCAGGCGCGTGAGCACGGCCAGCTCGACGACCTCCTGCACCTGCCCGAGCGGGAGCGCATGGCGCGACGCGCCCAGCCGGAACGACAGCCACGAGCTCACCTGCTGAGCGTCTTCGCGCATGATCAGAACTGCTCGAATCCTGGCTCCGCCTTGCTGGAGGAGCCATTGGCCGCGACCTTCCTGGGCGTCCCTCGCACCGTCGGTATGCCCGACGAGGTCATCGCGCGCGGCGCCTCGGCGCCCTTGACCTGGAACACCGACATGACCTGGCGCATCGCCTCCGCCTGGGCGGCGACTTCCTCGGCGGTCGAGGACAGCTCCTCGGAGGCGGAGGCGTTGCGTTGCGTCACCTGGTCGACGCGCGACATGGCGACGTTCATCTGGCTCACGCCCGATGACTGCTCGCGCGCGGCGGCGGCCACGTCCTGGACCAGATCGGCGGTCTTCTGGATCGATGGCACCAGCTCGGCGAGCAGCTTGCCCGATCGTTCGGCGACCTGGACACTGCTCACGGCCAGCTCGCTGATCTCGGCGGCCGCGGTCTGGCTGCGCTCGGCCAGCTTGCGTACCTCGGCGGCGACCACGGCGAAGCCGCGCCCGAGCTCACCCGCGCGGGCCGCCTCGATGGCGGCGTTCAATGCCAGCATGTTGGTCTGGTAGGCGATCTCCTCCACGATGGAGATGCGCTTGGCGATGGTGGTCATGGCGTTGACCGTGTCGGTGACGGCGCGATGGCTCTCGCCCGCGTCCTTGGCGCCCTTGAGCGCCATCTGCTCCATGTGGCGGCTGTTCTCGGCCGTCTGGGTGATCGACGAGCTCATCTGCTCCAGGCTGGAGGTCGTCTCCTCCACCGAGGTCGCCTGCTCGGCGGTGCCCTGCGCGACGCCCTGGGCCGAGGCGGCCACGTGCTGCGACGCCGTCGACAGCATGTCCGCGCCCGCGCGCACCTCACCGATGATGTGACCCAGGCGCGTCGACATCTCCGCGACGGCCCGTTGCAAGCGGCCGATCTCGTCACCGCGCGCGTCGGCGATCTCGGCGCGCAGATCACCGCTCGCGAGCCGCTCGGCCACCGTGACCAGGCGATCCACCGGGACCGTGATGCTGCGCGTGAGCATCACGCTCACGGCGATGGCCAGCAGCACGGCGACGATGACGAGCAGGAGCAGCACCAGGCTGACGCGATCGGCCAGGCTGCCTATCTGCTTCTCCGCCTGCTCCATGGCCGCGTTCTTGGCGGTGGCGAAGTCCTCGGCCCAGGCCTCGAGGGAGCGGATCGCGTCCTCCACCTGTCCGATCTGTCGGCTGGCCTCCTGGGTGGTCTTGATCTCACCGCGACCGATCGCCGCCACGATCTGGTTGAAGCCGCTCGCGTAGGTGTCGAGGTTCTTGCGCATGGTGGCAATCGCGTCGCGGTCGCCCTGGTCGCGGACGTGACGGTCCAGCTGGGTGAGCTGGGTCTCGAGCACGCTGCGCCAGTCCTTCCACTTGCCGAGTGACTCGCTCACTCCGCCGGGCGACTCGATGTGGATGAAGACGTCCTTCTCGAAGCGGCGCAGGTTGCGCGTGCCACCACGCGTGCGTGCGGCATGGTCGGCCAGCTTCGCCTCGTGAGCGAAGAAGTCCTGGTTGGTATCCGCCAGCCGGGTGACACCCCAGAAACCCAGCGCCGCGACGCACAGCACGAGCAACGTGAGCGCTCCGAACCCCAGCCCCAGCCGACGACCGATCTTCAGGTTCTCGAACATGTGCAAGCTCCTTCCAACACCGTCACTCCCGCCCCACGCCGGCCTGGGCCGGCTGCAGCACACCACGCAAGAGACCGGGCACGTCGAGCACCAGCGCCACCCGTCCGCTGGCCAGGATGGTCGCGGCCGAGACGCCTTCGAGGCCGTGGAACAGCTTGCCCAGCGGCTTGATGACCGTGCGCATCTCGCCCAGGATCGAGTCCACGGTCAGGCCGATGCGCCGGGAGTCGTGCTCGACCACCACGACGTTCTCGCGCACCTGGCTGCTCGCCGGCATGGCGAACAGCTCGCGCAGGCGCAGAAACGGCAGCGCTGCGCCGCGCAGGCTCAACATGCCCCGGGGACCCTCGTCGTGGCTGGCGCTGCTCGCGGGCAGCTCCATGCACTCGACCACGGTCTCGAGCGGGATCACGAACGTCTCGCCGCCCACACCCACGGCGAAGCCCTGGATGATGGCGACGTTGAGGGGCAGGCGGATGGTCACGGTGGTGCCCACGCCGCGCTGGCCATCGATGGACACCGAGCCGCGCAGCGCCTCGAGCTTGCGGCGGACGATGTCCATGCCTACCCCGCGACCGGAGAGCGCGGTGACGCTCTCCGCGGTGGAGAAGCCCGGCTCGAACACCAGGTCGAAGACCTCGGCGTCGCTCATGCTCGGGGCGCTGACGTAGCCGCGCTCGAGCGCGCGCTCGACCAGCCTGGCGCGATCGAGCCCGGCGCCGTCGTCGCAGAGCTCGATCACGATGTAGCCCTTGTCCTGGCGCGCGCGCAGCGCAATCTGACCCGAGGCATCCTTGCCGCGGGCGCGCCGCTCGTCGGGGCGTTCGATGCCATGGTCGATGGCGTTGCGCACCATGTGCGAGAGCGCGTCGCCCAGGTGCTCGGCGACCGAGACGTCGACCTCGACGTCGCCACCGCCGAGGACGAGCTGCGCGCGCTTGCCCTGGCCGTCGGCGAGGTCGCGGACGGCGCGAATGTAGCGGCGGAACACCGGCCCGAGCGGCACCATGCGCACCTCGAGCACCTGCTCCTGCAGCTCGGCGAACAGCGGGTCGATGTTGTGGTAGGCCTCGAGCAGACTGCGGTCGTGGGTGTTCTCGAGGATCAGCTGTTCGAGACGGCCACGAGCGATGGTGATCTCGGTGATCAGCCCGAGCATGCGATCGAGCCGCGCGGTCTCGACCCGCAGGGTCGTGGCCTGGCTGCGCTCGGCAGCGAGCTGCGGTGACTCGGGCGGCGCGGCCGGCGCGGCCGGCGTGGCCGCGCGTGCTTGCGGCGTGGCCGGCGCGGCCGGCTGCGCGGGCATCGCCCTGGGCGTCGCCGTCGGCGGCTGGCCGCGCACGTGCGCGCGCTGGATCAGCCGCGCCATGACCTCGTGGTGCTGCCGGGTGAAGCCCTGCTTGTCGGCGGCCAGGCGGTTGACCAGGTCGCGCAGCGCGTCCTTGCCCGCCAGTAGCAGGGTGATGAGGTCAGGCGTGACGGTCAGTCGGCCGTCACGCACCTGATGGAGCAGCTCCTCGAAGGCGTGGGCGAGCTCGGCAATCTCGTCGAGGGCGAGGCACGAGGCATTGCCCTTGAAGGTGTGGGCGTGGCGGAAGATCTCCTGCACATGCGCCACGTCGCCCGGGTCGTGCTCGAGCGCGACGAGCCCTTCCTCGATGGCGCCGAAGTTTTCCTCCGATTCCACCAGGAACTGCTGCATCACGACGTTGTCCTCGTCGTCCACCTGCACCTCCCTGGCCGCCCCCGCGACCAGCCCCCCGTGACCTGCAACGACCCGAGTCGGCCGTTTCCGGCCGGCCTGAAGACCCTGCGCGCGAAAAGCTCGCGCCCTGGCGGTTCGCTACAGTGCCTTGGCCAGGACGAAGGCCATGTCGTCCTCGGGTAGCCGGTCGCCGAGGAAGTTACGAATGTTGCGCTCCAGGTGCTCCTTCACCGCCGCAACCGGCTGGTCGTGCACCTCGAGTAGCCAGCGACAGAGTCGCCGCTCGCCGATGGGCGCGTTGGCCGGGTTGCGGTTCTCGGTGAGGCCGTCGGTGAACCAGAAGATGAGATCGCCGGCCTCGAGCGCCTGCGTCTTCACGGCAAAGCTGGCCAGGTCGCTCGAACGGCCGCCCAGTCGCGGCCCGTGGGAGACCAGGCTGTGCAGCGCCTGGCGCTGCATGGACGGGTCGTGACCGGCCAGGTCGGAGGGGCGTACCAGGTAGGGAAATGGGTGACCGGCGCCGGCGAACTCGAGCACCCGACGCTGGTAGTCGAGCCGCGAGGCGAAGAAGGTGACGTAGAGCTCCTCATGGCCGAGGTCGTGGCTGACCCCGTTCAGGGTCGACATCAGCTCCTCGAGCGACAGATCGGTGGGGACGGCGCTGTTGCAGAGATGTCGCAGGGTGGAGAAGTATGTGAACAGCCCGGCGGTGACCAGCGCCGAGCCCACACCATGTCCGGTGACGTCGCCGATGAAGATCGACAGGCGATGGCGGGCATGATCCTGGGTGAACCCGATCCAGTCGCCACCGGTCTCGGTGGCGGACGTGTAGCTGAAGGCGAACTCGAAGCCAGGTATGTCCACGGGCGCGCGCTCGGGGATGAGCATGAGCTGCACCGCGCGCGCCGTGCGCAGCTCCACTTCCATCCTGCGCAGCTCGATCTCACGCAGCGCCTGCTCCTTGCGCAGATCGTCGTAGCTGTTCTCGATGCGTTGCTTGGCCTGGGCCAGCTCGTCGTTGACCTGGGCGAGGCGAGCATTCGCGGCCTCCAGCTCGTCGTTCTTCAGCGCCAGCGATTCGGCCGCGAGCCGCTTGCTCTCCATCGCGCGACGCAGCGCGTCCTTCTCGCGCTGCTTCGCGCCCGCGTAGTCCTCGAAGGTCGAGAGCAGGAAGCGCAGGATCTGCTGCCGCGGCGAGGTGACCGTGAATGCTTGCCCCATGAAATGCAGGCTCGCGGGCGGTTCCTCGGCCTCCTGCCGCTCGCCGCCCCGGCGATCGTCGAGCACCGAGGCAACCCGTGGCAAGAGATCCGCGATCTCGTACGGCTTGGTGATGAAGTTGTCCGCCCCTGACGCAAGCCCCACCATGATGTCGTTGGCGTCGTTCAGCGTGGTCAGGAGGATCACGGGGATGCGTCGCAACGCGGGATCCGCCTTCACGACCTTGCAGAACTCGTAGCCGGACATCCCGGGCATGATGATGTCGCTCATGACCAGGTCGAACTGCGCGCTGCGCAGCGCGTCGAGCGCGGCCTGGGCATTGCCGACCGTCTCCGCCGCGTACCCGGCCGAGCCCAGGATGGCGCGCAGGTGCTTGGCCTGAGTCACACTGTCCTCGACGACGAGGATGCGCGCCGAGGTCGGCGGGCGGGCCGTGGGCTCATGCGGGACCATGGGCCTGGTTAGTATCCGCCCTCATCGCGGGTCGATGCAAGACGGCAGCCCGGGCTCAGCAGAGCTCAGGGAAGGTGGTCTACCAGGAGCCTCTCGACCACATCGACAAGATCCTCACCGGCGAGATCCTCACCGGCAAGATCCTCACCGGCGGGTGCACCTTTGATCAGGTAGGCATTCGCGCCCGCCTCCAGACCTCGCTGTCGGTCCTCGGGACGGTCGAGGCTGGTGAACAGGATGACCGGCAGGGCGCGGAACCGCTCCGAGCTGCGGATCCGGGCGGTCAGTGCCAGGCCATCCATGCCCGGCATCTCCACGTCGCTGACGACGAGGTCCGCGCCGCGCTCGCCGAGGATGCGCCAGGCATCGAGCCCGTTGGTGGCGGTGTGCACCTGATAGCCCGCGGCCTCGAGCAGGGTCTTGCCCAGGGCTTGCATGGTGATCGAATCCTCGGCCACCAGGATATGACGCCCGGCGGCGCCGGCGCGCGGGGCCGCTTTCGTGCTCCCGGCGGG
>Ga0209515_10007647_pt1 | contig 12964 bp, 14 predicted proteins | sample Subgroupgradi54m_FD_187454 | JGI IMG/M metagenome (GOLD analysis project Ga0209515, IMG submission 187454) | Subsurface groundwater microbial communities from S. Glens Falls, New York, USA - GMW60B uncontaminated upgradient, 5.4 m (SPAdes)... ... | reverse complement strand
CGTACTCCATCCTTTTGCAACCAGTGCGACAGCATTGCTTCTGATGCGTGGCATATGGGGGTTTGTGGTATATGGCATATGAATCATCTTAATGGTTAAGGTGATTCCAAGCTATTGAACCATTACGCATTCATTGACAGATTCTCAAAATCTGATTGAATGACGAGAGATTTCTCTTTGATTCTTTATTGAAAGGATTTTGTCATGCCTTATGATATTCAGCAGTTGAGTGACGAAGAAAAAAACCGCATCTATCCCTTTGCAATTTCCGGCGCGGTATCATTTCTATCGGGAGTACTTATGCTCCTTATTATCCTTGCGGCAATTCGTTGGTGCGATGGAACTTGGTCATCGATCGGGCTCTTTTCGGGGCTTATTGTTGCAGCGTTTTTGCTTGTTTTGAATATCCAGTGTTACTTCCACATCCGTGCCCCATCGGATGAGTTTCTGATTGTTGACGGAAAGACAATCTTGAAGCCATCCTCCGAGATTCCTTATTGGGGCATCTTTGGAAAACCGAGTATCATTTCATGTGAAGCAAAGATCGCTATTCAGGATCATTTTTTACTTGAGCATTCTGAATATTGTTTTGCTACTTCTTTTAATGCAACGGTAACCATTGACCGTATTTTTCCTCATCTCATTGATGTTGATGGAGAAAGAACAAAGTTCAAATTGATCACTGATGCGAAACGGATATTCATTGATCAGGCAAAATGGTTTATGTTGCATAAGGAGGCGCGTTTCACTCCAGAAGAATTCCGTAAACAACTTTTTGAGCGCCTTAATGCTCTTTCCGTTGATCAATATCATTTTGAGGTAAATCATCTGAATTTTGAAAAGATATTCGTCAAAGAAAAGCAAAAGGCTGCGTGATCTTTTGCCTACTTTTAAAAGGCTCCTCCGGGGGTCTTTTCTTTTGGTTCAATTTGGGGAGTTATGGTATTATTATTCCTAATATGCGGTTGAAACGGTTGGAGCTTTTTGGATTTAAGTCTTTTGGGAAAAAGGCGGTTTTGGAATTCAATTCGCAGATTACCTCAGTCGTGGGGCCCAATGGATCAGGAAAGTCGAATGTTGCCGAGGGTATTCGCTTTGTACTCGGTGAGCAGTCGATGAAGTCGATGCGCGGAAAGCGTGGCGAGGATATGATCTTCAACGGCTCCCAGTCCACCTCGCGCGCCAATCGTGCCAACGTGACGATTGTTTTTGACAATACGAAACGCGAGTTTGCGCTCGATTTTGACGAGGTGGCGATCGCGCGTGAAGTGTACCGCGATGGCACCAATCAATATTTTATCAACGGCTCACAGGTGCGTCTCAAGGACGTGTTCGAGCTTCTTGCTGCGGTACATATCGGCGCATCGGGGCACCACATGATCTCTCAGGGTGAGGCGGATCGTATTTTGAATGCGAATCCAAAGGAGCGTCGTGAAATGCTCGAGGATGCACTCGGACTCAAAGTGTATCAGTACAAGCGTGCCGAGAGTGAACGTCGTCTCGCAAAAACAGAAGAGAATATGAAAGAAGCGGAAGCACTGCGCCGCGAGATTGCGCCACATTTGCGCTTCTTGAAAAAACAAGTCGAGAAGATTAATGAAGGCAAAGAATTGCGTGAGCGATTGATCGGTCTCTATCGCGAGTACTTGAAGCGTGAAGAAATTTATCTGACGCATCACAAAAGTGATATTGCAGGGCGCATGCACGCCCCGGGAAATGAGCTTGCGGATCTGAATATCAAAATCGAATATGCGCGTGAAGTGCTTGCAAAAGAATCCGTTGGCGATGAAAAGAGTACGCGACTGCTCGACGTCGAGTCAAAACTCCGTGATGTGCGACGTCGTCACGATGAGCTTTCGCGCGGTAGTGGGCGCGTTGATGGAATGATCGAGTTTGAAGAAAAGCAGTTGAAGAAACGCAAGGAAGCGCTCGAGCACAAAGAAGATATTCCCGTGCGTCTTGGTGAAGTGGAAATACTCGAGAGTACTATTGATGGACACTGGCGTGAGGCGGAGCACCACGCGGACATTGGTCACGTGAAGCATCTTTTTCATGAATCGCGCAATGGTGTACGCACGTTTATTGCGACACGCAAAGAAGCAGCAGGACAGCAAATACTTACTGATGAGGATTATCGTGAATTGAATGAACTCAAGGCACAGAAAGTGGAGGCAGAAAAATCTCTTGAGGCGGTACTCGAGGAGTCCCGCACACTTGAAGTGGCATATCAGGCAGTGAAAGCAGAGATTGATCAGGAGAAGGAACGCTCACGTGACACGGAGCGTGCGCTTTTTGAAATGATGTCACGCCGTGGCGAACTTCAGAGCGCGGTTGATCGTATTCGCAATGAAGAAGAAAATCTTGCACGCGAGTCACGCAGGCTCGACGAAGAGCTTGCTGAAGCTGGAGTATTGCTTGGACGCGCAGTGCTTGATTATTCATCTATTCTACTCACTCAAGAAGAAGTACTTAGTGAGGAGCGTGTAGCACAAGAGACACGTCGTCGTGAAATCGAGCGTGGCAAGATTCGTCTCGAAGATATTGGTGGACTTGGGGGAGAAGACACTGAAAAAGAATATAACGAAACAATCGAGCGTGATCAATATTTGGAAAAAGAAATTGCGGATTTGGTCACGACACAAGCGTCACTCTACGAGCTTATTGCCGAGTTAAACGAAAAGCTCGATACGGAATTTAAAGATGGCGTGAAAAAAATCAACAAGCAATTCAGTGAGTTCTTTAAGCTCATGTTTGGAGGCGGAGTTGCTGAGCTCAATGTCGTCAAGATCGAAAAGCGCAAACGCCGCGATACGGAAATTGATATGAGTGATGTGCCCGGTGAAGAAGGAGGGGAGGACGAGGGTGAGGACGAAGAAGAAGGTGTTGATATTGCCGTGTCGCTTCCACACAAAAAGATTAAGGGACTCCAAATGCTCTCGGGGGGTGAGCGTGCCCTCACGTCGATTGCACTTCTCTTCGCAATCTCACAAGTGAATCCTCCGCCATTTATGGTACTCGACGAAACCGACGCCGCGCTCGATGAGGCAAACAGTCGCAAATATGGTGACATGATTGAGAATCTCGCGAAGCTTTCACAGCTTATGGTGATCACCCACAATCGTGAGACAATGTCGCGCGCAAGCACACTCTACGGCATTACCATGGGCAATGATGCAGTCTCAAAGGTGCTCTCGATCTCCTTCGAGGCCGCATCACTTGTCGCAAAATAAAATAGGACATACGCAAAACCACGAATCTCATCCGTTTGTGCAAGTCCTAAAAAAAGCATCCACCTTTATGAGATGGATGTGTTTTGTTTGTGGAGGTTAGTCATGAATACTGAGCTCGGCAAGGTAGGGGACACTGCTTTGTTCGAGGAGCAGGAAGCGTTTGCGGTTGAAAGTGCTTTTCCAAAGAGCGAGAGGGTAGCAAATAAACCGACCAGCTTGGCAGTGATGGAGCTTTTGAAGCACCACCACTTCCTCCTGTGTTTCGGTGTGTTTGCTGATACCAAAAAGATTGTACAAGGTCTCCGGTTGCTCGTGATCTTGGTATTTTCCGAACACAATTTCCATGTCTTTGGGTGTGTGCTCTGCCGCGACAATGAAAGGTGGACGCGAGGGGAGATCAATCAGCGTGAAGCGTGTTTCATTTCCCTCAACTTTTTCAAAAAACATCATGAGGGGGCGATTGAAAAATGAGTGTATTTCCTCGCCTTGGAGTGGTTGATAGAGCACGGTGAGTTCGCCGGAAGCGATGTGTTTGGTGATACCAAGGACATTGTAGTTGCCACCTTTGTAGTGCTTGTGACGCCCGGGGTGGAGCTGTTGTGTCATGACGTTCTCCTAATATGATGTGTGAGGTACGATTGAACTAGGATAATTTTAATGAAAAGTCGCGGTTGGCGCAATCTGTGTATAACTCGGTTTTCTTTGGCATTTTACGCGGTACAATAAGAGGGTATTACTAACTAACTATATAGTATGATGCAAGGAAATTCGTGTATGGGTGGAGGATGTATTCCTTCAAAGATTGCAAAGTGTCTCGTTATTATTGGTGCACTGAATTGGGGGCTTGTTGGAGCAGGTCACTTTTTTGGTGGAGACTGGAATCTTGTGCACATGATTCTTGGAACGTGGCCGGGAGTTGAATATGCGGTGTATGTTTTAGTCGGACTCGCGGCAATCGCAAAGGTTATCGGTTGCAAGTGTCACATGTGCAAGATGGGCGCAGGGGAGGGTGGAACTTGCTCGCATCCCAGTGGATGTACATGCGGGGATTGCCCGCGCTGTGGCGCAAAGTAATTTAGGACATACGCACCGTTTGTGCATATCCTATGAAAAAACCCTCACCTAAAAAGGTGGGGGTTTTTCTTTCGAGTGTAGATATACTTTTTTGGAGGTCCCGCAGGATGATTTCGGTCAACGAATTTGGTTTTGACCGAAATCATCCGAGGACAAGCTCCAAAAAATTAGACTTGCTCCCGAATAAGCTTTCGGATCAATTTTTCGAGTTTTTGAGCGAAAAATATTTTACACAACAAGCTGTGGCTTGGCTACAGTGCGGTTGTGTAAAATATTTTTTTAGCCAAAAAATTGGGAAATTGGACGAAATGTTATTCGGGAGCAGGTCTATTATATCAAACGAGCTTCATTCCGATGAGCTTTCTTTTGAGGTCGACGGTTGCGATGGTTGCACGGACTGCATCACCCAAGCGATAAATCTTTTTGTGGGTTTTGCCGACAAGGCGGTAATTCTTTTCCTCAAAGAAATAAAAATCATTGGGGATATCGCGGACATGCACCATACCTTCACCTTTTGTCTCCTTGTCTTCGACGTAGATACCCCACTCGGTGACACCCGAGATGACGCCTTCGATAACAGTACCGATGCGCTCGGCAAAGTATTCACATTGCTTGTACTTGATAGAGGCACGTTCAGCGTCGGCAGCTTGGAGCTCCATTTGCGAGCAATAGCGAGAAAGATGCTCTTGTTCTTCGAGCATTTTTTGAGGAGCAGATTTTCCGGAAAGATAGTAGGCAAGCAGGCGATGTACCATGACGTCGGGGTAGCGACGAATAGGGGAGGTAAAGTGTGTGTAGTATTCAAAACCAAGACCAAAGTGCCCGATGTTTTTTGTGGTGTACACCGCCTTTGCCATCGCACGCACGGTCGCCATTTGAATCATTGCTTCTTCGGCGTGACCGCGGACACTCTCGAGCATTTGGTTGATATTTTGTGAAGTAACCCGTCCCTCGCTGTTTAATTTTAATTCAAAGCCAATACCATGAAGGAAGTCACGGAGATCGCGAATGCGGTCTTCATTGGGTTCATCATGAATGCGGTACACAAAGACACTTTCGGCGCGCTTGTCTTTTGTTGCAATGAGTTTCGCAACCTGCTTATTTGCAAGGAGCATAAACTCCTCGATGAGCTTGTTCGTGTCTTGAAAAACTTTTTTATACACACGTAGTGGTTTGCCCTGTGCATCAAGTTCAAAGCGCACCTCTTGTCCTTCAAAGGCGATGGCACCTGCGTCCATGCGTTTTTTGCGGATAATTTTTGCAAGTGTATCAAGTGAAAGCAATGCTTCAACATGGTGCCCACTTTTGCTGTCGATGACTTCTTGTGCGGATTCGTAGGTAAAGCGATGTGCGGAGTGAATGATCGTACGCCCAAACCATTCATCGACAATCTCGGCACGGTCGTTCATAGTAAAGACTGCGGCAAAAGTGAGCCGGTCTTGATTGGGCACGAGTGAGCAAATGCCGTTTGAGAGACGCTCGGGGAGCATGGGAATAGTGCGGTCGACGAGGTACACTGATGTGCCACGCGTGAGCGCTTCTTTGTCGAGCGTGCTTCCCGGAGTCACATAGTGAGAAACATCCGCGATGTGGACGCCGATTTCAATGTTGCCATTTTCAAGCTTTTTCCACGAAAGCGCGTCGTCAAAATCCTTCGCATCTTTCGGGTCAATGGTGAAAGTGAGGGTATCGCGGAAGTCACGGCGATTCGCAATTTCTTCAGGAGGAATCTCAAGCGGAATTGCTTCTGCGGCAACATGCACTTCTTCTGGGAATGACGTATCAAAGCCACGCTCAAGGACAATCGCTTCCATTTCGGTGTTGTGTTCGTCGGGTTTTCCGAGTACGCGCTTCACTTCGCCGAGCGGGTCGTGTTCGGGGTTGTCCCACTTGGTGATTGCCACAAATATTTTGTCTCCCTTTTGTGCGCCATTCAAATTGTCTTTGGGAATCAAAATACGGCGATACATGCGGAAGTCGTCGGGAGTGAGAAAGTAACTGTCACCTTCGGTATCAAGGATGCCGACAAATTGCATTTTGTTGCGGAAAAGAATTTTTGATACTTCACCGGTTTGTTGAACGCCACTTTTTTTTCCGAAAAGAATAATGCTGACACGGTCGCGGTCAAGTGCGGTGTTTAAGAAGCGGGAATCAATCTCGATATCTTCCTTCATTCCCTCGACCATGACATAGCCGATACCCTTTGAAGAAATACGGATAGTACCTTCCACAATATGATTCGTGGGAAATTTTCCGTGGTGCACTCCGCTTCCCTCATTGCAGCGGTCGTCATTTGAGTGGCGACGATCCGATGCGACTCTGCGCTGATTGTTGCGTGCATGAGGAAGTGGCTCTCGTCGCGTCGGCGTGTTGGACTGCCTCGGTGTGGCACCGTGTGGTTTGTGGTGGGGTTGTTTCATAAAATTAATTTGGTGCAATGCGGTCGAGTACTTCAGGGGTCAAATGTACTTCTTGAGATTTATCCATCGAAGTGTCTTGCATTGCGTTGATCTGCTTTTTTATTTCGTAAGGGTCTGGGATTGCTGTCGCAGTGAAGTCTTCTCCTTCACCCGCAGTTTCAATGGTGATAGTGCCGTAATCAAGGAGTGTTGCAATAACACCGTCCATGCGAATGGTGATGTCTTGAATACGATCATAGCGGAATGAAGAAGAAGTGCGCTTGAAGAGTCCTTGCTGATCAATAGTGAAGACGCGCTTGTTGGTGATGATAAGGACATCGAGATAGTAGTCGGTCCACATATCCCACCCCTTCATCCACACCACGAAGACCCATGTGAGAAAGAAAAAGCTGAGCGCATATCCGCTTGACCCTTGCCACTCAATGGGTAAGTTAACGGGAAAGGGAAGAAAATGAAGTCCAGTAAAAATGATGACCGGCGCAAAGAAAAGCAGTGCGAGTGCAAGAATATCTCCAAAGAGAATAATCCAGTGCTTGCGGACGACGCGGACGATTTCTTCATTTGAGTCAATTTCAATCATGATGGCGTTGAGGTGGCGTAGAGAAATATCAGAATCGCCATAAGTCCAAGGATAATAGCCGACCCAACCACATAGACCATTGTCATCGTGAAAACTTCGAGTGCGCCAGTGCCGTACTTTTTCCAATGATAGGTGAGCATAATGGAATAGACGACCCACAACGCAAAGAAGAGGACAAAAATGCCACCGAGGACAATCGGCGGTATGGGGACATGAAACCCGCTTCCTGGAGCGCTATCTGAAACGCTTGTAGTGAAATTCGCAAAAGGAAACTGAGGAAGCATGAGTCAATTATAGCCTATAAAGAGGTGGGATGGCAAAATTAGGTTGACCAAATTTGAGCAATCTGCTAATATCTCCCCCATGTTAGCAATACGACTTAAACGCGTTGGACGTAAGAATGACCCATCATTCCGTATCATCGTGCAGGATCATCGCCGTTCACCAAAGCGCACTCGTGGCGTCGTGGAGTTCGTCGGTTCATACGACGCACGCAAGGGCACACCACAGGTGAACGCTGAGCGAGTGAAGTATTGGCTCGGAATGGGTGCACAGGCGTCAGACACTGTCCACAACATCTTGGTCAGCACAAAGGTGATTGAAGGAAAGAAGGTGAACGCCCTCAACTCCAAGACGGTGCAGGCTGGTCCAAAGAAAGATCAGAAGAAGAAATAGTTAGTGGGACATACACAAACGGCGACCTTCGCGTTTTTCTCCCAAGCGCTTCGGGAAGCAGTACTCGTATGTACAGCTTCCACGGAATCGCTCGGGCGGAAAAACACGAATCTCATCCGTTTGTGCAAGTCCCATAAAATCAATTAACTAAGAGGTTTCAAAAACATTCGAGTCCGCAAGCTCGGGTGTTTTTCTTTGTCCCCATGCTGAGTTTTGACAAAGCAGAGGAAACAAGGATAATTAAATAAGTAACGGAAATTGTTTCGTTCTAAATTTTATAGCATAGCTTGTAACGATTATGTCTGATTCATACAGTGATAAAGAATTTCTTGAGTATATTGTAAAGTCTCTTGTTGAGAATACCGATGCCGTAAAGGTCAATCGCGTTGTTGATGAAATGGGTGTTTTGCTCACGCTCGATATCGATCCCGCAGATATGGGGAAGGTGATTGGTCGCATGGGCAACACTGCAAAAGCAATCCGCACACTCTTGCGTGTAGTGGGAATGAAGAATAACGCACGCGTCAATTTGAAGATCAACGAACCCGAGGGCGGTAAGCGCGAGGGGCAGATGGCTTCGGCGTCAAGTGATGTCGACGATGTCATCGCTGACCTCAAAGCGTAAAAGTCCCACTTTTGGCGCACTTCACGTTTTGCACTCTGGATGAGTCGGGAAGCAGTATAACTCATACAGCTTCTCCGACATCACCCAGGCACAAAACGTGAAACTGCATCCAAAATTTGAACTTTTACAGAATATTGAATTTTGTTTCAAAAGAAAAATCGCATCTCTTTAGTGAGGTGTGATTTTTTTGCGGTGCATGGGGTGTTGATAACTTTTCATAAAAAGGTTTTCTTTTTTTGTGGCGGGTGTATGCTTAGTGCAGATTTTTGATAGTTCACGTTTTTTGGGAGAACGAGATGCCTGCAACGCCGCAGCAAAATCAATCGCTTCCAAAGGTGGAAGCAAGCACGGAAGTGAAACGTTGTGAACATTGCGGTAGTCTGAGTACATCGTTTCATTTGGTTCAAGGGAAGCAGAGTTGTGATCATTGTTGGCACAGTCGTTCGATCATCTTTCCTCTCTGTCCTCCGCGACAAGAGCAGTAATCCATATTTTTCATCCACTGCGTCAAAAAAAGGAGCGTACCATGGCAATTGTAAACCAAGGGCACAAAGAAAAAGCACTTTCACAAAAGGGAGAAACCATGCAAGCAGAATCTCCTTCTGACGAAAAAGGAAATTATTGTCGGTACAGGATTGGTTGCATGGGGACTGCAAAACATAAGGTTGATGGCAGGGATGCGTGTGCGCCATGCTGGAAGGTTGCATTCGGGCCTTCACCGTATTAACGAATTTTTTTGTGAGTTCTTTTGAATCGTCATCTTTAGTGGTGGCGATTTTCTTTTGGTGTAAATTAGGGTATTGTAGTTGTTATGAAGTTTCATATTATCTCACTTTTTCCCGAGACGATGCAGGCATACTTGAACGACTCTATTTTAGGTCGCGCACAAGAAGATAAGGTTATCAGCGTGAAGTATTATAATCCCCGTGACTTTACGAAAGACAAAAATCGTCGCGTTGACCGTAGACCTTATGCGGGAGGTCCTGGTATGGTGCTTGAAGCAGAACCATTTTTGAAGGCGGCAATGAAGGCTAAAGGAAAGAAAACAAAACGCGTGAAGACGGTATTTTTTGCAACCGATGGAAAACAATTCACCAATAAGATGGCGCGTGACTGGGCAAAGAAATACGATGATATTATTTTTCTTTCGGGACGCTACGAAGGTATCGATGCACGTGCACCAAAAATTTTGAAAGCGGAGAAGATATCGGTAGGCCCCTTTGTGCTCACGGGAGGGGAGCTCCCTGCAATGCTCGTCATCGACGCCGTGTCTCGGCAAATTCCCGGAGTGCTCGGAACTTTTGCATCCGTTGAAGAGGAGCGCACGGCAAGTCCCGATGTCTACACCCGCCCCGAAGTGTTGGAGTGGAAAAAGAAAAAGTATAGAGTTCCAAAGGTACTCCTCTCCGGCGACCACAAAAAAATCGAAGCGTGGAAACGAAGTAAACTTGTGAGTGAATTCAGTCTCAAGAAGGTCTCATAAATTATCCCCAGTTCGTCAGAAACAAGAAAATAGGGTAGAACTGTGGGGATGAGAAAATTGCTTAAATTATTGTGGATATGTTTGCTCGGGATTCTTGTGGGGATTTTTGCATCCGCTTGTTTTTTTCACCGTGTCGATATTAAGGAGAAAATGCTTTCACTCAAGATTCGCGCACAATTTGCATTCGAAGAAGCACTCCACGAAGAAAGTACGCCTGAAACACCCGAACAAGTTGCCACGACAACAGTACCCCTTTCTCCTGTTTTACAGACTGTCGCAACATCTTCGCGTGCAATAAAAATCCCCGTACTCGTGTATCATAGTATCCGCCCGCATTATCAAGGCGAGTCTCTTTATCAAGATGCTTATGACATCACGCCGGACTTGCTTCAAGAAGAAATCACTTATCTTAAAACACACGGGTACACCACGGTGCACTTTGCTGATGTGGACGCATTTTTTGAAGAAGGTACCTCGCTTCCTCCAAAGCCGGTCATTCTTTCTTTTGATGATGGTTGGGAGAATCAGTACAAATACGCATATCCAGTATTAAAAAAGAATAGTGTGGTCGGAACATTTTTTATCTATACGAATCCGATCGGTCGCAATACACACTGGATGACATGGTCGCAAATTGTTGAGATGAATAAAGCGGGTATGGAGATTGGCGGACATTCACGCACGCACCCTGTACTCACTAAAATCACAACAAGTGCTGAGCTGCAAAAAGAAATTAGTGGTAGCAAATTGATTCTTGAGGGGCATTTGGGGCACCATGTTACTGCCTTCGCCTACCCTTTTGGAATGTTTGATGAGCGCGTAAAGACGGCAGTGACTGCTGCGGGGTATACCATTGCGCGTACAGTCCATTCGGGAGTATGGAGCTCACCGGAGCAGCGTTTTGAATTTTTTGGTACCCTCTCGACTGACCACCTTGCAGATTTTGTCGCACTCCTCAATAAATAAGTGTACAATAAGTGACATATGAACGATGGGGAAATGCCAACAACTGAAGCTGGGTGGAAGGAGAAGCTTACCCCCGAACAATATCGCGTCTTACGTGCAAAGGGGACAGAGGCTCCCGGCTCAGGGACATATCTTCGTGAGCATAAATCGGGTACTTATAATTGTGCCGCATGTGGCAACCCACTCTTTGATTCCAATGCAAAATTTGATTCAGGTACGGGTTGGCCGAGCTTTGACCATGCGCTCCCTGGTGCGGTAAAATATGAACATGATAGTGCCTATGGGATGGAGCGCACTGAAGTACTTTGCGCAAAATGCAATTCGCACTTAGGACATGTATTTGATGATGGCCCGCAGGACACCACGGGGAAGCGTTTTTGCATGAACTCAGTTTGCCTGGCGCTTGAAGAGAAAAATAAATGAAAAGTATATATAAAATTTTACTCGTCGTTTCCATTTTTATCGCACTCGGTGCAGCAAATTGGGAGTATCTCCGCTCGCGCATTCTCGTGTGGTTCATTCTCTACGAGACCAAAGACGATGTAACACTTAATGTCCCCGTGACCTCATACGCGCTTTCGGAATCTTCCTCAGCGACAACCTCGCTTATTTTTGGAGATGTGGGACTCGCCGCTCCATGGCAAGATCTCACACGTACGACCGTAAGCAGTACGACTGCACGATGGCTTTTTGAGCCGGGGAAAAAATCAATCACCCTCCTTTCTTCGGAGAGTCCCCGTTCACAAACAACCGCAACCCAACTCTCACAAAAAGTTACAAAGGGTAATTATGAATTTGAGCGTGATTTCTGGCGACTCACCCGCGAAGACATCAAAGTTTTTGGACCCAAAGAAGATATTACGAAAGCAGTATTGCTTTTGGAGAAGGGAACAGTCTATAAGTGTGACGAGCTCAAAGAATTTGAAAACACTCACAAAATCCGTGGCGTCATCTGCGAAACAAAAGCGCACCCTGAACGCCCCGCCATCACCTTCTTCACTCCACAAGATAAGAAATATCTTCTGTTGGTTACCGTACCAACGATTGCTGATCGCGATACAATGATCGCCTCACTGCAAATGAGCCCTCAATAAACTTCCATAATCGGCGCACTTCACGTTTTGCACTCTGGATGAGTCGGGAAGCAGTATAGCACCACCAAGAGTACTTCCTTTTCCTAAAGCGGAGTACCGCTAAGGAAAATTGGTCGCTCATACAGCTTCTCCGACATCACCCAGGCACAAAACGTGAAATTGCATCCGATTCTGAAAGTTTAAAAAACTTCCAAATTTGGCGGCATGGTCGCTAAGTGTAACAACTTCGTCCCAAAAGAAAACCGCCTCGCAAAAACGGAAAACGGTGTCAGGCACCGTTAATTCAAGTTTGTTCTTGGAAAACGGTGTCAGGCACCGTTAATTCAAGTTTGTTCTTGGTTTTGCCGTGATTGTTTTTCTTGGGACACTCGTCGTCACCTTTTTATGAATATCAGCACAATAACTCCGGACACTACTGGGGCAAATAAAGACACCAAAGTTTCTCCATCGGAAATTCATTGACAAAAGTCTTCTGCTCAGTAGTATGAAGCTATTACTTTTCAAGAAAATTTTATCATGCCGAGAATTCCTCAGAGTTTCATGAAGTCTATTGTTGTGAGCATCCTATTCAGTGCGCTTTTTGTCGCTCATGTAGCCTCCGCATCCATCCTCGCACAACAAGACGTGAAAGACACGCAATTTGAAGGATACACACAATATTTTTCTCCCAACACACTCAAAGAAGGAGCTCTCGACTCAGTGACTCTCACGCTTGCTGAAAAAGGAAGTATCTATGCACAACCTCCATACACGAATGAATACCAAGTGTATGTCGAATGTTTTGAAGATGAGACATATAACACCCTCTGCAGTGATT
>Ga0209515_10007642_pt1 | contig 12974 bp, 12 predicted proteins | sample Subgroupgradi54m_FD_187454 | JGI IMG/M metagenome (GOLD analysis project Ga0209515, IMG submission 187454) | Subsurface groundwater microbial communities from S. Glens Falls, New York, USA - GMW60B uncontaminated upgradient, 5.4 m (SPAdes)... ... | reverse complement strand
GCATCGCCGAGATCATCAATGTGGACGGCCTCGTCAATGTGGACTTTGAAGACGTCAAAACCGTCATGTCCGAACAAGGCAAAGCCATGATGGGCACCGCCGCCGCCAGCGGCATCGACCGCGCCCGCATCGCCGCCGAGCAAGCCGTCGCCAGCCCGCTGCTGGAAGGCGTCGATCTCTCCGGCGCACGCGGCGTGCTGGTCAACATCACCGCCAACCGCAGTCTCAAGCTGAAAGAGACCAAGGAAGTGATGACCACCATCCGCGCCTTCGCAGCGGAAGACGCCACCGTCATCTTCGGCACCGTCTACGACGAAAGCCTGAACGACGACCTGCGCGTTACCGTGGTTGCCACCGGCCTCTCACGCGGCAAACAAAAACCGCAACTGGTCCCCCAAATGGCCGCCACAACGATGCTCAAAACCGGCACCGACAACCACGCCATGGCCAGCCCCGCCGCCCCGCAAGCCGGCACCGACTATCACAGCCTCGACACCCCCGCAGTCTGGCGCAACACGCGCGAGACCGCAGCAGCACGGGTGACAGCACTGGAAGAAGGCGGCATGGATCGGTTTGATATTCCGGCGTTTTTGCGGAAGCAGGCGGATTAGCGTTATCGTAGATAAATACCCTGCAGGAGCCTCCCTGCCGGGTATTTATTAGCTTTAGGAAAGCCCTTCTAAACAAGAAAGCCGTATCATTACGGCTTATAGAAATAATAGAGTCATCTACTCTGCTCATCCGCGGCCACAGAGTCATTCTTGACCCACGTTATGACAGACTCAATGGCAGAGAAACGAAGATTTTTCTACAAGCCGCCAAGCAAATTTAGATCGGTTCCCAAAATTTTGTTGCGAAACACGATGCCGGCGAATGGGAAATGTTGAGACACAGCTTGCGGCCTCACATTCTTAGCGGCAGACTTCTTGAGGTAAGGCGTGAGTGCTAAAGATATCCAAGCGCAACCTATTTTGCGTTGGGCAGGTAGTAAGAAAAAACTTTTACCAGTTCTTATCGAATTGGCCCCAAAGCAATTTGACCGATACGTCGAACCATTTGCGGGATCCGCATGCTTGTTCTTTAGTTTGCAGCCCAAATTAGCCTTGCTTGGTGATATCAACAAAGAACTAATTAACACATACAGACAAATCAAGAGACATGCCAATAAGCTAATAACAGCCTTGTCGGATATGCCTGAACGTTCTGCCGAAAACTTCTATGCCGTACGAACAACAAACCCGGATGAACTCGATTCAGTGCAAAGAGCAGCAAGATTTATCTATCTCAATAGATTTTGTTTCAATGGCTTATACCGTACAAATATGCAGGGGAAATTTAACGTGCCCTTCGGTGGAATCCGAACCGGCGACCTTCCTACTTCACTCGAATTAAAATCCGTCGCGAAAGCCTTCCAATCTGTTTCGTTCAAATCAGCATCATTTGAGACAGTTTTGTCTCAGGTCAAAGAAGGAGATTTCGTCTATTTGGATCCACCGTATTCCATTTCTAATAGGCGCGTGTTTAATAACTATTCCAGCGATGTTTTTGGAATTCAAAATTTACAAATTCTCAAATCAGAACTTAATCGATTGGACGGAGAAGGAATCCCTTTCTTACTTAGTTATGGTTTGAGCAAAGAAGGGCTGGAATTGGCCAAAGGGTTTAGAGCCCGACACGCACTGGTGCAAAGACAGATATCAGGTTTTTCTGCTAACCGCCGAAAAGCACGTGAGCTATTAGTAACGAATTACTAAATGGGAACAACCATGGCTATTCAGAAAACACTCGCTGCGCCACCAATAGGCGTCAAAACGCTTCCCACAGACGATCTCATTCCAAACCCACATAACCCACGACATTTGTTCGACAAAGAACCAATGGGTGTTCTTAAGGAATCCATTAAGCGGATGGGGATTCTTGTTCCGCTAACCGTCTATTTTGACGAGCGTAAGCAGTGCTATGTCATCCTTGACGGACAACGACGTTGGACATGTGCACAAGCCATTGGCCTTCCTAAGGTGCCAGTAAACCAAGTGGCAGAACCATCACTAGTCCAAAACATCGTCACGATGTTCCAAATTCACAAATTGCGTGAAGACTGGGAGTTAATGCCGACCGCATTAAAAGTTGAACTACTAATGGATGAGCTTCAAGACAAGAACGATGCAAGGCTCGGAGAGGTGACCGGCCTAGATGAGGCGGTCATCGTCCGCTGCAAGAAATTGCTTTCATACAGCAAAGCATTTCAAGACTTGATGCTTGATCCAGACCCGGACAAGCGCATGAAGGCCGACTTCTTTATCGAACTATATGCCGTGATTCATGATCGGGAAGTTCGAAAGTTTGATTGGTTTTCTGAGAAAACCTTTATTAGGCAAATGATCGATAAGTACCAAGATGAAAGTAAGACTATTAAATCCGTTACTGATTTTCGCTTGGTGAAACAACATATAACAAATGCAAAAAGAACCAATCACATTAAGAAATTAGGCCTTCGACTTAAAAAGTTTTCTGAAGAGATCTCAGTTCCTATTTCTCACTTAGAAATAGAGTCGGCCACTATTCGCGGCGAAGCCCGATCAATCACAAAGAAACTGACTGCTCTTGAAACCGTTATTTCAGAAATAGACACTGAACAATTTTACGGTGAGGAAGAACTCTGGCAAGCAATGAACAAGCTACTTGAGATTCTCGAGAAAAAATTAAAACAAGCAAACAAGCGGCGCTAATATGCAAAAGCCACGTGATCGCGGTAATCAAATTGATAACAGGCGCTTCGATACCTGGTTAGCTAATTTTTCCGGATATGTTTTCCAAGTTACTCGGGGAAAAATAGAGCTTTGGCTAAACCAATTTGATAAACCACACAAAGATATTGCGGCACGCTTGTTGGATTCTGTTGTATATATTGGCCAGGCGCAGATTCAAACAAGATTTCGTGAGCTCCTAAGGTCATTGGAAGGGTGGAATGATGATCCCGCAAAGAGAAAGGGACGTTGGTTTTTTGTCCCATTTTCAGGAAGCACGGGAGAAAGTGGAGACACCATGGTCCATTTTTTTCGTATGGCGAATGGGATGTCACTTAAAAAGTACAACTCTCTGTTTGTACATCGAAGTGATTTGATAAGACAACGATTAACGCCAGAAGACACGGTGGTACTAATAGATGACTTCTCTGGAACAGGACGTCAAGCAAAACAGTCTTGGAAAGAAGTTTTCGCTGAATTATTGGTCGAAGAACCTCGCGTCATTCTTTTACTTGCTGCCGCTACTGAAAAAGCAGTGCAGGAAGTTAGAGATAACACCGACATGCAGCTCATTTGCGGGACACTCATGAACAAGAGCTATGATTTCTTTGACTCAACCTGCAAATATTTTAATGCCTCAGAGAAAAACACTATTGAGCGTTACAGCATAAAGGCAGACAAAAAAAACCCTCGCGGAAGCGGCAATTCCGGCTTGTTAGTTGTGCTTGCGCACCGCTGTCCTAATAATTCACTACCAATTCTCTTCGCAAATCACAATAGCTGGGCTGGTCTTTTCCCTAGAAGTTAAAACGATTGCGGTCAATGGGGTAAGAGTCAGGCTCGATTGATTTTCAAACGTTGGCGATAGGAGGTCGTAAATAGTTGCCATGTCGTGAACCTTGAGCGTTGGAACAAAACTTCCCGAAGTGGCCAGTTCAAAGGCTGGTCAAGAGAGTTAATCGCCCCCACTCTACTGTTACTGTTTGATTGAAAGGTGTAGAAATGTACAAAGCGAATAAATCAGAAAAGAGCCCGCCAGCACCTCAAGGAAAAAATGGAAACATATCCAAGCAACAATTGTTTGTCATATTCCTTACTGCTGCAGTATCGTGCTTTGGGGCAATTCTAGGATCGTACTATTCATCGAAGCGTGAACAAGTTAATTGGAACGAGCGATCCGAATATGATCGAAAAAGATTACTTTATGAGAAGCGCATCTCCTTGTTTGAGCGTACTGTGGCGATAGTTAACAAAGGTGGCTTGGTTAGGAATTTTGGAAGCGCCGTTGCTATTGAGCAATTTAAAGCGCAAAACGTCTTGCGATGTCGCTTTGTTTCACGAGAAAAACAAGAGCACTGTATTGAAAAAAATTCGGCAAATATTGACAAAGCCTTAGGGGCTGGGAATGAAATTCAGGCTTTGGCTTCTGAATTTGCAGTAGTACTGGCTTTAGACAAAGCATTCTTTGGCAAGAAAACAAACCAGCTATTAGACAAGTTAAACATGAACAACCCTTGGGATGGGGACTACGCTACATACGAAGCAATTTTTGTCGCCATGTATGAAGAATTGCAGTTCGGTGAAATCTAACCCTCAAACTCCATGATGAATGTCCACCAGCCACCTCGGCCCTGCCGCATCGTTCAAGCACCCTTCCCGCAAGGCGTGGGAGTGACGAACCAGGTCCTCAGCGTTGTCGTTGCAAAAAATGAGTCGGTCGAGTGGGTCTGGACACACCTCTGCGGTGGTGCAAGTTTTGTGTCCGGCTATAGAATCGTTCGAAGCGGATCGTATGCAGACTAAATCATCTAACTGCGCATTGTCGGTAGTCGCAATCAGCGGTGCCGTGCTTTTGTTTGTCGGCACTTATTTTCATCCGATGAGTACCGACCCTAATGCGGCTTCGGCGGCGTTTGCGGAATATGCGGCGGATCATCATTGGGTGGCGACGCATTTGTTGCAGCTGTGTGGCTTTGCGTTGATGACGGCGGCGCTGGTGTTGCTGAGTCGGCTGTTGGCTGGCGGTGCGGCGGCGACATTGGCGGCGGTGGGAATGGCAGGCGCGATTGCGGGGCTGGCGGTTGCCACGGCGTTGCAGGCGGTGGATGGTGTGGCGTTGAAGGCGGTGGTGGATGCCTGGGCCGCTGCGCCGGAGCAGGAGAAGGCGGGCCTGTTTCATGCGGCGTTTGCGGTGCGGCAGATTGAGATTGGCCTTTCTGCGATGACGAGCTTGCTGAGCGGCGTGACGGTGACGCTGTTTGGCGCTGCGCTGCTGATCGACCGCCGCTTCGCCCGGTGGTTGGGCGTGCTTGCCATTGCTGGCGGCATTCCCACTGCGATTGCCGGGATTGTGATCGCCCATAGTGGGTTTTCCGCGTTGGCAATGTCGATCAACATGCCGGCGAATATTCTGCTGCTGTGCTGGATGATTGGTTTGGGTATCTGGACGTGGCGCTGGCGGGGGTGAATAAAGTCAGCCCCGATTGAATCGGGCAATCGAGAATACCTCAGGGTCAGACCACTATTCCATTAGTGGTTCAATTGCCTACGTTTGGAATGAACGAGGTGGTCGCAAACTGCGACCACCTCAGAAATTGTAATCGATGCCTAAACTGGCTTCTGCGGCGTTTGCGGAATATGCGGCGGATCATGTGACATGACCCATGTGTTCATTGGGTGGCTGACTTCTTTTGCCGATCACGATGCAATGCACACAAACCGATCGCAGCGACAAACAGAATTGCTGTGCCAGGAGCGGGAATTGCCGTAGGGGATACCTCAGGGACAGACCACGTTTTTCTGCTGTCATGCGAAATGACAATGTGCGAACACACCCTCTGCCTGGCCTGTACCGTTTCAAGTTCTTACCCACAGACAATACCTTGAGGTATATTTCTCTGTCACCGAACAAACTATCCGAACTGCGAGCACAACATGGCCAAATTGAATCCTGGTGGAAAACCGAATTCGGATCCGGCTTCGACTGCCTCACAGAATCGGAAACCCGCTATCTCATCCGCACCCCGGATGCTGACACCATCCGAAATCGAATCCTTGCGGCAAAACAAACGGATGATTGCTAAACAGGTCCGGCCACACTTTTTGCCGATCTGATTTATCGGATGTGATATTGAAAGACTTGCCCCCCCACTTGCTACACTTGCTACGGTTTCAATATTTACGTAGGCGCTTCCAATCCCGGGTTAAAGAAAATACGTGTTCGAACTTAGGAAATTGACTACTTAGGAGCAGATTTCATGGGAACCCATTTACCTAGCGGAAGGCACGTCGCGATGATTTGCCTGACCGTCGCCGCGATACAGTTGGGGGGATGCGGCAGCATTCCTGACCTCAAGGGCTTCGCCGATGCCACGGGAGACATGCGCGCGGGTATCACGACGGTCGGCAATGAATTCGCGCAATCTATTCCTTCCGACTTGAACACATGCGGGGACACGTCCTGCAGGGCGAAATTCGAGGATGTCTGGAAAAGTCGGATCGAGGCTATGGGCGCGATCGCCGACTACAGCGACTCGCTGGCGCAGATCGCCGCGGCCGGCAAGGACGGCGCTGCGACCGCGGAAAAGGTGTTGGGCTCGGCTAACGGGCTGTTGGGCGCATTGAGCGTCTCGACCATACCTGCGGCGGTCGCGACTGCAGCCACCAAGGCGCTCGCCGAGCTGGCCAATTATCGCGCGCTCAAATCCATGGGAGAGGCGATCGAAGCCGCGCAGAAGCCCATTGAGGGCGTCGTCAACGTGCTTGAACAGGATCTTGCGGTTCTGGACAGGACCTTGAGCGACATATCGATAGGCGTGATTGCGCTCGAAGAGAACAAAGACAAACTTCAGGCCGGCGCAGCCGTGGCGCAAGCCGAACTGTCGATCAAGGAATATCTCAGACTGATCAGCAACGACTATTCCAGCCTCAGGTCGAATTCGATGAATCTGGCGGCTGTCAGAGCAGGGTCAGCACGCCCCGTTCAAAGCGGATGCGACAAGGAGGAGACTTGCGTCACAGCGATTCGGGCGGTAGACCTGCGCCTGACGGCGAATCGGGAGCAATTGGCGAAGCTGCAGCGCGACCTGGAAGGGTTCGAAAAATCATATGCGCCAGTCAAGGCCAGCAAAGACGCCGTGGCAGCCCGTATAAGCACAATTCGCAAGGGGATTGTGCATCTCAGGAGCGGGTTGCGGGACTGGATCGTGGTCCACGGGGCGCTAGGCAATGATGTCCGGCGCAGCCTGCAACCCAACGTCCGGCAGCTGGTCGCGACCGCTGCCGATCTTAGAAAGCTGATTGACGATATGAGGAAAGCGCAATGATGACTAACTTTTCCGAAATTGATCCCGCGCGTATCGAAGACTGGGCTGTGGCGCTAGGAAAACTGTTGACCGATGCGTCTGAATGCCTGCGCAATAACGATAGCGTGCTCCGGAGCGAATGCTTGCAGAATCTGCAGGCCTTCATTCGAATCAACGCCTTTCAGACCTTGGATGATGTCGCGGCGGACACGGTCCGCGACCTGTTGGGTGCCAGCATTGATGCCGCACTGGCCTCCATCGCGCAGAGGACCACCACTCTTCAGCGGCTTACGAAGGATATTCAGAAAATATCGGCCGGGGCTCGCAAGGATGCTTCCTCCATCCGCTTGGAAGCCGTGACCCGTGTGTTGGATGCCAGCACCGAATCAATCCGTGCACTGAATGACCTGCGTGACACACTGAAGGGCGAGGCCAATGCCACCGAGTTGATAGGCAAGATCGAGGATTTCGTCAAGAAGACACAGGCGTTGCGGAACGAACTTGAACGCGCCTAACGAAGTAGGGCGAATCGTCAATGTTATCCGTCGAGCAAGGCGTTCTAGACAACGCGCGCGCAAGAGCGAGGGTCAGATAGTAATCGGGTAGTATTAATCGGGGACAAGAGTAATCGGGACACACAAGGGGGGGCGGACCAGGTAATCGGGGACAGACCACATTTCCCTAAGAAGCCGGGCAAACCAAAGGCAGTACTGGCTGGAAAATAGTTGCTGAGAAAACAGTGCTGGTTTTCCGCCTTTCAAATAAATTGCGGCGCTGGCTCCAATTTTTCATGATCGGTCTGATTCCCACCGGTACCGGTCTGGCGTATCACAAAGCGCGCAAGGAAAAAGAGCGTCTGGATGCCGAACAGAATGCGCTCATGGCCGCCGAATAAGCGTAGTCAGTGGCGTAGCAAAAAGGGCATCCTGCGGGATGCCCTTTTTGTTTGTGCGGCGCGGCTATTGTTTTACGGCGGGCATGCTGATAGATTGCGGCTGTCTGGCGGAGAGGAAGCGTTTGCTGGATTCAATCAACATTCCAGAGAGATAACGATCCGGTACTTTTTAGATCCTTTTTTAGATCGAGACCGCGAATCTTGGCAATCATCAGGATACGTGGCCCTGAGTGAAGCTTTGAGGGGCTCCTATGCGATTCTCCATCTTGATTCTCTATGCGGCCCTAGCCGGAACAACGGTTGCGGACGCGCAGACAAGTGGAACAAAGCGTGACCCAGTCACGGAGTGCTTTCGCACGTACTTTCCGATCGCCTTGGGCATGCCGATGTCAGCTGTGCCTTCGGAGGTGCGGTTCTATTGCGCTGCTCCGTGGAACCTCCAAGCCTTCGAGAGCGTCAGGAAGGCGTTGGATAACTCCCGATTCGATGTAGCGGGAAGTGCGTCGCGGATGACATCGGGCCTGAAGGCAAAAATGGTCTTGCAGACGCTTCCCATGGCGATTTCGGCCGCTGACAACGGCCCTCCTGGAATGGGCGCGGTCTACTTGACTTATCATGTTCTTCCGCTTGCCTATGCGCTGCACAAAGGAACTTCCGACGCCGCTGTGATAGAAAAGGCCATGGATAAGCAGGACGCTGCAAAGCTGCGAGCGGCTGCCGCAGCCATTGACTGGAAATTGACTGTGGTGGCCAACGTCAAGGACTTTCCAGCAACTGCTCCTGTTTCTGCGAATGCTACGCTTGGTGATCTTCCGATGGGAATACTTAAACACTCGCAGTCCAAGGCCTCCAACTAATTTTGCCGGCATTGAAGGAGACAGAATATGAAAACAAAAGAAGAGCTTGTCAGACTACTTACCGCTGATGTCGTCCATTCAATATCCCCCGAAGAGGAGTTTCTGGTAGAGAGCTTTGATCCCAAAGCGCAGATAGACGGCCAAGCTGCCAAAGGTCCGCGCGGGCTGGGTGCCGATCTTGCGCTAGGACTTTTGTTGCCTTATGTTTATCGCTTCTTTGAAAAGGCAATTGATCGCTTCTTTGAAAAGGCAATTGATCGCTTTGCCACCAAAGCAGCCGATTCGACATTCGATGCCTTAGCACGATGGATACGTGGCTCTATGTCCGACAGTGATCCAACTTTTGTCCAGGTCGTCCAGCGCGAGTTGCAGCAGGCAGGTCTTGACGAGTCAAGGGCAGTTGCGGCCGCTCCGGCTGTCTTGAAAGCGCTGGCTCAGCACCGCGAGGCGCTAAGTGTGTCCAAATGAGAACGTTCTCAACACTGGCACGCGCGGAGTGGGTCATGCTAGTCGCTTTGACTTTCCCTCTCCCAATGACCACAGTGCTGGGGTGTCTCTTGGGTATGGGCTGCACCGGCAGGTACTCATTAGGCTGCGCGCTATTCGAGGCAGTAGCCGCGGCCGCGTTTGCCACAGTACTGTCCATAGCAGTAGACCGCATTAGGCCGTCACTCTCTACTGGTGGGATACCGCTCGGCGCCGAGTTGCAAGTTAAACTTGCGAACGCTACGGATTCAATTCCGTTGCGTCTTTCTGGTAAATGGCTTGGCCGTGCTCGGATGTTGGCGAATGACCTCACCATGGGAGCACATGTCCGTGGCGTAATTCGACCGTACGTCGTCCTAAGCGGCGGACTCGTCGTTGGTGTACTCCGCAAGGACCCCAGGGCTATATCAATTCTTGCTCACGAGGCGTCACATATTCATCACTTTGACCAGCTATTGCCGGGTCTATTGGGCCTCACGGCTTTTGAGTCGATAGGTCGCTTGATTCGCTTGGCTATAGATCGCCCATTTGAAGGTTTGGACGCTTCCGAGACCTTCGTATTCTTCTTGCAGGCCTTCGGATTCATCGCGCTGATGGCATTGGTGGCAAGCAAAGTCTCAAAGTACAGGGAGTACTATGCCGACGCAGCCGCATCTATAGCGGTGCAGAATTCCGCCGACTATGCGGTTGTGCTCCAGCAGATGACCGGGAAGGAGGCGAGCAAATCAGGATACTTTCACCCCTCATCCGAGGATCGGCTCAAACAACTTCTGGTTGACTTCACCGTCCTGCGCCGCGGCCGGTTTTGGAAATGCTTCTTGGCTGCCACCCTGGCAATATCATGGCACCAATGGTGGATGGCCCGCCTCCTATCGGAAGAACTTGGAACTCACATGGAGCGATTCGCCGCTAGCACAATGACCGTGGCGAGTGTTGGCCTCGCATTTGAAGTCACACGTCGTCTCTGGGCGCCTAGAACCAGAGCATCTGTTACTGCAATCGAAGCGACCGCTGTAGTCCGAGCAGAACCGGCACAAGGCAAACCGAATTAATCTTTCGGCTTGGTCACGCTGAAGATCGTGTAGACGATTGCCCCACCTATGCTGACCAGAATACCCTTGTTGCTACCGCCGACAACGTCTGCGAGAACCACCACGACGAGAAAACCGCCAAGCAAGAAGATGTAGCGCATTCGTCTGCTCCTGTCGCCAGTTGATCCGAGAAAAACACATGGTGGCATCATTGTACGTGGTTTGATTCCTATCAATAAATGAAAAGTACCGGAGTGCATTTGTTCTCATCAATACGTCGCTCAAGCCCCATGATGAATGCCCACCGGCCACCTCAGCCCTGCTGCATTGTTCAAGCACCCTTCCCACAAGGCGTGGGGGTGACGAACCAAGTCCTCAGTGTTGTCGTTGCAAGAAATGAGTCGGTCGAGTGGATCTGGACACACCTCTCCGGTGGCACAAGTTTTGTGTCCGGCTATAGAATCGTTCGAAGCTGATCGTATGCAGACTAAATCATCTAACTGCGCATTGTCGGTAGTCGCAATCAGCGGCGCGGCGCTTTTGTTTTTCGGCACTTATTTCCACCCGATGAGTGCCGACCCTAATGCGGCTTCGGCGGCGTTTGCGGAATATGCGGCGGATCATTATTGGGTGGCGACGCACTTGTTGCAGCTTTGCGGCTTTGCGTTGATGACGGCGGCGCTGGTGTTGCTGAGTCGGCTGTTGGCTGGCGGTGCGGCGGCGGCACTGGCGGCGGTGGGAATGGCAGGCGCGATTGCGGGACTGGCGGTTGCGACGGCATTGCAGGCTGTGGATGGTGTGGCGCTGAAGGCGATGGTGGATGCCTGGGCCGCTGCGGCGGAGCCGGATAAGGCGGGACTATTTCATGCGGCGTTTGCGGTGCGGCAGGTCGAGGTTGGTCTTGCTGCGATGACGAGCTGGCTGAGCGGCGTGACGGTGACGCTGTTTGGCGCGGCGTTGTTGATCGACCGACGCTTTGCCCGCTGGCTGGGTGTGCTTGCCATTGCCGGCGGCATTCCCACTGCGGTTGCGGGGATTGTGATCGCGCAGGATGGATTTTCTGCGTTGGCAATGATGATCAACATGCCGGCGAATATTCTGCTGCTGTGCTGGATGATTGGTTTGGGGATATGGACGTGGCGCTGGCGGGATGAATAAAGTCAGCCCCGATTGATTTCAAATAAATTGCGGCCCCCAATTTTCATGGGGCTGATCCAGCGTTGCTGGGCGGTTTGACCGGGGCCTTGCGCTCTTCGCGTTGCGCGGGTTGCGCCGATGCCAGCAATTGTTTGCAGTTGGCATCCGTGCCGCTGCCGGTTTCAATCAATGGCAGCAGGGCCGCTAGCGGATTGGCCAGTGCGAGCAGGAGGGCGCCGCCGGCGCGCTTGATCAATCCCCCCTTGTCCACCTTCACCGCCGGATGAGCAAAGGTGCCCACAATATGCAGCGGGCTGCGCAACACCAGAATGCTGCGATCTTTGGGGTGCGGTTCGAGCAGCAGATTCCATTGCTCGTCGCGCAAATTGATCTGGCCGCTGCCGTCGATGCGCGTATCGATGGTATCGAACACCAGCGTCCGGGCGGTGGCCTCGCCATCCTTCAGATCGAACGACGCCACGCCGCAGCGGATCGTGGTCTGGCGGTCGCCGCTGAGTTTGAACTTGATGATCTCGCCGGCATCCAGCCCCATGAATTCGACCAGAATGTTGGACACCGCTCCGCCCGAGGTTGCAAAGTGCGCTTCGCCATCGGCTGTGGCCAGGGTGCGCGCGAGGCTATTGCCGTGTCCCGAAATTTTCATCTGCGCGCCCAGCGCTCCTTCGCTTTGCTGCATCAGTTTGACCGTGGGCAGCAGTTGCTTGAGTTTGACCGAGCGCAACAAAACGGTGGCTTGCGTGTGGATCGGATCCTGGCGTGCATTCATTCGAATATTCGACAGAATGTTGCCGCCCGCAAAACCGAAGTTCAACGGTTCCAGCGTCAGCACCGCATCGTCCAGTTTCAGTTTTGCATTCAGGTTTTCCAGCGCCAGTGCTGCGGGCCGACGCACCTGCTCGGCCTTCAGCGTCACATCCGCATCCATCGCACGCAGACGTTCCAGCCGGAAGGGCTTGTCCGGCAAGACTCTGGCATCCGCAGGTAATACGCGCTTATCTTTGCTGGCGATGGTGCCGCGTCCCGCATCCACCGCGCCGCTGGTATGCAGACCAATCATCGGCCCAAGATCCTTCAGGTCGAGTATCCGGCTGTGAATGTTGGCTTCCAGATGTGAACGCGGTTTCTTCAGCGTGAAGATTGCCGAGCCGGCGATATCGCTGCCGCCGAGCAATCCCTTGAACTCTTCATAGGAATATTGCGCATCTTGTTGATTACGCAGACGGCCTTCGATTGAAAAAGGCGGCGAATGTGGCAGCACCACCGGCAGCAGCGGATAGAGTTTGGACGTATCCGGCCCGGAAATCTTCACGCGTGCATCGACGCCCTTTAATTGCAGCAGATCGTGAAAGCTGCCGTCGACATCGAACGCCGTCTCGCCGATTTTGCCTTGCGCGCGCAGTGGAAACGCCACGTTCGAATGCTGCAACGCCATCACGCTGCCGGTATGCGCCTGGCCTGAGAACGGCAGGCCCTGATACTTTCCGGTGAACGTGATT
>Ga0209515_10007641_pt1 | contig 12977 bp, 8 predicted proteins | sample Subgroupgradi54m_FD_187454 | JGI IMG/M metagenome (GOLD analysis project Ga0209515, IMG submission 187454) | Subsurface groundwater microbial communities from S. Glens Falls, New York, USA - GMW60B uncontaminated upgradient, 5.4 m (SPAdes)... ... | reverse complement strand
CGGTCTTGACTATGACTCAAGACTTGCCAAAATTGCTTCACTAGAAGCTTTTATCAAATGTATAAAGTTAAAAGAAGATTACCAGATCGGGATAAATCTCTTAAACCCTTATATTAATAAGCCAGAGCTTTTAGATCCAAGGATTTTTGAAATTTATACAAGTTGGTTAATCAATGACAAAAAAATTCTGGAAGCAAAACATATTTTGCTAAAAGCAAATTCCACCTATCCTCATATTTCTTCTATATTGATGCAATTATTTGATCTAAGCATAAAATCTGAAAACAATAAAAAGAAAGCAGAGAAATATCTTATAGAAGCACTAAAATATTACCCACAAGACACTTCAATACTTGGAAAAGCAATTATTTTTTATCAAGAACAAAAAAATAGTTTATTAGCAGCAAGGTATTCATATTTATATGGACTATTAACACAATCAAGAGTTGCTTACCAGCAGGCATTGTCAAACTACCTGGACTCAGGAGATTTAAGAAATGCAAAAAAAACAGTATTAAAGCTTTTAGAAATTGCACCAGATGATCCTGAGACTTTATATTTCATAAGTGACTACTACTACAAAACAAAGAACAATGAAAAAGCTATTTCATATCTTACAAAAGCTTATTCAACAGGTTTACGCATATCAGCCAGCCCAAAACTTATGTTTAATATTGGCTATACACTGACAAAACTTTATTTACTACTTAATAACCAAGAGCAGGCTATAATCCTTGCAAAAGAAATATTTAATTTTACAGACAGTGACAATAAGTCTTTAATTAAGCTTGCTAAACTTTATAAGTCTCTTGATTTAAAGGAAGATCTGAACGCATGCCTAAAAAAGATAAATTTGACATTATAAATCTATTAATCTGCTTGACTATAGTTTTATTATTATTCATTCCAACTCTGGGCAGACCTTGGTTAATTTACGATGAAAAGATAATTTTTGACAATTCATTATTTCCTTCACCCATAAGTTTTTCTGAACTCCTTGAGACATTTAAAGAATTTGGATTGAATTTTAATTTGATATCTTCCAATGCAATCTATTCTTCAAACTCAGTAATAAGATCATCTCCATTCGGTCTAGTATTAGGGACATTAATAAATTTCTTTTTAAAAAACAATCCATTTTCATACCACTTATTCATTTTAAGTTTGCACATGATAAATGTTTTTTTTGTTTACTTGATAACAAAAGAACTTACAGATATTCCAGAAAAAAATCTTTTGGGGAAATTAATTCCGGCAATATTAGCATCAATATGGGCGGTACATCCTACAATAATTGAATCAATTTTGCTATCAACAAATTTTGGAGCACTTTTCAGTTACAGTTTTTTCTTTGGTTTTACACTTGATTTTTTAGTGAATAAAACTAATAAATCTTTAGTCAGGAAAATATTAATTCCGGTATTTTTTTTGATTCCAATGCTGACCAATGAATATATAGTCACTTTGCCATTTGTGTTATTTATAGTTTCATTCTGGGAATTATTCCAAACAGAAAGTCTCAGAACATCTCTAAAAAAATCCTTCAAGTATACTATTCCTTACTTTACAGGTATTTTATTTTATTTATTTTATTTTATGTTTTTATCACATACTAAGACCAGTCATCCTTTGCAGGAGAATGAGTTTGCAGTCTTTTTAGAAAGAGCCTGCTGGTTAAGTCCACAAATATTTCTTCACTCATTAAAACTTATTTTTTATCCAAAGATTTTATCAATCGATCAGACACTTTTTGTACATTTAGGAAAAACCCTTTTTGATCCTTATTCAATATTTTGTTTTATATTTCTTATGCTCTGGTTATTTATTCCATTTTATTTCTTTGTATTAAAAAAGAAATTTCCTGATTTATTTTTCATGAGTTGGACTTTTTTCTTCACATTGTTACCTTTTTTACACATTCTTATGCCCTCATATACACTTAGTGCAGAAAGATATTTATATTTGCCGCTTGCATTTTTGATCTTTGGCTTAGCAAAAATATTCTCAAACAAATTTAGATATATTTCAGCATTATGTTTATTTTTATCCTTTGTATTAATCTTTTGTTTTACAAGATCCCTTTACAGAACATTTGACTGGAAAGATAATTACTCATTTATAAATTCAACTTACAAGTCCACAAAAAATCCCTTTTTTAAGGCAATTGGACTAGGAATGTTTGCAAAAGCAATTACTATTCTTGAGCCTGAAAAAACCACTGAAGCTAAAAAATATTTCATGAAATCGTTAGAATTACTAAAAAAAGCTAAAGCTGAAAATAAAACACTAAAGATAAAATTTCAAGAATCATTACCAGCTGTAATAAAGTCCTATGGACTTGATTACTATTCACTACTTACAAAAATTGCATATTTGGAAGTTTCTTCAAGATGTCTTGAATTAAATGAAAATCCTGAAGTAGGTTTGAAAATATTAAATCCAATAATGAAAAAATCTAATAAGCTAGACCCAAGGATTTTTGAATTATATGCACACCTGCTAACTCTTGAAAATAAATATTCAGAGGCAAAGGACATATTACTAAAAGCAAATTCTTTGTATCCACACACTCAATTTATCCTTACTGGTTTATTTGATTTGATAAACCACCATGAAAAGAATAAACCGGAAGCTGAAAAATATCTTTTAGACTTGCTTAATTATTATCCCTATGATGTCTCCGTGCTTACGAAAGCTCATGATTTTTATCAGTCTCAAAAGGATACCGTTAAAACTGCAAGATATGCTTATCTATATGGATTAAGAACCCATTCTAAATCTGCATATCAACAGGCACTTTATTTTTATTTGTATATGAATGATTTAAATAAAGCTAAAAATATTGTCTCAAAGTTATTAACTCTAGATAAAAATGATCCACGATCAATATATCTTATAAACATATACTTTAATAAATTAAAGGATAAAAATTAAAACCAATGAATCAACGATTTAATTCAAAAATATTAATTGATTTATTTATCTGCATAAGTGTCATTTTAGTAATTTATACCCATACATTAAACCGTCCCTGGATTTTCTATGATGAAAATGCGATTTACGATGAAACTGTTTTACCCATTTCATCTTCTTTTTCAGAAGCTATTGAAGTCCTTAAATCTTTTGGCATTACAAACAATCTAAGCTCAAGCAATTTTCTCTATAGTTCAAACTCAGTAAACAGGATTAATTCTCTTGACATTCCAATAAGGTTATTTACAGGAGTCTTATTTAAGAAGAATCCATTTTATTATCATCTACTAAATTTAATTTTTCACATTTTAAATACTTCTTTTGTTTTTTTAATTCTAAGAACAATTTTTTTGAATTTTAAATTCATAAATAGATTAATAATCATTCTATTAACTTTATTTTGGGCATGTCATCCTGCTCATGTAGAGTCAATTTTATTAAGTACCAATGCAAATGCAACCTTAAGTTATTTAATGTTTTTTATTCTTTTTTATGATTTTCTGAAAAATAGAGACAAAAACAACTCAAAACCAAGATTAGTCCTATTACCTTTTTGTTTTTTATTACCCATGCTAGTCAATGAATATATTATTGCTTTGCCAATAATTTTATTTGTTTATTCATTTCTTGAAAATTACAAATTAAACGACTTTAAAGATTCAATTAAAAATGCCATAAACCAAACCCTTCCATATTTAATTGGATTTCTTTTATACTCAATCTATTTCCTGTTTTCAAGTTATAGGTTTTTTCAGGCATCTTCATTTAATTCTGCAATTCTATTTTTTGAGCGCATTTTCTGGCTTGCTCCACAAATATTATTTCACTATATAAAACTAATTTTCTTTCCTAAAATCTTATCTATAGACCAAACATCATTTGTCAGATTTGGGGAATCATTATTTGATCCATATTCGATCTTTTGCTTACTATTTATGATTTTATGGTTAATTGTCCCATTTATAATTTTTACCAAAAATAAAAAAGCTTTTTGGTTTATCACTTTAAGCTGGTTATTTTTCATAAGTATATTACCTTTTTCCCAATTTCTCTCACCCACTTACTGCCTGGCAGCAGACAGATATTTGTATACACCTATATTTTTTATTATATTTGGAATCTCAGGAATATTAAATCAGTTCTTTTCAAGCTTAAAACCCACTAGGAAATATTTTATAGCTTTATTTCTGTCAATTATTGTTTTATCACTTTCAATAAGAAGCTATCTAAGAACTAATGACTGGCAAGATAATATATCATTCATCAAATCAACGATAAAAACCAGCTGTAATGACCTCTACAAAGGTTTTAGAATAAAACTCTTAGGTGATGAAATTAATAAATCAAATCCAAACGAAGGAACAAAATATATTACAGAAGGACAGGATTATTTCTACAAAGCATTTGAATATTTAAAAAAAGAAAGGAACACAAAAGAACCTCTTATTTTAAAATCCTATGGTCTTGACAATGAATCCCTTTTAATCAAAACAATTCACTTAATTGGTTTTAATACTTTTATTAATCCTAAAGATGATTACAAAAAATATTTAAATCTAATAAATCAGTACGAAAGATACCTGGATCGTTTTGATCCTAGAACATTAGAATTGTATGCAAATCTGCTTATTAAAAATAATGAGATTAATAAAGCAAAGGAGATTTTCCTGTATACCTACAGCAGGTTTCCAACTAGTCCGTTTATATTACTTTCATTAGCCCGATTTGAAAGAGAGATTGAAAAAAATCTAAATAATTCAAAAAAATATTTAATTGAAGGGATTAAACTTTATCCCTATTCTAAGGAGCTGCTCTTTGAAATGCTTAAGCAATGCCAACTGGAAAATAACTTAGTCGAATATACAAGATACTCATATTTGTACGGATTGCGTACTCATTCAAGATTCACTTATCAGGAAGCACTAACAGGATTTTTAACCCTGGGAGATCTGAATGGTGCAAAAAAAACAATTGATAAACTCTTAGCCCTGGATGAAAATGATCCAAAAACACTTTATCTTTCAAGCAGTTATTACATAAAGAAAAATGACTATAATCAAGCATTAGAACTTTTAAATAAAGCATATTCAGTAATAAAAAGTAAAACTGCTGAGCAACAGTTAGCATTTGACATAACAAATACAATTGCTAATTTATATTTATCTCTTGGAAATACAAAAGAATCATTATATTTCGCCAATGAAGCATTAAATTACACCAAAAACAATCCTGAAAATCTAAAAAAGATAAAAAGGTTAATAACCACTATTGGTAAATCACAATAAAACCATTACAATTAACGAGACATGTTTTGCATTATAAAATTTATTTTTTTCTTACTCACCTCTCTTACTTTTGGCTTTGTATCCTTAAGTCGATTATTAAAAATCAGATCATTAATTTTATTAATTCCACTATCAGTTTCTTTTGGTATTGCTGCTTATGCTTTCACCTGTCATATTTTGTCATTTTTAATCGGGACTCAGAAAGCTGCATGGCTTGCTTTATTCATAATGATTATAAAGACTATTTTTATATTTATCACAAACAGAAAAGATTCTTCTGTTATTGAAAAAGAAATTAATACGATTCAACTTATTACAGTTAATATCATTGCAATAACTATTTGTTTTCTTACTTTCATGGCAGTAAGTAAATTCGGCACATTTGATAGGGAGTCTCATATTCCAATTGCTATGACTATGTTTCATAACGATGTTTATCCTCCCAGAGATTGTTTCAGAGCAGATTATGTGCTTTTTTACCATTATGGCGGAGATCTTTTAGCCGGTGCAGTTCAATACATTACTAATTTAGATATTTCAACTTCATATGAACTAATAGCCACTATTTTAAGCGGCACAACATTCTTAAGCTTCTTTGCATTGTGCTGGCTTTTAACCTCAAGTTTTAAGACTTCTTTAATAGCCGGATTTTGCGCTTATTTTGGTGGGGGCTTGCTTTGGCTTGATGCTGCAATCAGGTATTTGACAAAGAATTTTCCTCCTGGAGCAGCTAACTGGTCACCTTTACAAACTTTTTTAAATCTTGGAATTCACGGAGGGATTAACAACGCACCTTCAGTGCTTACATTTATTTCCACATTTGATCTTGGGAATCCACTTTTAATTTGTTCATTAATTTTATTTTGGAAAATGATTCAGGGGGGGGGGATAAAATCAAGCATTTATTTTATTTTCTTCTTAACTACAACTCTCTTTATTTTATATTTAACTGCTGATTGGCTTTATATAACATTTTGGGTAACTGTTTTACTTTTCACTTTCTTCCTATGGAAAGACAATAAAAAACAATTTATTATTTCTACGTTTATAATTCTTTTTATCTCAATCGTCTTAAATAAGACCATTGGAAATACCTTATTTTTACAAGATCCTACTCAAAATCTGGGCAGAACAAATATATTTGACGTAGGAATTAAAGAACAGCTTTTTTCAGTCGTAAGCTGGGGAAGAGTCACTTCATATGTAATGAATTATCAAACCATTTCATGTTTTTCCTGGGATTTTATTTGTGAGCTTGGTTTAAGCTTGTTTCTTTTCCCTATTGCTTTAATTTATTTAATAAGAACAAAAAGCCGGCTTGCTTACCTGCTTTTTCTTTCTTCTGCAATGACAATGCCTGTACCAGTATTGATTGATTTTAAATTAAATCCTGTTGAACTTGTAAGACTGTTTGCATTTGGAAATACAATGCTTATTTTACTTATAACTTGCGGTACGGCGTTTTTATATAAGCCCTTCATTAAAAATAACTTACTGATAATTCCTTACATTATTGTTTTTTGTTTATCACCTTTTTCCCAATTGATTTTCGGGGCAATGTTTTCACCACATGTTTACTATAATAAACCCCTTGTTGAAACATTATGCAATGACCTTAGTAAAACAAAATCCTTAAATGAAATAATTTCATATCTTAAAAGCTACAGCGATTATATTCATTTAGTTAAAAACAAAATAATAACTACATATAAAACTGAAATGGATTTTTTTAAACTGCAAAGCAAGCCGAAAGATGTAGCATTAAGTGTTATTCATGAAATACCGGCATATGCAGGAGTTTACTCATTAATACCCGCACAGAGACTTATTTACTGGGATCAACTTTATTCATCGCATAGCACACTTTATGAAACAACATTTTCTACACTTGATCCATATTTATTAAAAGAACTAAATATAAAGTGGCTGCTCATAAATCCTGAATTAAAAAGTAAATTACCAAAAGAAACTCAGGACATATTAAATAATCCAACTATCTTTAGCATAGCTTTTGTCAGTCCAAATAAGCTTACGATTTACCGTGTTAATGATTTAGAAAATGTTCTTAAAATAGCTGGACGCAAAACAGCGTGGATACTCATAAATAAAAGTGGTTACCCTGTCAGTTCAGGAGAAAACAAAATTGCATTATTCTCAAGCCTAAAAGATGCTTTAACAGAATTAAAATCCCTGCAAAGCACAAATCCAGTTCTAAAAAAGCAGCTAATCACTGCTCAGGCAATTATTATTCAAAGTTTGGAGAAACAAATAGCTGATACCAAACTCAATATTAAAGTCGAAAAAAGGTTTTAAGGGTGCGATATAATTTATTAACCACAAAACATGTTTACATATATCAATAATTTAAAAGAAAAAGTAGAACGCCAGGTCGGTTCTGATTTTTTACAGAGAGTAATTCGATATCAGGGGGCTCAGGGACTGGTAAACATGGTAAATATATCTCTGACAGCTATAAAAAAAGAACATCCTGCAAATGTAAATTATTTACCTCCATGTCTTTTTGTAGAAGTTACAAATAGATGTAACCTAAGCTGTCCTACCTGTCAGCTTGGAACATCTGAGGCATATAACGGCTATAACAAAAGTGATCTTACATTGGAACAGTTTAAAAAGGTTATAGATCAGGTACCATCTTTGATTTATGTAACTCTTCAGGGAGTAGGTGAACCACTTTTAAATAAAGACATAATGAAAATGATTAAATACTGTTCTGATAAAGGAATATCTACTTACATTAACACAAACGGCACAATACTTACAGAGACAAAAGCCAGAGAGCTTATTGATGCTGGATTACAGAATCTATCAATTTCAATTAACAGCTTTGATGAAAAGATTTTTGCAGAAACAAGAAGTGGTGCATCTATAACCAAAGTTATTGAAAACGTAAGAAAATTTATACAAATAAAAAGCGAATTAAATAAAAAACGTCCTATCGCTTCTTTTAGAGCAATTCTAATGAAAGAAACAGAACCTACAATGGAAGATCTGATTTTAAAATCTGATGAACTTGGTATAGATGTTCTTTATATCCAACTATTCATGAGCATAATAGCTGACAAAAATCTTATAGAATCATCCTTAAACAAAGATGAAATAAATACATTTGCTGAAAAATTAAAACGATGGAGAAAACAGGTTAAAAAACTCCAGATAGTTACAGAGAGTTTTGGAGATTCTTCAAACAATCTCGGACAGTGTAAGCTCCCTTGGTTCAGCCCAAATATCACTGCAGAAGGATACGTTACCCCCTGCTGTACAATAAGTAACCCCAGTCTACTTAATATGGGAAATGTCTTTGAAGCTCCGTTTGAAAAAATATGGAACTCTGAAAAATTCGTAGATTTCCGAGCCGGTTTTTATAAAAAGCAACCAAAGGCCTGTATTGGCTGTCAAAGTTACAAACGAAACTAAATGAAAAAGTATTTATCTTTTTTGAAGTTAATATTACTTTGTGCAATATTTTATTGGATTATAAAGTCAGTAAATATTAAAGCTACAATCAGCGTACTAGAAAAAATAAATATAATTTATTTTTTAATTGCATTTGTACTCAGCAATATATCCAACATCTTTTTAACTATTAAATGGAAAAGGCTGGCAAGCCCGTTAAAAATAAAAAGCAGCTTTTTTGAACTTCTAAAATTGAATTATATTTCAATTTTCTATAGCAGTTTCCTCCCCGGACAGTCTTCTGGTGAACTAGTTAAAGGATTAAAATTAACAAAAAAAGAAGGTTCAACTCAAAAAGTCTGGATACCAATATTTATAGATAAGGTTACAAACTTATTAATGGTTTTTATTATTGGGTTTATAGCTGTTTTATCAGATAAAACATTTAGTACCAATTCCGCACTAATATTTACTGTTTCTTTGTTAACAATATCGTTTTCAATAATAACTTTAATATTGTTTAGTGATAACACAAAGTACTTGACAAATTTTTTAAGAGGTAAATTAATAAATTGTCTAAAGTTTTTGAAATTAAAGACCGATTTATTAGAGAATTTTTCATTAAGCTATTTAGAAAATTATAAAAAACATAATTTACTGATGTTTGAGACTATAATATGGAGTGCATTAATTAAACTTCCACATGTTTTTACTTTTTATTTCTTAGCTTTAAGTCTGAATATCAATTTAAGTGTAATACAATGTGCGTGGCTGTTTTCAATCATCTCAATAGTCACATTTTTACCGATAAGTTTCTCAGGACTTGGTGTAAGAGAAGGTGCTTTAATAGTTATCTTGTCAAAACTTGGAATTGAAAGATTTAATTCTCTTAGCTTATCACTGTTAATTTTTCTCACAGGAACACTGGTCGCAATAATTGGCGGAATATTTGAATTATTTTCGTATAATAAAAACCACAAATGAACAACAAAGAAAAATGGAAAGAATATTATTTTGTACTTATTCCAATAATAGTAACAATTTTAATTTATCTTCCTTCATTATTCTTTGGGTTTAGAAATTTTGACGAAGACATTATAATAAAAAATTTCTTTGTAAATAAAACATTTGGCGAATATATTGAAAAATACTTTTTACTTGATTTAAGTGGCATCACACAAGCTCATGGATTTACTTTTTCAAGTATTAAAAATGTTCATTTTTGCATTTTAGAAAGACCTCTTTTTTATCTTGTTAATTTTCTTTTTCATGCAAAACCATATTTATTTCATCTGCTTGGATTAATGCTGCACTGCATCGTTGTTTACTATTTCACAAAATTTTCTTACGTGCTCAACCAAAACAAGCAAATTACCTTATTTTGTGGCTTAATATGGGCAATACACCCAACAAATGTTGAACCCGTTATTTGGGCAACAAACTGGCCTGCTCTGCTTGGAGCTGTGATTTATTTTTACACTTTATATAAAATTGCTTCATCCATAAATGAAGGAACACCATTTCATACTTCTATTGCATATATAGTAATAATTACTACAATCCAAATTTCATTAATTGAACATACTATTACAATCCCATTTGCAATTTTAATAACTGCTTTTCATCAACTAAAATCTTTAAACAAAGCACTTAAAATAAGCATTCCGTCATTTATTGTTATTGCAGGCTATTGGATATTACGAACTAGCCTTATTTCAAAAACTGTTAGCAATTCTGCACAAAACAGCTTAAGCCAAATATTTGAAAGAATAATATATTTCACACCTCAAATATTTATACACCAGCTAAAATTGATTTTCTTTCCATTAAAACTCACTATAGATCAAATAGACTTATTAACCTTAGATAAAACTTTCTTAGGTCCCTATAATATATTTTGCATTTTTATATTAATTTTATTTTTATTCTCGATTCTTTTCTGTAAAACTAGATTTCCATTTTTATCTTTTGGACTTTTACTTTACTTAATTACAATTGTACCGTTTATTCAAATCATCCCTCTTTATTCTCTTTCAGGCGAGAGATATAACTATTTTGGTTCTACATTTATTATTTTTGGAATAGTTTCAACACTCATAAATCTCAGCAAAAGAAAATCTCTAATAGCAATTTTAATTATTCTATCTATGTTATGTGGCATAAGATCCATCTTTAGAATCAATGACTGGAAAGACAGTTCATCACTTTTTTCAAGCACAATAAAAACAAGCAAATCTCTTTTTAAAAAAGGAATTTGGACCTATAATTTAGCTATATGCCAGGAAGATGAAAATAAAAAGACTGAGCTCTTAAAAAAATCAACAAACATTTTAAGAAGATTTATTCAGGATTCAAAACCAGATAAAACTGAACCTGCAATTTTCACAACATATGAATTGGATAGGAAATCAATTCTTACAAAAGCTTTTATTAGGATTGCCACAAATTATGAAATCTTAAAAAATCAGGATTTACAACTTCGATATCTTTTAAAAGCTCTAAGGATTTCAAGACCAAACAGTCAGATTAGAAGCTTAATTTATAAAAATCTCGGAACGCTTTGCTTCCAAATAAATGATATTCACAAAGCTATTGACTATTACAAAAAAAGTGATTCTATCTCTAGAAGTGGAACAATTAGTTTTGCAATTGCTGCATGTTATTTAAGACTAAAGGATTTTATAAACTATGAAAAGTATCTTAAGAAAGCTGTTTCTACAATTTCTTCGGATGGAGAACCATTTAAAGCTTATGGACAATTACTAGAATTATCAAAAGGTGATTATAAAAATGCTGTTAAATATTACAAGCTTGCGACTTTATTACAAAATAGTCCTGAGCCCTACATACTACTGGCTACAACTTATCTTAAATTAAGAGAAATTGATGATGCATTGAAAACCATAAAACATGGGCTCTATGGCTTTCCAGAAAATCCAACCCTTTTATATCTGCATAGCACTATATTAATAAATAAAGGAGATTTAGAGTCTGGCGTAAAAGAACTAATTAAAGTTGCAAATAACATAAGCACCCCCAATGATATAAGGATAGAGTCCTGCAATATACTTGTAAACATATTTTTAAAACAAAATGGTTTACAGGAAGCAAAAAAGTATAATGATTTAGCTTTAAATATTAACCCTAAAAACCAAGAAGCGTTAAAGAATAAATCGATTCTAAATATGGGAATATGAAATCAACTTTGTCATTGCAAGCCCCAGGCGAAGCAATCTCACTTGACCGATATCGTTTTTATGAGATTGCGGAGCCTGCCCCGAGCGGAGCGTGGGGGTCTCCTCGCAATGACATATAATATTTAATGATAAGATAAAGTCTATTATTTATGACCATTATAAAAGAAAAACCAGCAATAAATAACCTAAGGGAAAATGCCGTCAGACAAACAAATAAAATTAACCTGTCTCTGTTTAATTATTGTTTTCTTTCTTATTATTACTTACTAAAAGAAATTAAAAAGAATGCTTCCTCTGCAAAAGGAATACTTCTTGATGTAGGATGTGGCTCATCTCCTTTTGAAAACTATTTTTCCAAATATGTGGAGAGATATTTAAGACATGAGCATCCTGCAGTAGCAAAAGAAAACATTAAATATGATTACCTCTCTGAACTTCCTGAAATAAGTGCTCCAAATAATTCGGTTGACACAATTATTTCTTTTTCAGTGCTAGAGCATGTTTCAAGACCATTTGAAACATTAAAAGAATTTAAAAGAATTTTAAAAGATGATGGGGTGTTTATAATATCTGTTCCTCAATACTGGCATCTACATGAAGAGCCACATGATTATTTACGTTTTACAAAATATATTCTGAAAGAAAAGATTAGTAAATTAGGTTTTCAAATAGTTTATTTGAAGGAAACTGGGAGATCTTTTGCCGTTGTTGGTCAGGCATTTTGTAATGCAATCATTCTGCTCTTTGATTTAGAACATATTAAAAACATCTTTAACTTTTTATTAGATAAAAAATCAAATCATGTAGGGAAAAGTATAATTTATGCCATTTACAAATCACCATTAATTCTTCTATCAATTATCTTAATACCAATTATCAATATATTTTTTCTAGTATTGGATCAATTGCTGGGAAGTCCAAGAGATACTATTGGATATTTTGTTGTTGCAAAAAAAGTTGCTGCCTAGCTATCATTGTAATTGCATAGCTAACTCATTTACAATGAAAGGTTTTGTCCGATTTACTCGGCAAAACCGGGTCTGTAAATTTTTCGAGGATACAAGCGGGTGGCGCCGGAAGGGAAGGGTTCAGAGCGAGGAACTGTGTG
>Ga0209515_10007640_pt1 | contig 12977 bp, 12 predicted proteins | sample Subgroupgradi54m_FD_187454 | JGI IMG/M metagenome (GOLD analysis project Ga0209515, IMG submission 187454) | Subsurface groundwater microbial communities from S. Glens Falls, New York, USA - GMW60B uncontaminated upgradient, 5.4 m (SPAdes)... ... | reverse complement strand
CCGCGCTTGGAAACCGTTATATCAATAATGATTTTGCGGATAGCCACAGAGTCGATGCCTCTATCTCTGCCATCACTGAATTTTTGCCAAGTACACCCGGTCCAATTTTGAAAAAAGAAACTCAAGCTCTGACAAAAATCCGAACAAACCCCCAGCACCCCTTCGTTTTAATTATCGGCGGGGCGAAGCTGGCCGACAAAATCCTTTTTACGAAATATCTCTTGCCAAAAGTAGATTATGCTCTCGTTGGCGGCGGTCCGGCTAATAATTTCCTGAAACTAAACAAGGTCAATATTGGCTCTTCCATAAACGAACCCAAGCTCACTCAAACCACTAAGCTCCTTTTGAGAAATAAAAAAGTAGTAATTCCGATTGACTGGAAAAAAGAGGGGAACAAGATTCTGGACATCGGACCAAGGACTATCAAACTTTACTCTGAGATTATCTCCGATGCCCGAACTATCATCTGGAACGGCCCGATGGGCTATTTCGAAAACAAAAAGTTTGCCACTGGTACTGTGAGTATTGCCAAAGCTATCCTAAAGAATAAAAAGGCGAGAATAGTAATCGGCGGAGGAGAAACAATCGCGGCGCTTCCCTTAAAGGTTAATAAGCAAGAATACGGCAATCTATTTATCTCCACTGGTGGGGGAGCGATGCTTGAATTCTTAGCTGGCAAAAAACTGCCTGGAATTACCGCCCTAAAACGAAAGAGATGAGCAACCATGACCAAATCAGATACAGATTGTTTGATTTGCCTCTGCCCGAGCGAGATCTATGTTTTTTCGACCTCGAGACCACTCGTCTGGATCTAAAGGCCGAGATAATTGAAATAGGAGCCGTGAGAGTTGAGTCGCGAGAATTTAAGGTTTTGAATGAGCTGGAATTAAAAATTCAACCTCTACGGATTGATGAAGCCGACCCCGAAGGATTAGCCATTAGCGGCTATAACGAAGACGACTGGATCCAGGCAGTAGCGCTTGAGCACGGAGTGAAGACCTTCCTTGAATTCGCCGATGGAGCGGTACTTGTAGCCAATAATTTACCTTTTGATTGGATGTGGCTCCAAAAAGCTGTTGAAGATTTAGGCTCCAACCAACCTACTTTTTTTAAAGGGCTGGACATTTTCTCCTTGGCCTGGCTTAAACTTAAGAACAAGGAGGAAGTTGCTAATCTATCCTTAAGGCAATTAGCCACTCGTTTCGGCGTTGATATGGGTAGACAGCATCGAGCAATCGATGACGCCCGCACTGCATATAACATTTTCCTAAAACTCTTGGAAAAATGAAGCTTGTAATTTATATCGATGGAGGAGCGAGGGGTAATCCTGGACCGGCTGCTATCGGTGTTGTCATCGGCAATAAGAGCTATCAAGAGCGAATAAGCAACACCACGAATAATGTTGCTGAATACAAAGCCGCCGTCTTTGCTTTAAAGAAAGCCAAACAGTTTCTGGGCAAAGAAAAAGCTAAAAGTGAAATCGAAATTAGGACAGATAGCGAGCTTTTATATAAACAACTGAACGCTAAATACAAGATAAAGGACAAAGAGCTCCAGCCGCTTTTTATAGAGCTATGGAATCTCCAGCAGGATTTTAAAAAAGTTAAGTTCACTCACATTGCCCGAGAAGAAAACCGCCTTGCCGACCGCCTCGTTAATCAAGCGCTGAATCAAGCCCATCTCAAATTCTAAAATATCCAGAACAATAATAACGACCAGAAAAAAACTTATTAAGTAAACTGACGATCGTTGATTTACTTAATAACTGTTTTACAAGTTAAGTCGCATTTCGAACCCGTGCTTGGGGTTGACAAAAAAGAATCGCTCAATAAAATCATGTATGGAGGTAATTCAGGCAGTAGCTCTGCACTTTCCCAAACACTGTCAATGATAGCTCTTCACATCGGGAGTTTAGCAGAGAGGAAAGTCGGGACACCCATCCGCTCCGCCAACTGGCGGATGGCGGAAAAGGGTAGCGGGTAACACCCGTCGCGGGTAACCGTAGAGGTGCGAGCAGTGACGCTCCGACCCGTAAGGCGTCGGAGGAGCCCGATCCCAACGTAGAAGGCTCAATCTGGCTATAGGGGTAAGAAAACCAGAGTGAAACGGCTAAATCCTTACCTGGGTGCAAGGCCGTGGTCCGAGGGACATCGGACAGTGCCGCATGACCCCGAGAGCAATCGAGGGGCTAGATAAATTACTGTCCCTGTCTGCCGACAGGCAGGCCTGACAGAATCCCGCTTACGAATTACCTCCAAAAAATAGTCCCGGCATTACGTCGGGACTATTTTTTTTAATTGCCCCAGATGCTAGAATGTGAAAACTGATGTCTCAATACTATAACCCGGTAAAGAAAAACACCTTTAACCCCAAAAGTGCAGAATCCTTCAAGTTAAGCCGCTCCAAGATCGACCTCTTTTTGGAATGCCCCCAATGTTTTTATCTTGATCGCCGATTAGGAATTTCCCGACCCCCCGGATACCCATTCAGTTTAAACGCCGCTGTCGATACCCTCTTAAAAAAAGAGTTTGATATTCACCGAACTAAAGAAACGACTCATCCATTAATGAAGCAGTATGGAATAAACGCCGTTCCCTTCCAGCATAGGGAACTCGAATACTGGCGTAATGCTCTCCGAGGTGGGGTAGAGCACATCCATAAGCCTACCAATCTCCTTATAACCGGAGCCATCGACGATCTTTGGATTAATGAAAAAGGAGAGGTAATCGTAGTGGAATACAAAGCTACGGCCAAAAATAGTGAAGTTAGTTTAGACGCTGATTGGCAGAAAGGGTACAAGCGGCAAATGGAAATCTATCAATGGCTGCTCCGAAAAAATGATTTTAAGGTTTCGAGGACCGGCTATTTTGTCTATGTCAATGGAAAAACAGATAGGGAATCTTTTGACGGGAAGTTAGAATTCGATCTAAAAATTATTCCATACGAAGGGGATGACGGCTGGATTGAGGATGTGCTTAAAAAGATAAAAGAATGCTTAATGGCAGACGAAGCTCCTCAACCTGGTTCAGAATGCGATTTTTGCAGATACAGGGAAGCAGTTAACGCCAACCCTGATAAGAATCTAGTTTAATCTGCTTATCAAAAATTATATTGCTGGAGAATGCCGCTGTAAGTCGATAAAAATTTGGGAATTACAAACGCCAGTCCAATAAGCGGCAAGACAAATAGGGCGACCCCTAATATAAGACTCCAGAGAAATATTTTTCTTAATTTATCAATAGAATGCTGAAGGGCATCCATCTTTTTCTCTAACTCATCAATCTTTGCATCCAATTGTTCCATATCGTTATTTTAAAGGATTTCTTTCTTATCGCCAAATTTTTTACCTATAAACACTTTATCCATCTATCAAAAATTTGCTTAACTTGGAAAAAGTAATTTTCGGAACTCAGCTTTCTTACTTTAGCTTCGCGAAAGAATGAATGAGATTGCTGATATGTTCACTCAATTCAACTCCTAAAGCTCCGCAACCACGATAAATAGTATCGCGCTCTATCTTAGCGGCGAATGCCTTTTCTCTAATCCTCTTATTGATTGAACTGACTTTCATCTCCCCATACGGAATTGGGTTCAGCTTTTTGTACGCATAGAAAATTCCGCTAATCTCATCACAAGCTGTGAGAGCCGCGGCTAACTTTGTTTCTGGTAGAATTTTAAAACTATTGTAGCCATAGGCGTGGGCCTCTACAGCATGGATTAGCTCTTCGGGATAGTTCCACTCTTTAAACCACTTTAGCGATTGGGCTGGATGGAGATCAGGGTACTCTTCAAAATCAAGATCGTGCAGTAGGCCCGTAACATACCAGAGGTCTTCGCCTTCATTAAACAACTTTGCGTAACCCTCCATCGCAGTCGCTACCATCAAGGCGTGATAGCGCTGGTATTCGTCTTTCACGTGCTTTTCCAAGATAGTATGTGCTTCTTCTCGTATTGGTGGGTTCATAGAATTATTTCTAAGAATTATAAGGGTTCTTTGGGGGTCGAGGTAGGGGATTAAACTACTTCATCTCTACCATTGACACTCTATTAAAAAAGTGCTAGAATGAGAGTAACAATAGTTCTTCACATCAATAGAAGGGAGCAACAATGCCGCTGGTAAAAGCACTCCTCCGCCCAAGCGCAGACATCACCGAGTATGACCTCTTCCTCGCTTGCCGGCATGTCATGCCGGCCGGATACAACAGCCCGAAGGGCAGGCTCACGCCAGGGAGCATCGAGTTCGATGCTCGCCGCGTCGGCAACGACAACTACCTGACCGTGGACGTCCTACTGGAGGCCGAGGCCTTCCCATACGAAGATCGTGAGAACCTCGACGATCGGGCGGAGATGATCAAGGCCGCGCTGAAGAAACTCTTCCCCGAGCACACCTTCGCGGTCTGGCCGAAGCTGGTGGTGGCTGGATACGCATCCGACAGCGTCGATCTGGAGTTCGACGGCGACATGTCGATGCCGGCCGCCCTCGAGCGGGCCCGCGCCGCGATCGGCGCATAGCACCTTCATCACTACCCCTGTGCGAAAGCTCCTGTAGCTGCATCGTACAGGGGCTTTCGTTTTTTTGTTGTTTTCCAGTCAAAAATTCAATAGAATAACTTCGACTTGCCGGATCGTCTAATGGCAGGACGCCAGGTTTTGGCCCTGGTAATCTAGGTTCGATCCCTAGTCCGGCAGCACGAGTCAGCGCAGTATCGTGGGCGACCACCTTGCGTGGTCGCACATGATTCTAATAAAAATTTACGCCGTTGCGTCTTAACTCTCTTTTGATCTCCAAATAGTTAGGAATCACTTTTGCCACTAAACTCCAAAATTTTTTCGAGTGATTGAATTCTTTGAGATGGCAAACTTCGTGCGCAACGATGTAGTCCTGAATTTTTTCCTGAAGGAATAAGATTTTGTAGTTGAAGTTTAAATTGGCTTTCCGTGAACAGCTACCCCAGCACGTCTTCTGGTTTTTGATATTGATACTGCTATATCGGTATCCGTGCTTACTGGTGAGATGACTAACCCTTTCCTGAACAAGTGCAAAAGCACTTTCCTTATATCTGAGATAATCGTCGTGGCTGTATCGTGCAACCAGTTTGCCCTCAAACTGCTTAAAGAAAGCCAGCTTTGAAAAGAGCCATCCTGTTTTTTCTCTGATGAATTTTTCCGCAACGGTTTCTTGAAGATCATGTGGCATAGTTAGAACAATCGAGCCATCACAATACACCGCAAGCCTCATTCTCCGTGCTCGCGTACTCCTCCGGAGAGTATAGGCAATTTTATTATTTTGGAGCATAATCTGCTTTCTCATATTAGAATTTCTTAATTACGATATCGATGAGCCGATTCAAATACTTATGGAAGTCGTTAACTTTTATCTTTGCCCTGTACTCTTTGAGTACAAGCTCCTGGATGATTCTCTTGGCTTCTTTTAAAAACTCTTCTCGCTTGGAGGATTCCTGCCATCCCTCATCAAGCGTCTCTTCCAATCGGCCCGTCATTTCTTGAATGAATTCATGCATTACGGCCTTATCGCTATCAACGATGAATTCCTCCGATATGACGTATAAACCGTATTCCTTGAGTGAGAAGCCGAGCTCCTTTGCTTCATCTCCTTTCTTCCTGATGTCCTCGAGAAGCGACTGGTATCGCTTAATGCGTTCAGAAAGATCAATTTGATTCTGTTCAAATTCTTTTCGAATTGCTGCAAGCCGTTCGCTGAATTTCTTGTATGCCGGATTGGTATCAACATTGATAGAGATTTCCTGCTTAAGCATCTTCTCAAGATTAAGCGCCTTCTCCTCATCGTCCATCTTGTTTAGCCGCTCCATAACATAGAGATCGTTCACATTGAGTTCGCGGAAATTTTTCGTGATACCCTCGTAATCAACTTTCTGCTGAATAAGCTGCTTCACTTTCTCGCCGTATTTCGCAAGAAGTTCTGCGTCGGATTCCTTCACGCCATACTCTTTCTCGAAAGCGATGAATACGCTCGTGAGCCATTCGAAAATGCGCACATCATTCTTTAAGAATGGATCGGGGGACAGGATTTCAAAAAGTAGCTTGAGTCGGCCGTATTTCTGTTGGAAGAATTTTTGCTTCTCGATGTTATCTGCGAATATCTTCAAACACCGCCGGAGATTTTCGATGGATGGATCTTCTGTGTTGATGCCGGCGAAAAGAGCTTTGAGTTCATCGAGAACCTCAATGAATTCTTCTTTCAGTTTGTCGATATTTATCATCGCGGAATCGACAATGCTCTCGTCGAAATTCAGCGCCTTGTGAAGACTCTTAGTGATTCCGTAATAATCAATAACTCTGCCCGCGCCTTTATTCGGGTAAATACGATTGGTGCGAGCGATGGCCTGCAGCAGATTATGATCCCGGAGCGGCTTATCGAGATACATAACTTGCTCAACCGGTGCGTCGAAGCCGGTCAAAAGCATGTCGCAGACCAATAAAAACTTCAGCGGGCTCGCCGGATATTTGAACTCGTCGATAATTTTCTCCCGCTTCGCTTTGGTCGTATTGTATTTTCGCAGCTCTTCCGGATCGATGTTCGCATCGCCGGGTGAGTACACCACTTCCGACCAATTTTTCGGAACCAACTCGTCGAGTAGCTTCTTGTATTTCGCCGTCGCTTCGCGGTCATAGCAAACGATCTGCGCTTTGAATCCGGCCGGCTCTACATAAAGCTTGAAGTGCTCGACGATATCCCGGGCGATAGCTTGCATACGTTTATCGAGCTTCACAATCGCTTCTTTCTTTCCGTATTTCTTAGCAATTATGTCTTTATCCTTTTCGGAAAGATCGGCAGTAAGCTCGTCGAACTGCTTGTCGAGCTGTTCTTCGTCAATAAAAAATTTGGAGAGTCGCGCCTCATAAGTAACCGGCAGCGTGGCGCCATCATCAACGGACTGCTGAATGGAATAATAATCAAGATAGCGTTCGCCTTCCTCTCCGAAATTCCGGTGTGTATTGAGCGTCACCCGATCAATCGGCGTGCCAGTGAAGCCGAAGAAGAAAGCGTTGGTCATAGCATTACGCAAGTTGATTGCCGAAATACCCTCATTGTCGCGGTGCGCCTCATCAGAAAGCACGATAATATTCTCGTCGAGATTCTTCACTTCGTCGCCGAGTTCGGAAAACTTCTGGATCGTAGAAATAAAGATACCGCGTTCCGGCGATTGAATCTTGCGTTCAAGATCACGTCGCGACTCCACTCGGATAACATTTTGCCCGCCGCAATTAACGAATGTGTTATAAAGCTGGTCGTCGAGATCGATACGATCCACTAAAACAAATACTTTCGGATTCTTGAGCTTCTTGTCGAAGCGGAGTTTCCATGCGGTGAAAAACATTGTGAATGACTTGCCGGACCCCTGCGTGTGCCAGATCAAGCCACGCCTCGTTTTACCTTGCCGTACCCGTTCCACAATCTTATTTGTTCCCCGGTACTGCATGTAACGCGTAATTTTCTTAACCGCGCCCTCTTTCTCGGCCTCAAAAAGGATAAAGTTCCCGATGATATCAAGTAAGCGATCATGCGAAAGAAGTGCGACGAGAGTCACTTCCAGACCCTCCACGTATTTCTTTTCCAACTCTTCCTCGCGCCATTCAAGAAAGTACTGCGCTGGAGCGTACGTGGCTCCATATACGGTCTTTAGTCCGTCAGAGGCGATATTGAAACAATTTGGCCAAAATAACTTAAACGCATTCCGCTCGTATCGCTTAATTTGTCCGACGGCATTGGAATAGTCGATGCTGCTTGCGGCAGTCGGACTTTTGGCTTCAATATCGACGACCGGTAAGCCGTTCAGAAACACCATCACATCTGGCCGAATATTTTCGGAGTTGCCCTCAAAATAAAACTGGTTGGTTACAACGAAGTGGTTGTTTTCGGGCTGGTCGAAGTCGACAATAAAATAATCGCGCATCTTGCTCGTTGCCGGATCTTTTAGATTGATGCCATTGCGAAAGACATTTAAAAAAACTTGATTTGAATCAATCTTTTTTACTTCCCGCACCACCGCTTGCGCTTCGGTTTCATCGGTGACGCCGTTTATTTTCTTAACCGCCGCAGTAAGAAGCGGGACAATAATGTATTCGTTTTCAAATTCCCGCAGCTTCGCGAACTCTTGCGGTTTTATGTATTCATAACCAAGCTCCTCCTTGAGGAATTTTATGATGTGATTTTCAATTGTGTATTGTTCGTTGAATTTCATATATGGAACGTAGTTGTTAGCCAATGGAATAATCTCTCGGCATACGGGGCGATCGTTGCAAGATTGGCCAATACGCCCAGATTCTCTTTTGCCTTGGCAAGTATGCTGGTATCCGGTTGAGTCTTTGCTAGTTGCCCCTTGATAGTTTCAAGATCGCCCTGTATTGAGATTTTTTCTTCGTCACTTAGTTCGCCGAGGGCATTGACCTTACGGCGCACATCCTCTGCAAGTTTGTGCCCATCCGAAAACGAAACATTGGAAATACTGGTGACACTGTTGTTGTTCCCAATAACTATGAAATTGCCACTCCCGGAAATATCACCAATTCCTGCAAAAACACTCGAGCGGTCAAATTTCGATCCATGTTCAAAATAGGCTAGGCCTTCTCTCGTCAGACGATATTTATGAGTGGGTGCAGCGTTACCAAACCGAGTTTTTGCGTACTGATTTTCGATCGTTACTTCTTCAACGAACTTATTCTGAACAAGAAAGCTTAAATTTGCCGCGACTAGATTCTCCTTTGATTTAAGAAGATGCCCTTTAACGGCCCGAGAGAGATCGCGAACTCCCATCATTTGGGAATTCAAACTCCGCGCACTCTGATGCTGTGCGTATAAACATTCCAATATTTTCTCTCTAATAAGATCGTTATCCATGGCGATTAACCCTTACTTTCCCGCTTAAAAGATCCTGCATGAGGCCTTTCTTGAGGAGAATCAGTTGGGACTTCATTTTTTGATTAACTAAAATCTTTTCGTCAACCGAAGAAAGGATCTCAGTGAGTTTTTTCTGTTCAGAGATCGACGGTATAAGGACTTCAACGTTCTCCAGCTTCTGGATAGTCAAGGCTTTCTGACTTGAACCACCGGCTATCTTGTTCAATTTATCCCGGTAAAAGCTAGAGGCGAGTATCATCCTTAAGTATTCGGGAAGGACAGAATCTTTTAACTTCCTAACCCACACCGAGTTACCGTCCTTAAAATAGAAAGTTTCGTTTTGAACTAAATAAACATCGCCGATTGTTCCCACGGCAGTGATAAGTAAGTCTCCTGCTTCAGGTGCACCAAAGCGATCCTTGAATGAATTAAACTTCTCAAATGAGATGTGGATCGGATTAGTAACGGGTATATTCTTTGACTTCTTAATAATTTCCGTTGAACGATAGAAAGGGACTCCCTCTTTCACATAATCCGAAACCATAACTCTTTTGCTTGATGTGACTTCAGAGATCTCTTTCATCTTGTACTTTTTACTATTTGCATGATTAGAGAAAAGCGCAGCAACGAGACCCTTCTTGAGTTTCTCCGATGTGATAATAATCTCGTCGGTTTTTTGAATCTCTTCATCCACCACGCCCAAAATCTCCGCAATCTTTTTTTGTTCGGGCAGCGGAGGAACAATAACCTCCATATTCTGATACTGAGATATGTAAAAACGCTTATGGCTTCCTGTGGGGAAGTTTATTGATTTCATCTTCTCGTAAACAAAATGAAGATCTACCGCATTGTTCTTACTTTTTAAAATCTTGATCGCAGATGATTTAATCTTAAATGGAAAATCTACATATTTACTATCAGTGGTGAAGTCGTCAAAAATTATTGCTGGTATTTTTTTATAAACACCAAAATCTTCATCGGTGTAACCTAAAACAAATGATTTATTCGCCGTGAGTACTGGCGTTTTTCCGGTGGTGGTGTATCGATCACTTTCGACTATATATTTATCCGGCCGCTCGTAATCAAGCAGATCTTTGATTTGCCTGATTTCCCACTCTTTCGGAATATTTTTCTGCGCCGTTTTAGTTGTCATGATTCATTTTGTAATACTCCTCAATCAATTTTCGTGCATACGCTTGCCCAAAATACTTGATGATTAAAGATCCAAACAATAAATAAAATCCGTAAATTAGTACCATAATCGTCGCGACCGAACGGAGTGAGCTTGTGGGTGCTGTCATAGCGACCAAAAGCACAGAGCCGAGTACGCCAGTTAAAGACGCGCCCCACAGATTTCTTACAAATCCGTATTCGATATTGTGTTGCAAAACCAGATACCCATCCTGCACATTGCCGATGATCAGCCGGACTACTTCTTTTATGCGTTTGCGAGCATCATTTTCATCGCTTTTCTCCGATTCTCTGTCTGGCAACTGAATAGAAAAATCGGAATTTATTGATTGACGTACTTTGTCTTTGAAGTCGCCAGAATATTCATCGTCTGAATAGAGAAGAAAGTTTGTCGTGGGGAAATAAAGCTGTTTACTGAAAAGCCAGTCTTCGAAAATCTTGCTCGGGATTCGAACAAAGTACTGATTGAACGCATACAAAAGTATGGTCGAAATGCCAATATTACCGATCACCGAGGCGATTACGGAGTCGATGCTCAAAATATTGCCGAGAAAATAGTATTGCAAAATGAAAAGAGGAATGAGTCCGATGATCGTCGGAAAGATCCTCGCTATGATGCTGTACTGAGAGAAGATCTTCATATCAAACAGCCAGCTTGGTGTAAGAACGCGTCCCATCCAATTCGAAGTTAATGAGAATATGCCCGTCACTTCTGGTCGTTAACACCTTTCGGGTGACACCGTCGAAGTCGATACCGTTCCCAGCTACATTGTTTGAGTACTTCTGCGCCATCCCTCCCTGCGTATCGTACATGATGTCCTTATCCGAAATTACCACTACCTCTGGTTTGCAATAACTGAAGATGTTTTCGTGATAACCGTTGTCTCGCCCGTGATGCGGAGCTACGAGTACGTGCGTTGACTTCAAATAATCCCTTATGCCCTGCCTCTGGAGGAGTTTTTCCCAAGCTGGACGCTCCAAGTCACCCATGATGCAGATTCTCGATCCCGCAAAATCCACGAAAATAATTTGACTAAGATGGTTTGTGTTAATGCCACTGTCCAGATCATTCTGCTGCAGATGATCTGAGTACAAACTATATATTGGCTTGAATTGATCAGCAGGGCTTGTGTAGGTATCCTTGATATGACAGACGTGCCTCAGTGCCTCGGTCTCTTCTTTCTTATGGTCCTTTAATTCTTGGCTCGTTATGTTCTTCGGAAATCGCACCGTCCAGATATTTATTTTTTTCCACAATTCAGGGAGCCAAGAAAAGTGATCGTGATCATAGTTTGTGATGGCCAGATTTCCTAGCCTCGGATGGCCATTCTGATTTTTGGGCAAAATATTCTTTGATACCAGAAATTCAACAGGCGAGAAGCCATTTTCCTCACCACCACAATCGACCAACATGGCGTGGTCTGTTTGATCTGTTGGGTATACCAGCATCGATTGCCCCGCACCTACATTGAAGACAGCGATTTGTAATTTACTCATATTTAGTAATCTAGTTTTGTTAAGTACTCATTGACCTTTTTCTCGATATCTACCCGCTCTTTTTCAAGCGACGCGAGTTCGTTGCGGATGGCAGAGACATCCACTTCTTCCTCCTTATCGCCGCTTTCGATATAGCGGCGCACGTTGAGGTTATACTCGTTCTCTTCAATCTCTTTGAGATCAACGACGCGGGCATAGTTCTCAATATCTTTGTAGTTGTCGTACGCCCTTACGATCTTCTGAATGTCCTGCACGCGAAGGGAGTTCTGGTTTTTCCCCTCGGAGAAATCTTTCTCGGCATCGATTATAAGAACTTTGCTTTTACGACTCTCTGGTTTGTTTTTGTTGAAGATAAGGATGGCGGCCGGAATACCAGTGCCATAGAAAAGTTTGGACGGAAGAGCGATAACTGCCTCAATTAGATCGTGCTTGAGAATTTGCTCTCGGATGCGCCCCTCTGCGCCACCTCGGAAAAGAACGCCGTGCGGCAGGACAATGCCTGCTCGGCCGTTTGAGTTCATGGATTTTATAATGTGGAGCACAAAAGCGTAATCGGCATTACTCTTTGGTGGTAATTCGTACCCTTCCAATCGGCCATATCTTTCTTTAAACATTTCACTCTCCCAATCACTGATTGAGTAGGGTGGATTTGCTACGCAAATATCGAATGTTTTTAAAGTTCCATTCGGGTTCAAGAACTGCGGATTGGCGAGCGTGTCGCCGCGCTGAATATCAGCAGCGTCAAGGCCGTGGAGGAACATATTAATCTTCGCGATCGCAAATGTACCGATATTTATTTCCTGTCCATAGAGATAAAGCGTGCGGGCAATTTTCTCGCCCTCTTTTTCTTTTAGATGGTGATACGCCTCAAGAAGAAAACCACCGGACCCAACAGTTGGATCATATATGTGATCCTTCTTGTGCGGCTTTAAAATTTGAATGATAACGCGCTCAACTTCTCGCGGGGTATAAAATTCGCCACCCTTCTTCCCAGCATCAGCAGCAAACTGCTTGATGAGATATTCATACGCGTCCCCGAGAAGATCGGAGTTGATGTAGGTATCACTAAAATTGTATTGCGAGAAGTGATTGATTAGGCGCTGGATGGTTTCGTTCGGGAACTTATCTTTGTGTGCAAAATCGAGGTCGTCAAAAATCTTATCGAGCTTCGGGCTGTTCGCATTTGTGAGCTTGTCAAAAATTCCGTTAAGCTTGGGGCCGATATTCTCCGCCTGCTCTTCAATAACCGACCACCGGCAATCCTGCGGCACCTGGAAGCGGTGATTGTAATCGGCCCGGGCAATAGTTTCGTCTTTATATTCATCTATCACATGCTTGTATTCCTCGTCCCATACGTCGCTGATGCGTTTGTAAAAGAGAAGCCCGAAAATGTATTTCTTGTTATCGG
>Ga0209515_10007639_pt1 | contig 12977 bp, 13 predicted proteins | sample Subgroupgradi54m_FD_187454 | JGI IMG/M metagenome (GOLD analysis project Ga0209515, IMG submission 187454) | Subsurface groundwater microbial communities from S. Glens Falls, New York, USA - GMW60B uncontaminated upgradient, 5.4 m (SPAdes)... ... | reverse complement strand
CCAGCAAAAATCCGCCTGCCGCCACAAGCACGATCAGAACAACAATGACCATTATAATTGCTCCAAATCCTTTTTGTTTCATAAAGTTAGTGACTAGGTGCTAGTGACTAGGTGCTAGTGACTAGGTGCTAGTGACTAGGGTTTAGGCCCCAGTAATTCGCAATTTGATAATTTGTAATTTGCAATTTCTACTCGTTCGTCTTCGTTCCCTCGCTCATGCCTTTCATGGAGCGGATTATTTCCACCAATGATGCATGGTAGTCTTTCAGCGCCCTTTCAACAGCCTGTGCACTATCTACAAACGTTTTTGTCGCATCTTGGGGCTTGTCAGTTCCGGTAAGCGATGAGATGGTTGTCCCGGCTTTGTCAATGGCGGCGGCGGCGGCATCGTGTTTGCTTTTGGCTGTAGCAACCAAGCCATCGAGACTTGAAGTGTCTTTGCCGGCAGCCTTAAACTTGTCTATGCGAGCTTTTATGCGGGTAAAAATATCATCAAGTCTTTGGAGGCGTTTTTTCCACCGCTCTGTCAGCATTTGTCCACGCTTGACCATCCGTTGGACAATTTCTTCTTTGCGCACTTCACGTTTCTCTGTTTGTGTAATTTTTCTCTCATCTTGGCGCTGGGTTTGGGTAATTTTACGCTCTTCGATCTTGTCTCGCACCTCCGCTTGGCGGGTAATGATGGCATCGCGTTTTTCGTATGATTTCGTGATCGTCTCCGTTCGCGGAGTAGTTCTCGTTGTACCTGTTTGCGTATCTTTGGCGTACACTCCGGTTGAGGAAATGGCAAGGGTGAAGAGAACAATAGGAAGAAGGCTAGAGAATTTTTTCATACAGGCTAAAGATTAAAGTACTACTTTGGGAGTAGGGAGTCAAGAGGGTGTTGGACTATTTTGGACCATGTCATTGTTTCTACCAGAGGTGCCAATAGGAGTCCACCTTAGAGGTGGACCAGATAGGACACCTTGGGTATTTGAGCAGTTTTAGCCTTGGTCGGGCGAATTTTTATGGGGTTGACTTAAGCAGCGAGGGCGTTATTGTTTGTGTATCGCGAGTATATCTCCTTCGATATTGACATAGAGCGTAAACCCAGGAGGCACAAAATTTTCGCTGCAAGAGTGTCAGCTCCTTTTAGCTACGTGTCCGTAAGTGTGAGCTGTTACATTATGTTGTACAACTTGACAAGATAGATTGAGCATAATATGCTTAAGGCATGAAACAAGTATCTATTTACGAGCTGCGAGATAACCTGGCCACCTATCTGCAAACCTTGGAAAAATATTCCACACCCATCGTAGTACGTCGTTACGACAGACCAATTGCCGTCATCATGCCCTACAAGCAGGGAAATATTTTTGGCGATGTTGAAGCGCTTTTCGGATTCCTCGGTCCCAAAGGTGAAAGTGGCAAACAGTCTGTAAACCGGATACGGAGAAGTATACTGGAGAAAAAGCGGACACAAGAACTTCGCCATAAACGATGATCAAAGTTTTCGTCGACACTGACATTATTATTGATTTTTCCAAAGAGAAAAACGAAATCCTTAGAAAGCTTCTGGAGAAGCAGCGCCAGGGTAGCCTCGAGCTTTTTGTTAATCCTGTAGTTGTTGCGGAATTTTTCACTGATCGTAAACTTAAGGCCAAAATACCGTTTGAACAGGCCAAACTACTTTTCCGCGCTTTTTCCTTTGTAGATATTACCAAGGAAGCAGGTCTTCTTGCCGCTGTTTACCTACGGGAAGAGCACGCCAATTTTTTGGGGGATGCATTGATTGGCGCAACCTGCGTTTTAGATGGGCTCCACTTGGCAACCAGAAATAAACGCCATTACCAACGAATCACTGATCTGGTTTTTTATCCTCTAAGGGCACGCTCCTAAATAACATATCCAATTATTTAGGATTGCGGCCCTTTGGGAAGTACCGTCTGGTACCTCCCTTTGTGGCGCGAACATGCTATTTAAGTGAGCGCCCTAACACCAGGAGTGATGTAACTTCACACTTTAGGCTATCGACTTCCTGGGTTATTGCGGCTAGCCGGGAAATGCCGAGGCTTTCTCGCAGTAATAATCAACTTGTTGCCGTGTCAACCCACTAGAATCAATATAAAATCTTCCGTGTATGGCAATAGTGAAAAAACCGAGGTTTCTAAACCGTTGACCAAGCATGCCTCGTTTTTTCTCAATCGAACTAATGACCTGTTCGCGATGCGGCTGGTTTGAGGATGCGAGGTGTTCTGCAAGTCGGTAGTGACCTGATTGTACATCATTTCTTATCTCCATAGGAATATCCGGATTGTCCGTATGATGCCCGGTCTTCACAATGAGCCTTCCGCCCGGCTTAAGAATGGCTGCCGCCTGCTGGAAAAATTGATCCCGCTGAGAGAGATACTCAATTAAAACGAAGTCAAAAGAACCAGAAGGTACAAATTCGCTCAAGTGGCCGGCGTCACAGACGTAATTCGGTTGACAATTGGGGTTAATATCCTGGGTTAACCAACCTTTGGCCTTCCAGGAAGGTGTATTTTGGCCGGAACCAAACACGATGCCTCTTCTTTTATTAGGCATGCGATCCATTGCTCTTCGAGATTCCTTTATAATTTTTAAGGGATCAAAAGCTTCTCTGCCTTTTGGGGAATCAAGGTCTAATATCTGGCCCTCGCGGATTTCAAGAGGAAGAGGAATAAAAATGTTTGGCAGAGAAACGTGCTTATCTGGTTGTAAAGGGTTTTCCATACGGTACCAAGGCTATCTTAGCATAAACCTTCATCTGCATTTGCCATCACAAGTTTGTTGCACACCCCCGGGGTGTGTTGGCTTCACACCTAAGGAGAGCAGTGACTTCTAGAAACTCACGGACATTATGGCTGTGCCGCCTTTAGCCATGCCTCAATAACAGTTTTCACCAATCTTGCCGTGTTTCCCTGCCAGTCAAATCCGGAAAGCTCGGTGATGTCTCCTAAAAACTTACCTCCACCAGGGAGGGGAATACCAAACGTCATCCCAAGCTCTTTGCATGATACGCTAGTTGTATCGGCTAATTTTATACTATCTAAACAATCCATCTCACCCCCGTCCCCGAAATTACCTCAATTTTGGAGCAAAATTTGTCCGGGGACAAAACGGACGGGGTGATGAGGGCACCTCTTGAAATAACTTTAAATAGGTTACGGAAGTGGTTTTCCTCGTCTGGCAAGAATTTCTTGCCAGATCGCGTCAACATTTGGTGCTTGGGTTGCCTGTTGATACCAGTTGGTAACTTGCTTCACATCTTTTGCTGATAGTTGCGATACTCCTCTTGCTGCCTTTACAATTTCGAGGTAATTTTGAGTATGCATCAAATCAGCCAAACGCCTCCGATCTCGGATAAACTGCTGCTCAATGAAAACTGTCAACTGGGCCCAATTGCGGTATTTCGGATTTGCAGTTTGGTACGTATTCCCAATAAGGTAAAACGCCAGCGCTTCAGCACCTCCTTCGCGGACGGGATCAGGTAAGCCATTAACGCGTAAAATATCTTTGCCATCAGGGAGGTCGATGGCTGGGGCAAATCGAGAAGGATCTTCACAGGCGTGGGTCAAGGAATGAGTGAAAATTCTTTGGAAAAACGTGGACCAATTCACTGGTTCTTTTTTCACTATTTGTTCTGCATCGAGAGTAATTCTTCCCGAAATAGCTTCCTCTGCGTCACCCGGGCCTAAACGACCTACATTCACAGTGATGGGCACAGTGCAACCATACGCGTTCTTATAATTATTATAGGTTTGAATAAGAAGCAGACTTGGATCACTGGGAAAAACTTTTCCCATTTCTGGATTAATTGTTAAAAAACCAGGAATGCCAAGTGGTATCTGAACTTCCGCTCCAGGAGGTCTTGGCGGAGTAGTTGCGATAGTTGTAGGTTGTCCACTTTCACCACAACTACTCAAGGCTATAGCAGTCGCAATTGCGCTAAGACCTATACGAATGTTCTGTGCCCATGGAATCGACTTCTCTCTCTTAAGACCGAGCGTATCCGGTCTTATGGCAGGTGAATGAATGGTTTGAGCTGCTTGAGCCGAAATTTCACTAGCCGTTGGCACAGCTGCAACCTCTGCTTCGACAAGCCCAATATATCTTGATGCTCTGCGATCTATCATGGCATTAGCTAAAATTGTTTATTGTACACCCCGGGGGTGTGTTAGCTTCACACCTAAGGAGAGAGTGATTTTAAAACGTACCCAGGCACTATGCGTGCGCTGATTTTACCATATTTTAATCCATGTTCTCATTGACAGGGTGTTTCAGCATGACCCATAAGTGAAGAGATATCTATGTATTAAATCGTCAGACTCATTTTTGCGGTTGCTTTAACTTTTGTTGCCTTTATTTTCTTCATGAAATGGGATACTTTGTATGGCCAGTTGGGGTCGGCGGCGTAGTGGGGGCCGATGGTCGCGGGGTCACAGGCATTCCAGCGCTTGCAGTATTTGTCGCCTAACGTTTGGGAGACGGTGCGAATAGCTTCTTCCCACGAAGAAAATCCGCAGGCGGGTATACCGCACCAGCCCCAGGCATTGTATGGGGCCGAAGGGAGACGACCAAAAGCAGATTCCTGTCCCGAGATTGCCACCACAAGCGTACAGTCGAGGCCGTTGATATCTGCTTCCTGGGCAAATGAGTGCGCGTAGGGAGCGAGCTTGGGGCCTTGTTTTTGAAGAAATGTTTCAAGCTGATTGGTACAGGCCTGGATTTCATTTACTCGAGGCGTAGGGGAGAGAAGGATCGCTTGGGTAGCGAGTTTGCCGCTTGGTTCGCTTTGACCCGCGGCATAAGCAGTTTCCACTTTCCCAAACAGGAAAAAGAGGAGAAAAAATAAGGGGAGGAAGAAAATAAGGATATTTTTCATGCATTTCTCAAACTATAAGTTTCTATTTTCCACAAAGATAAGAGGCTATTTTACCACAAACTATAGGATTATTCAACTCTATGGGGATGGATCGAGAGATGCCATGAGGATGAGATCTTTGTAACGGAAATGACCTCACCCTCGCCCTCTCCTACAAGGAGAGGGAATGGACTGTAGTACCGTCTGGCGTCCCGGGAGGGATGTACCGCCTGGTACGTCCCTATTGTATTTGCATTTTCTTTTCTTTACGATAATTCCATGAAGCGCCTCCGCTCTCCTTATTTCCTCTTTTTGTCTCTTTTTTTCCTGCTTTTTTTGCTTTCTTATGGAACTCGGGCGTGGGCACTGGAGTCTTCTCGAGTAAAAGAGATCAGTGAGCCAAATCGGGAAGTTGTCCTCTCTCCCAACGAAGCAGCCTACGTCAATAGTTTCTTCCCGAGCACGAGTTTTAGCGGCGACTCGATTTTGGAAACGGCTTTTTCTGAAGCCAATAAACTCGCCTTTCTTCGCTTTGATTTCTCCAGTCTTCCTAAAAACAATCGGCTCGCCACAGCCACACTTTCCGCCTACTTGGAAAGTGGAAGTGGGGAAGAAGAGGTGCCTCTGGAAGTCTACCGTACCCTGGGGGATTGGTGTGCGGACCAACTCACCTGGGCTTCAAAGCCGCCACTTTCTCACACGGCTACCTCATCGGCTGTGCCTGTGAAGCCGGGTTTGATAAGCTGGGATATCACGCCGCTCGTAGCAAGTTGGCTAAGCGGAGAAAATAACTACGGTTTAGTCTTGGGAGAGGATAAAGTCTCGTTTGAACGCACATTTTCCGGCGTAAAATCCAAAAACCCGCCCCATTTATCTCTCGTTTTTGATGAGCCGATAGTTACTAGTGATGAGGGAAATGGGGAAGCGTCAGTATCCGGGCGAATATCGGCAAATGCAAAAATATCACCGCAGGCCACGGCAAGTGCTGTGGTAGCAAAGCGCCCCTGCAAGGTTTTGGGTGATTCTCAAAACAAATTATCGACAGAAAACACATTTTCTTCAGGAGTAGAGCGTAGATACCTGCTGGCAGGAGTGGCGTTTTTGCTCATCGCATTTTTTGCCATCACCAATCTCAAAACCCTCGAGGGAATAAAAAGACCGAAAAAATAAAAGTATAGGATTATATTTTTCCTTCAAAAAATCCCTTTTGGATACAAAAGGTACACACTTTGTTTCCCTACGCGCCAAAAGCATATTGACAAGAAGAAAAATTGATGCCTATGATGGATATAGGGCGAATTTCGCCAAGCGTTTTATATGATTTCAGATTCAAAAAAAACCATCAATATGGGAGTGATGAGCCTGGATCAACAGGAAGAGCATATTACTTCCTCTCCCGAATCATCAATTTTTACCCGGATTCTCCGGCTCGTTTTCTCAATGGTAGCAAAGATTGGACATTTATTTTATAGGCTGTTTTCATTTGTCGGAGAATTGTCTTTATTTTCCTGTTATCTCTTCCTCATGATACTACGGGGAATAGGGCGAGTGATCCTGTTTGTTCCCCTGGGGTTGGTTACCTTTTTTTTCCGGATCGTGGGCAGTATTGGTGCTGTCGTGTTGTGGGTTCTCAAAGCAGTCTCCAAATTGATTCTCTCCCTCATTTCTGTCCCACAAACAGGTGAACTGGTCAGTGTATTAAAAAAGGGAAAGCCTAGAAAGAAGCCCCTGACACTACAAAAACGCTTTGCGCTGTTCTTTCGAAAATCCCGAAAAATGGTAAAACGCCTCTTTCGGAGAAAAAAATCTCCAAAACACATCGTCCATCCTTTTCCAGGGGGGGTGCTATTTTTATTCCGAGAAAAAATCGACGCCATGTTTTTTCACTACCACTATGTACGCACCCATTACGAATGGCGGCTGGCTTTTTCGGGAGCCGTTCTGTGCCTCTTTATCGGGAGTCTTTCCCTTTTTTACACCGAGATTGTGCGGGAAATGCCTGATCCGTTTAGCATGAAACAAATCAAGATGTCTGCTTCAACTAGAATTTTAGACCGCAATAACAATCTTTTATACAAAATTTACCGCCATGAAAACCGCACGATGGTTTCTCTAGCTGATTTGCCCCCATATGTGCGCATGGCCACAATTGCCATTGAAGACAGTGATTTTTACCACCACAAAGGCATTTCAATTCGGGGAATCCTGCGTGCTGCGAGCGTCAATTTCCTTCATAAAGGTGACAACAGGATTGAAGGAGGCTCCACAATTACCCAACAACTCGTAAAAAATTTACTCCTTAGTCCAAAGCGCACTGTCCAACGGAAAATTAGGGAAATGTTGCTGGCTTTAGTCATGGAAAGCTCGTACACCAAAGATGAGATTCTCCAGATGTACGTAAATGAAGTTCCGTATGGCGGCACAAGCTATGGCATTGAAGAAGCATCGTATACCTACTTTGGAAAATCATCAAAGTACCTTACTCTTCCGGAAGCGGCCCTTTTGGCGGCACTGCCTAGCCAACCTTCGCTAAATTCACCCTTTGTCGATTTAGATGCAGCGGTCAATCGCCAACATCTCGTCCTTCGGCGCATGGTAGAGAATAAATTTATCACGCAAGCTCAAGCAGATGAAGCAAAACAGCAAAAACTCGTTTTTGTCCCTCAAGCGACACCCATACTCGCCCCCCATTTTGTAATGATGGTGCGGGAGGCGCTCATCGATCAGTTTGGGGAAACAAAAGTAGAGGAAGGTGGGCTAAGTGTCGTCACCACACTTGATTTAAACATACAGAGAATGGCTGAAAAAGCAGTGCGCGACAATATTGCAAAAATCGGCAAACCCTACCGCGTAGGCAATGGTGCGGCACTCGTAACTCACCCAAATACTGGCGAAGTGCTCGCTTTGGTGGGCTCTGTCAATTACTTTGATGAAAGTATTAAAGGCAACGTGAATGTGGTCACCAGTCTGCGTCAACCGGGATCTTCGGTCAAGCCCATTAACTACGGCTACGCTTTTGATCATGGGTGGACGCCGTCAAGTGTCATTGACGATTCGCCCGTAGTCTACCAAATTGCGGGAAGTACGGCGTATGCGCCACAAAATTATGACGGCAAGTTTCATGGGAGAGTGACGCTTCGTGCGGCACTTGCCAACTCCTACAACATTCCTTCAGTCAAACTCCTGGCTACGTATGGTCCGGAGGAAATGGTTAAACTCGGCCGCGCTATGGGGATTACCACTTGGGATGATCCCAAGCGCTATGGTTTGGCTCTGGCTTTGGGAGCAGCGGAAATACGCATGATTGATATGGCCACAGCGTACGGTGTGATTGCCAACATGGGTATAAGGAGAGATCCGGTGCTTATTCGCAAAGTCACCGACACGGAAGGCCACGTATTGGTAGACAACACCGTAAAAGGCAAAATGGCCTTTAGCGGCATCATACGTTTGGCACAGGCCGAGACTGGCGAAGGAGGCGATGTAGAAAGTGGCACCCGAGTACTGTCTAAAGTAGCGGCTTACGATCTCATCAGCATCATGACCGACTGCAAAGCCCGTCTTCCGGCTTTTGGCCCCTATTCCAAACTTTGCATTGATGGGAAGACTATGGCTGCCAAAACAGGGACGACGAATGATTTCAGAGACAACTGGACATACGGATTTACGCCCGAATATCTCACGGCTACCTGGGTAGGCAATACCGACAATAGCCCGATGAATAGCAATCTTGTATCAGGCATCACGGGTGCAGCTCCGATGATGCATGAGATTATGACCAATCTCACCAAAGATCGCCCTGATCGCGTCTGGGCGCCTCCCAGCGACATGATTCCTGTCAAAATCTGTGCTACCAACGGCCTTCTGACGTGTGCAAACTGTCCGCAAACGGTCACCGAGTACTTCCTGATGGGGACTGAACCCAAGAAAGCCTGCAGCTTTGAGTCTGCTGATACTTGCAACGCCAGAAAAGCGCAGGCCGAAACCGAGGGAAAATCTCCTGAAGAGGTGAATCAAATTACCGCCAACTGCATTACTCCTCCTCCAGCAAAGTAAAACTAACCTCATATTCTAGCTGTTAGCAGTTAGCCTTTAGCTATTAGCTTCTAGACTTTCCTCTTAACCCTTTACGTCTCTTAACGCTTGACGCTTTCCGCTTTACGCTTTTTGTAGATACGGAAGAAGAATTTCCAAAGGAAGTCCAGTAACGTTGGAAGGAGATCCTTTGACATTGACAATAAACGTTTGAGAAGAGTCAAGAAGGTCATAACTTCCCGCAAATTTTTTATAGGCTGTGCGAGAAAGATAAACGTCTATTTCTTCATCTGTTAGAGAGCGAAATGTGATATAACTTCTGTCATATTCTTCAGCTATTTTCCTAGTTAAATACCCGCCTTTTGATGTTTTTTGTACCTTTATGATGCATATAGCCGTGACGAACTCGTGCGTTTTTCCGGAAAACGACTTGAGCATGCGTTTGGCATCTTCATAATCCTTTGGTTTCCCGTAGAGAGTGTTTTGAAAAATTACTGATGAATCGGCTGAAAGAACGAGTGCTTCTTTATCTTCTTCGAATAAATGATTGGTTTTGATATTTTTTGATAGAGTTATGATTTTAGCCACGTCTTCCGCTTTTCTTTGGGCCCGAAGTTGGATCGTGTCAAGAGGATTTTTTCCTTGTATCTTTTCTTCATCAATAGCACTTGGTACAACAGTGAAAGGAATTTGGAGTAAAGAGAGTAGGTGTCTTCGTCCTTCTGACCCTGATGCGAGAATAAGATGCATAGTCTTGGTCGGGATGGGCGGATTCGAACCGCCGGCCTCGTCGTCCCGAACGACGCGCGCTAGCCAACTGCGCTACATCCCGTTAGAATTTGAATTTTTCTGCGCTATTTATATTTCTTATCTGAGAATTTTTTGGTTTCTCTGTCCGCAACCAGAATTCTGTTTTGTTTGTAAGTGATTCTACAGGAATTAAATAAAATTTTCCATTTACAGCATCATATACTCCCATTGCATCGACTTCTCGATCTTTGTAGGGAAGGGTTTTTCTCATTGGTCTATCGAGTTCCACTCTCATAATTCCATTTCTGGGAGTGCAGTACTTTATTTGGATTCGCTGAAATAACCCGTCCTTTTCAATTACAAGATCATAGCTAGAATTTGGATTAACGGGAGTGAGAACAGTGTACCCTTTGCGAAGAAAATGGGCAGTAAACTCCAACTCACCGAGCATTCCTTTCATATGTGTCGTATGGATCATGAAACTATTGTACCATAAACCTCTCGGTATGTATCTGTGTTGTATATATGTTCTGAATTCATGATAAAATTCGTTCATTGCCGGAGTAGCTCAACGGATAGAGCAAACCCGTCCTAAGGGTGAGGTTGGGAGTTCAATTCTCCCCTCCGGCGCCACATTAAAATCGGGCAAGGTAAAAATTGCTTTGTCCCAGTTTGTGCCTTCCCAATGCTATAATCCTCTTCCATGTTTCAATTTGAGCGTATTTACGAACTCCCATTACCGGATATTATTGGCCCAAACTATAGTCCAGACGCCCTTCTTACAGCAACTTCTGAAAAAGTTGCAGCTTTTAGAAAAAAGCTTTACGAGAATCCAGAAGTGGCAACCTATCTCACCTCTATTGCTTATCCCGATCTCAATAATAATTATTTTCCTAATTTAATTATTGGTCACTACATGACAAAGGATCCACATTCAGGGGAAATTCTTCCGGAAAGGGAGCCGGGTCCTAGAGTGAAAAATTTACTTGAATACTTTGGGGCACCCAATGCAGAGGCATTTTTACATCGTGGAAAAAGGTTTGCTCAAATTATGTTTGCTGGAAAGCCTCAACTTGCCCGAACACTCGAAACCGCGTTCGACTGCATGGTGTATTTTCAGGGAGAAAATAAAAGAAGATCTGGAGAGGAAGCGTGGTGTCATGATATACGCGTCGGTATTGGACAAATGAATGCCCTTGTAGGGCGGGTCAAACGGAGACATTTTTTCCAACAGACCAATCGCGGTGAGTTTCTACCTCTAACTCTGTATGTTGAGGGTAGAGAAGAATTATGCCTCGCCGCGTGCGTTAGCGCTGTGCTTCATGATCTTACGGAAGATTTTGTGCAAGATGGGAATGCAACAATATCAGTAAGAGGGAATAAGCAACAAAGACTTGTTGTCACACCTCAACGGTCTTTCATAAAAGAAAGGGGAATTGAAGAAAGATCATTCGATCTTCAATTTGGAACTTATGCAATACGTCAGTCTACACAGGATATGATCAAGGCCTATACGAATCTTAAGTACAAAGATAAGGGGACCAGCAAGAACTTCGAACGATTTGCTCAAAGCATTAGTGCTATTCGAGCGCGCGATGAAGCAACGAAGAATGCCCTCCTATACAATATGGCCGGTACAAAGATAGATATAGATCGGTTTGGCAATCTATCTATTTACTATGGAGATACGCGATCAGATGCGGGAAAGCGCTATTTTGATAAACTTGAAGAAACATATAAATTATATAGCGAATTTGGTCTATTTACGTTTGAACAGGAATATTTTCCACTCGCAAATTCACTCACGCTTTTATTTGACGATTACGCACCACCTGATGCTCCCCATACCCCGACACTTGCACTATTAAAGCTTCTTGGGGCGACAAACGAAGAGCTTTTTGGATGGATATTGGATTTACCACCAGATCATCAAGTAAATTTTTTGTTGGAACCCTATAGGTACTTGGGATACGAATTTTTGATAATCCCAGGCGTGCATCGTGCTGATATTATTGCTCTCCATCCCACAGAACCAGAGGGGTTTCATGTCGAAGTCTACCGAAATGGTGACGTGCGATTTTCTGAAATACGTCCCACATCACGTGCACCTACTTCGCCATTTGATATCTAAAGTCAAACATGTTCCCAAATATGGGAAAAACCCCAAAGTACTTCATATTCAACAGCCTATTTAGCTTGAGAAAAATACCCCTCACCATCCAAAATCCACCAGCGGATTTATGCGCGTGTGGTTGAGAAAAGATTCATGATGGGTTTTCCAAATCCAGAATATGATGGCACATAGTATTATCAAATGTGCTAAAATACCCATTTAGTTCCTTATGATGAGTCCAGACTATATAAAGCCATTTCCTCCGTCCATTCAAAAATTCTACAGTGAACGCTTTTTTGGTGAAATGAGACCAGAGAGGATTGCGACTTGGCCGGAAATAGCCATCACTGCTCTTACTTTTTCCCCCCCAGGGAATGTTGCGTTTACATCCCTTCTTGGTTACTGACCGCTATCTTATTCGCGACGGACCTGACGATTATGCAAAGCGGATGATTCCCAGCAATGCTGTTCACAAGGGAATTATTTTCGCTAACTGCGACACCTACGAAGCAATGAAAAAAGGGGTTTATGAGAAGCTAAGCGCTTTAGGAACACATTTTGGTGCACGGGAGCGATATGACCTTGACGGAAAGTACCCTGTTGAGGAAATAGGGATGAGAACGGAAAATATCTTCAAGAATTTAGAGTTGGTTGAGCAGTCCATGGAAGGGATAATTCGTCGAACAGGCGAACGCGCCTTTGCTCACGAAATCAGGTGTCTTCTTCGAGGTATTGATTTTATCTGGGAAAACTTACGTGCCTACAATGGAAGCAAACAGGTGATTCCTTTTACACCTGCTTCGGCGGAACTATTTTTGATGCAACTTATTGACCATGATTTAACAGAGCCTGATAGCGTTCGACCTGATGGTACGTATGAAGGTGTTCGGGGCAAAGTGTGGACTCGCTTCGAAACTGGGTCACCGCAAGATTCTGGGATTTTCATAAAAGGGCACAGAAAATTAGGAGGTTTAGGTGCGACTGCTGAGGAATTATTAATCCATCTTACCGGCATTAGCCCACTACATGCGGTCTATTTTCGACAAGGGTTAGAGGCGCTCAATAATTATGGAAAAACGCCAGCGGAGCAGTTTAGACAACTTGACGCCTTACTCGAACAATTTGAAGGAGATTTACCGCTTACGGAACGCGCGCGTATTTTTGCTATCATTCCACGAATTGCCAAAAACATTGATCGCCTTGATAATCTCCTGA
>Ga0209515_10007638_pt1 | contig 12978 bp, 10 predicted proteins | sample Subgroupgradi54m_FD_187454 | JGI IMG/M metagenome (GOLD analysis project Ga0209515, IMG submission 187454) | Subsurface groundwater microbial communities from S. Glens Falls, New York, USA - GMW60B uncontaminated upgradient, 5.4 m (SPAdes)... ... | reverse complement strand
AATAAAAAAGACCTGGATTCCCAAAACCAAGAGAAGTAAGGTTAAAACAATTATTACCAAAAATAGTGCTGTCTGGGCAGGATCCATAGTATTAATACACTAGCATCCGAACTGTTGTCTGTCAAGCAGACAAACAGCAAATTTTCAATTGCCAATTTACAATTTTCAATCAATTTCCCAATTCTCCAATTCGCCAATTCGAAGCGTAGTGCATGAGAAAGCAAGCGAAGTGAACGCCTGAAAAACGGGCAAGGGCGAAGTCCCGTCGTTTTTAGTGAATAAGCGAGATTTCGAAAGCACGGAGCAAGACTTGGCGACAGTTTCTGATTCTCTTTGCTGTCAAAGAGAATAAAAAGACTCACTGCGCTTTCACATCCCTTACAACTGAAGTCTCACGACCAAAGCGATTTACCGAGCGAATAATTATCTTATTGTCTCCGGGAAAAACATTCATATCTTTTGTAAAACTTCCATCATCGGCCACACTTACAGGCTGATCATTTACAAAAACCGTTGAGTCCGGAGATGTCTTGCCTTTTACTGAAATATTTGAAGAAGAAACAACTGCCTTATTTTGTGGACTTGAGATACTAAGTGGTGGTCCCAAAAATGCAAATCTGTATTGGAAAATAATATAAATGGCCAAAGCTGTAAAAATTATTACTCCTAGAATTGCAGTCTGCTTAAGTTTAAATTTTCTAAGAGGGAAGTCTTCCCTCCTGGCCATTCCTTCAGGCATTACCCGGTAAGCCTTATTTTCGTCAAATTCACGCCTGAAAAGGCCCAATATTTCTTTTTCCGGAAGACCTAAAAAGACAGCATAATTTCTAACAAACCCAGCAGCATATGCAGCTGATGGAAGCTTGGAGTACTCGCCTTTTTCAATAGCAGAAAGAAATGAAGAGCGTATCTTAGTTGACGCAGATGCTTGATCTATTGTTATTCCCTTGTTCGCCCTTTCTTCTTTGAGTCTTTCCCCCGCTTTTAACATAAAACGAATTAAAACTATTGCTCATGTAGGCTATTTATAAACTCTTCTGCGTTGCGGGATAAAACATCTCTTGGTTTTGAACCCTCAGCATGCCCAACAAGCCCAACTAACTCAAGCTGGTCTAAAATTCTGGCTGCTCTTGAGTAACCAATTGATAATTTTCTCTGAAGTAGTGACGCTGAAGCTCTATCATACTGGCAGACCACACGGATTGCCTCATCAAAAAGAGGGTCATTACTGCCTGATGTACCCACCTTGCCTCTTTTAAGCAGAGAACGAGCTGTGATTTCCTCCGTATATTCAACCGTCGGGCTTTTTGCCTTAAGAAATTCAACAAGTTTTTTAACTTCTTTATCAGATACGTATGCTCCCTGAATTCTTGTGGGTTTTGCCTGGTCTGGTGGAATATAAAGCATATCTCCGCGGCCTAAAAGTTTTTCAGCACCCGGCGTATCCAAAATAACTCTTGAATCAATCATTGAGGACACATTAAATGCGATACGGCATGGAACATTTGCCTTAATTAGTCCCGTTATAACATTAACAGACGGTCTCTGCGTTGAAATAACAAGATGAATGCCAGTAGCTCTTGCCATTTGGGCCAAGCGCGCAATCGCGTCTTCAACTTCAACGGGAGCAAATGACATAAGGTCGGCCAACTCATCAATAAAAATAACTATATTGGGAAGTGCCTGAAAACCTGCGAGTTCGTTGTAAGAATCAATGTTCCTGACCCCCCTTTCCGCAAAAGTTTTGTAGCGTCTGTCCATTTCATCCATTGCCCATTTAAGTGATGCTAAGATTTTTTCAACCTCGACAATAACCGGCGTCATAAGATGTGGTATTCCGTTATAACCTGTAAGCTCAACTCTTTTAGGATCTACCATGATAAGTTTTACCTCAGATGGCGAGGCCCTAAAAAGAAGGGTTGAAATAAATGAATTAATAAGAACAGATTTTCCGGAACCCGTAGTTCCTGCAACTAAAACATGGGGCATTTTTGCAATATCGGCAACCACCGGATTTCCTGAAACATCAAGTCCCAAAGAAACTGTAAGTTTACTTTTGCTCTTTCGCATAATGTCAGACGCCAGCATTGTTTTAAGAGGAACAATCTCCAAAGAACGGTTTGGAATTTCAATACCTACTAAATTTCTTCCCGGGATTGGTGCTTCAATTCTAATTTGTCCGGTTGGGGCTTCCGTGGCAAGAGCTAAATCGTTTACTAAAGACGTAATTTTTGAAACCTTTGTTCCAAGCGCAATTTCAAGTGCATACTGCGTAACAGCAGGCCCCAAGTTAACTTCTGCAACTCTTGCTCCAATTCCAAAACTTTCAAGGGTTTTTTCAATCACAGAAGCTGTCTTTTTAATATCTCCTCTATTTGCTTTTTGGGATTCTTCCGATAATAAATTTAAAGGAGGGTACTCCCACATTCCGTCTGCCGCGAGTGTGTTTGCAACAAGTTTGTCGGATATAAGGGAAGGCTGTTTTTTAACAATGGGGGTAGCCTGAGAAGACATGCTGCTTGCAAAATTCTTTTCCCCCTTGATGGTTATTTTATTATTAAGAGAGGAATTTTTTGTTCTGAAAAAAGAAAGAATTTTTCTTGGAAAAAGTCTACTTAGTACGTCTCCTATCGACTGCACAAAAGTCGCCAGTTCATCTATTGAGGTATTAAAAAGAACAATTATTCCAACAAAAATTCCAACCAAATAAACTAGATATGCTCCAACATTTGTTAAAACATCGGCAAGGTTTTGAAAAAGATAATTGCCTATTATGCCGCCTTTCAACAGTCCATCTAAAGCCACAAAAATAATTATAAATCCTAAAGCCACATGTGGACGCGAAAGAAATAATTTAAGCCTCAAAAATAAAAATCCAAACAAAACCAGGACGAGTGGAAAAAGGTAGGCTGCTTTACCAAAATAACTTTTTAGAATTTCATTTATAGAACCTAAAGATCCGGCACTTCTGCTAAAAGAAAGAAGAAGCATTATTCCGGCAAGAATGAGGCCGAAAGAGAAAATTGAATATATCGTTTCATTCTTAAGCTTCAGCTTAAATTTTCTTTTTCTGTAATGCCTTCTCGCCATATAGACTATTATAAGGCTAAACTCAGAAAAACCACAAGACTTGTAGGATTAGGGCTGAGAGAAGGTGTCTAAATCAGGTGCAGGAATCGAACTTTATGAGATCTTCTGAGGAGTCTCTTGGGTTCCATAAAATGGGACAAGATAAACTTGCCCCGGTTGTATAATTGCCAACTGTTCGCTTGCGCCTTTAAAACGTTCTTTCCCACCCTTAGTGTTTAAATCGCGTAAATTCTCATAAATTCTTTTTGCTGTTAACGGACCAACTGTTGTCCTACGCACAAACATAGTATCCAATGCTCCTGCAGCCAATTCATCAGAATTCGCAAGCTCGTCCCGGTTTCTTTTTATAGCAACCATGCAGGCAAGCTGTCCGTAAAGCTTGTCGACATCAAGATCACCCTTATCGGTCAAGTAATTGCTTAAGCCATTAACCTCAATAATAAGGCTCGTTAGACTGTCTCCCTCTCCAACTGTCATTTCCTTTGTCGCAGGACATTGCAAAGCTTCTGGAATTTGCGTCTCTATCTGTCTTTCAATTGTTGGAGGAGGCACGGGAGGGGGCGGAAATTCAGGTATTCCTCCAACCGTAAGGGCTGTAGCAACTGTAACTGGTATGACAGTTTTATTTATTAAATTTCTCCACCAAGGAATATTAATCGGAGGAATTGGAGCAATGGGAACAATTGGCGGAAGTAGCGGTTCGTCATTTGCCTTGTGTAATACTATAGAATTTTCATCCGGATCAAAATCCAAAATTTCAACAACCGTTTGAGAATTAAGCTTTACTCTGTAAGGCTGGTTTTTTAAGCCTTCCTTAGTTAAGCGGACTTCTTGCTTATCTGGCGTTAGAACTGAGAGATTGTTACCCATCTGCTGAAGAATGGCTGTATGAGAATAATCATCTTCTGTCATTGCACCTACCTGCTCCAGAGAATCAATATTCAAAACTCGCTTTGGATCGCTCTGGTCAATTCCCAAAACAAAAGTAAAACCCTGAGTTCCCTCCTGTCCTTCTTTAAGTTGGAACTGTACTGCTCTATCCTGGTCATTTTCTCCATTATTTAAAACTTCCATTTTATGGACGCTTAATTTGTAAGTTTCGGGTCTGGGCGGTAGTCCCCTCTCATGAACTGGTGTACCATTGCGCACACGTGACTGAATCGGGGCGACGGGGGTTTCAAGAACATCTATTGCCATAGCTTAAGTATCTAAGTATTTTTGAGATGTGTCAAGTTTTAAACCTCAATTACAACCGGGATAATTAGAGGACGGCGCCTTACTGCTCTAAATATTGTCGTAGTTGAAACTTCATTTATTACTTTTTTTACGTGAATAAAGTTTGTAATTCTGCCGCGGTTTTTGGATAACGCTTTTTTAAGTTCTTTCGAAACTCTCTCATCTATCAAGACTGCGTCTTTTGACGGAAGGCCGCGCAAAATAATTGTTGGTTTATTTACCAGTTGTCCCGTCTGCACATCAACTTCTGCCATTATGACAACTATCCCTTCCTGGGAAATTTTTTGTCTGTCGCGAATTACAAATTGTTCAATTTCTCCACCCGAAATCTCATCTACAAATACATTTTTAACTGGGATTTTTCTCCCAGACTTTGCCATATTGCCAGAAAAAACAATTTCCTGTCCATCTTCCACCAGAAAAACATTCTGCGTTTTTATTCCATTGTTTTGAGCCAAAGTTCTGTAAGCTGCCATATGTCTAAAGTTTCCACCAATTGGAATAAGATTTGCGGGTCTAGTCATAGAAATTAGCTCCAACATTTCTTCCTGAGATGCGTGACCTGAAACATGAACGTTCTCGGCGTACCCAGAATACAAAACTCTGCATCCTTTTTTTGCGATTGTATCAATAAGCTGATAAATTAAAACTTCATTTCCCGGAATTGGATCTGAAGAAAAAATAACTGTGTCTTTTTCAGAGAGCCTTATGTCTCTATGCTCACCGTTTGCAATTCTTGATAGTCCTGAGTTTTCCTGTCCCTGGCTTCCGGCCACAATAAGTGTCATTCTGTTATCGGGATATTTTCGCACTTCTTCTATTTCAACTTCTGTTCCCTGTTTAATATTTAAGTATCCTAATTTTTTTGCAACCTCTTTTGTTTTTATAAAAGACCTGCCTACAAAACATATTTTTCTGCCCTGCCTTTCGGAAATTGCAATAATTTGATTAAGCCTTGCAATATTTGAAGAATAAGTTGTAACTATAAATTTTCCCGTGCATCTTTCTATTTCTCTTTGAAAGGTTGGAGGCAAAATACTTTCCGATTTGGTGCGACCTTTTCTTTCCGACCCTAAACAATCTGACATTAAAGCCAAGACTCCTTGTTGTCCAAACTGTTTTATCTTTTCATAGTCACTTATTTTCCCATCATTAGGAGTATTATCAAACTTAAAATCACTTCCGTGATAAAAATTGCCGACCGGTGTTTTTATAAAAATGTGTGACGTATCAGGAACAGAATGTGTGACTCTTACAAAAGAACATGTAAAAGGTCCAAGCGCTACGGTATTCTTTTCAAAAGGAACCGTGTCAACTTTGGCGGCAATGCCAAATTCCAAAAGCTTTTCATTAGCCAGTGCCGCTGTGAAAGGAGATGCATAAATTGGAACTGCCGGAAGTTGCGGTAAAATAAAAGGAAGCGCCCCGATGTGATCTTCATGTCCATGCGTTAAAACCATTCCAACTATTCTTTTTTTAGTTGCTGTCAAATACGATACGTCCGGCAAAAGTAAGTCAACCCCAAGCATTGATTCGTCCGCAAATCCAAGACCGCAATCAACAATAAGTATTTGGTTTTGATACTCGTAAAGATACATGTTGCGCGTTACGTCTCCAGTACCGCCAAGAGGAATAAAAGATATTTTGTTGTCCATAAATAATTTTAAATTTGAAGAAAGTCTTTTAGATTTTCATTTGTGACTGCAACATTTTGAACTTTGCCGTCAACAATAAGTTTTGCCGCTTTCCTGCAAACCCCTTCAATTACCCTTTCTATTCCACGGGTTCCCGGATCGTAACCCAAGGGTCTTATTACATTTGCCCAAACATCGGGAGCAATGGTAATTTGCGCTTGAGTCAGTCCTGTTGCAGTTCTTATTTTTGGGAATAAATAATTTTTTGCAATTTCCATTTTTTCAGTGTCTGTATAAGAGGGCATTTGTACTACTTCAAGTCTGTCCAAAACTGCAGTTGCAATATTTGTTGTATTATTTGCCGTTGCAATAAATAAAACATTTGATAAATCAAAAGGGTAATCAATGTAGTGATCTAAAAACGCTTTATTTTGTTCAGGATCTAAAAGCTCAACCAAAACTCCCATTACATCGGCCCGAGTGGATTCTGTAATTCTATCCAACTCGTCTAAAAGAATTACGGGATTTGCGCTTTGAGTGGCTACTAAACTCTTAATGATAAGACCAGGTTCTGCATCTGCAAGGGTTCTGCTTTGACCGCGCAAAACCTTTGAATCGCCCATTCCGCCAAAAGGAATGCGCTCAAACTTTCGTCCCAGGGCTTCAGCAATTGAGTATGCAAGAGTTGTTTTCCCAGTTCCAACAAGTCCCACAAGACAAAGAATCGGTGCCCTGAGTCCTTGCCCCGAAGCATTCTTGTCCTGAGCGGAGTCGAAGGATTGTTTTTGAAGAATTAAAGATGATAAATACTCAAGAATTCTTTCTTTAACAGGCTCCAGTCCATAATGATTTTTATCTAAAATTTGTTTTGCCATCTTTAAATCTAGGTTGTCTGTGGTTTGTTTATCAAAAGGAAGTTGGGTAATTAGATTAATATAATTTGCAACGCTATCAATTTTTGAAGAGTCGCTCCTAAGAAGTGCAACCATACTTTCAGCTTTTTCAAGAAGTGTCGGCGGGAGTTTTGAGCTTCTTAATTTAACAGATAGTTTTTCTATTTGACTATCAAGAGGAGACACCGAATCCATAATTTATTTTACCATACCACAAGGAAATTTTTATTGCAGGAGATAGCTTTAATATCGTGGCTTTCAGTCGCATTTGCACTTTCTTTAACTAGAATGCCACTCTCCATGCTCTAAATATCCTTTCCTAGTTACATGTGTTGATAATGTGTAGGCTGCTAACATGTCTTGAGGCAAACCCGATTCATTCCCAACCTCAACAATACCTTTTTTGACTTGATCAATACTATACCAATGTTTTCTTGTAATCTTTCTAATGTGCGGCCTTATATTTCTAAACACCTCTGCCAAGTCGTGACCTGTTGCCAAGATGCGAAACATTCCATCTTTCTCGTCTGTTTCATAATCCCTCTCAGTTCCAAAGAATAATTCATTGTTATCTAGAATATTTAACTCCTTCCAATATTCGTCCCAAGTAAGCCATTTAGAATGCGAAGGGTTTTCTCTATGGAAAAATCTTTCAAGAAAACTCATATTTAGTAGCGGGGTTTGCGGTCGCGGTTACCAAATCCTGGACGACGAGCGGGGGCTCCTGGTCTATAAGATCTTTCCCTTTGAAATTGCTTTACGAGTGGATGAACTTCTCTTTCCGGCTGTGGTCCCTCGGGCTGTCTTTGATCAGGTTGTCTTTCTTCAAATCCGCCTTGCGGAGCCGCTTCTCTTCTTTCTTTTTTCTCTCCATCAACAAGCATGGAAAGATTTACTCTTCCCTGCTCATCAATTTCGGAAACTCTAACTTTTACTTTGTCTCCAATATTTACAACATCTCTTGGATCTTTAACAAATCCTTGCGACATTTGAGAAACGTGCACCATTCCTTCTTTTCCCGGCAAGTACTCTACGAATGCACCAAAAGGAAGTATTCTTTTTACTTCTCCTTCAAAGCTCTCCCCAACTCCAACTTCTCTCATCATGTTTTTAACCCAATCGGCCGCTTTTGTAACTGCTTCCTGTTCAACTCCGGATACAGTTACTGTTCCATCATCTTCAACATCAACCTGTGCTCCGGTTGCAGCAATTATGCTTTTAATCATTTTTCCGCCGGGGCCTATGAGTTCGCCAATTTTGTCAACCGGAATATGAATTGTTTCAATCTTTGGTGCGTATTGGGAAATAGCAGGTCGAGGCTTTGGAATAACAGCTAGCATCTTTTTGAGAATTTCAAGTCTTGCTTTTTTTGATCTTGCAAAAATCTCTTTAATTTGTGCATCTGTAAGTCCTGGAATTTTTACATCTAATTGAATTGCGGTAACCCCACTGTCAGTTCCTGCAACTTTAAAATCCATATCTCCACAAAAATCCTCAAGACCAATAATGTCTGTCAAAAGCTCGTATTTGGTTTCGTCTGATATCATTCCAATTGAAATTCCGGCAACTGGCTTTTTAATTGGAACTCCTGCATCCATGAGAGCAAGAGTTGAACCACAAGTTGATGCCATAGAACTTGAGCCGTTTTGTGACAAAACTTCAGAGACAACCCTAATTGTATAAGGAAATTCCTCTTGGCTTGGAATAACAGGGATAATTGCTTTTTCCGCAAGTGCTCCATGTCCTATTTCACGCCTTGAAGGAGTTCCCACCCTTCCAGTCTGACCAAAAGAATATGGAAGTCCTGAATAATGATGCATGTATCTTTTGCTTTCTTCCCCTTCTGCGGACTCGATTAATTGCTCCATTCTAGGCGATCCTAATGTTGCAACTGACAGGGCCTGGGTAATTCCTCGCTGAAATAAAGCAGACCCATGAGTCCTTGGCAGAATTCCAACATATGCTTCAATAGGACGGATTTCATCCATTTTTCTTCCGTCTGCGCGCTTTCCGTTTTTCAAAACGCCAGTGCGGATTTCTTCAAACATTACTTTTTCAATTGCGTAAAATATTGTTTTCTTATCAATCTCCGCTGCGGGATCTTTTAACTTTGTGTCATCATAGATTTTATCGACTAGAGTATGTGTCTCATCTCCGCCGCCTTCTTTACCAACTCTTAGCTCTATTAACTTTTGCACTTCCTCTTTATAAGATTTTTTAACCAGCGCTGTTATTTCATGCAACTTAGTCTCATCACTAACTGAGAGTTTTGTTTGTCCAACTTTTTTGACCAAAGACTCAATTGCTACAATAATTTTGGTAGTTTCAGCGTGTGCTTTTTCAATGCCTTCAACTAAAATTTCTTCTGTTATTTGATTTGCTCCTGCTTCAATCATGACAGTCTTGTCTTTAAGTTGTGAGACAACAAGATCCATTTCTTTTGGTTGCTCCGATCCTGGATTAATTACACAAGTTTTCCCATCGTAGCCAACTCTTACTGCTGCTATTGGACCATTCCATGGAATGCGCGATATTGCAATTGCGGCTGAAACTGCATTTAGGGCCAAAATATCAGGATCATTTTCTCCGTCAACAGACAAAACCGTTACAATTATTTGTACTTCATTTTTAAATGCTTTTGGAAAAAGGGGACGAATTGAGCGGTCAATTAGTCTTCCTGCAAGAATTGCTTCATCCGATGGTCTTCCCTCCCTTTTTACCCAGCGTGAACCTTTAATTTTTCCTCCGGCATAAAGCCTTTCAACATAATCCACTGAAAGAGGAAAATAATCTAAATCTGTTTTTCCGCCTTCCACTACAGTTACCAAAACTACAGTATCTCCAAGGCGTGCCAGAACAGATGCCGTTGCTTGGACAGCCAGTGTTCCTGTTTGGAAAGTGAGGGTTTTTCCCGCAATTTCGAGGGTCTCTTCTATTTTATTTTTATCCATTAAATTTTCCTTGTTGCCTAATTATCCTTAATTCCAATTTTCTTAACAATTGTGGTATGGCGGGTCTTATCCACCTTTTTTAGGAAGTTAACAAGTCTTCGTCTTTTTGCAATCATGGACAAAAGTCCGCGTCTGCTGTGCACGTCGTGAATGTGCATCTTAAGATGCTCTGCAAGTCTGTCAATCCTAGTTGTCAAAAGTGCAATCTGCACCTCGGGACTTCCCGTGTCTCCTTCTACGGTTTGAAATTGTTTTATTACTTCCTGCTTTACTGTTGGTGATAGTGGCATGTATTTAAATTAAAAATCAAAAATTAAATCTTAAAGATTTGAGATATTATTTTTTATCTTTGATTTAGTATTATACCAGCTTCCTGCCCCATTCTCAAGAGTGGATTTCCTAGACGTTGGTGGAACCTTTGTAGACTTTTGGCGTAAGCCACTCTTCGGGTGGATTTTTAAGATCTGGGTTTTGGATTTGTTCCTGAGATTGAGGTTGTTCTTGCTGTTGTGGTCTTGGCTGATTTTGTTGTCCTCTTTGCGGGAAATTTCCCTGCCCGCCACTTACTTGTCCGCGAGGCGATTGCAGGCGGGTTCCTCGGTCTCTTCTTTGTTGTCTCTGGGCCAGCTCTTGTAAAATCTTTCCCGGATTTTGGGGTGCAAATGAACTTTCTTCTTGTGGCGCTCTTACAGGTCTTTCAACTCTTTGCCTAATTGCTCCTTTTCCCATAAGAACTCCTGCCATTTCAAAAGCAACCGGAGTTGTATTTGGGTTCTGGAAATTATTTGTTGCCTGTGCAATTCCGGAAAGCAAATTTTGGGCAACATCCAAATCAATTTCCAGGCTTAAAGATAACATCAACTTTGTAACTTCCTCTGAAATTGAAGAAGAGCCAGGCGTTAAAACAAGTATGTCTCCAAATCCCTGATTTTCCGCACCATTATCAATATTTACAATTTGAGTATCTTTAAGTGCGCTTATATCAAAAACAGAAGAAAGGTCAGAGATTCTTGGCACTCCAATTGTAAATATTAATCTTGGATATTCTCCTTTTCTTCTAAAAATTACATCTTGCTCTGTAAATGAAATTCCCAACTCTCCGGGCTTTACAACAATATTTAAAAATCCTTCTTCAAGAGTGTAGGAAACCTTATCAATTTCTCCCTCTCTATAAGGAAAAGAGACTATTAAATCTCCGCCTTCTCCTTCAAAACTATTTGCAACTTTATCTATCCCAACCAGACTTGAAAGCTCTACTAAAGGCTTTGTTGCTGATGCTACTAAAGCTTTTTTGCCTGAAGTCTCCAAAGACAAATATAAAGCAAGCGCTGCTCCCATTTCATCCATGCTGGGGTTTTTTCCAATAACTATTCCAATAGTTTCATTTGTGGCAAGAATATCTCTTATTTGGGACGCACTAGATTCATTCATGGTAATGCCGAAGGCAACCCTTCGGGTTTAGTCATGGGATATTAACATATCACCCACGATAAAGTCAATTTGGGGGTTAATTATTACTCCGGCTTCCTGTCCTGCTTCAACTTTTGAAAGAGTTTCCTTGCCCTGACGTAGAGAAATAATAGAAGCTTCTCCAATAATACTGTCTCCTCTAACAATTCTAATTTTGTCTCCTTTGGCAATTCTTCCGTCTGTTATTTTAATTCCTACAACTATTTGCTTATCAAATGGAAAAGACGCCAGAATTTGTGCAACACCAAAAACTTTCTCTTCAAATGAAAGCTTCTTACCTTCTAGCGCATCCTTTAATTCGTCTATTAACTCGTAAATCAAATTGTAATTTTTAGCAATTATCTTTTCCGTTCTTGCAAGATTTGCAACATCCCCTGAGATTTTTTTATTAAAACCAATAACCAGCGCCCTTGTAGGTTTGGCGAGTAAAACATCCGCAGTAGAAATATCTCCTGTTTTTGAAGATACAATATTAATCTCAGGCGGCAATGCATTAAGAAGCGCTTCAAGTGTCCCTTGTGTATCCGCGGCCAAAATAATTGAAACCGGATGCTCCATCTCTGAAAAGTTTGGAGAGTAAGCAGGAGCAGACAGAGCTTCCACGGGAGTAACTTCAGGAGCAGTAGCTTTTAAATCTCTGACTACCGAGCCAACCGGCGGAACTTTTTCAAATCCCAAAACTTCAACCGCATCTCCAACCGTTGCACTTTTCACCTGTTCGCCCTTATCTGTAATTAGCGCTTTAATTTTGGCTTTTGTATTCTCTGCCAATATTTCATCTCGGACATTTAAGGTCCCATTTTTTATAACAATAGTAGCTTTTGGCCCTGACTTTTGATCCAGCCTTGATTCAATAACTATTGCTTTAAGTTCTCCGTCATTTAAACCTAAACTTGCGCCTGACATTTCCATAACAAGCAAAATTAAATCTAAGAGCTCTTTTATATTGGCACCTGTCTTTGAGGAAATTTCAATAACCGGCACATCTCCGCCGTAACCCTCCAACATAACTTCTTCTTTTACCAACTGTTGTTTTACTTTTTCAATATTTTTATCCGGCAAATCAGACTTGGTTAAAACTACAATAAATGGGACTTTTGCCGCTTTTATAATTTCTATACTCTCTTTAGTCTGCGGCATTACTCCTTCAACTGCGGAAACAATAAGAAGGGCCAAGTCTGCGGCCTGCGCACCTCTGCCTCTCATCTTGGCAAATGCCTCGTGTCCAGGAGTATCAATAAAAGTTATAAATCTTTTCTTTCCTTCATGAATTAATTCTATTTTTGAAGCACCAATATTTTGAGTAATACCACCATGTTCTGCTCCCGCTACATCTGTTTTTCTTATTGCGTCAAGAAGTGTGGTTTTTCCGTGGTCTACGTGGCCTAAAACTGCTACGACTGGAACGACATCATTGCTTGATTTATTTGTATCTGCCATATATTGTACTTATAAAGAGAAGTTCTCATAGCTTAAGGCTTGGGCTGAACTTCTTTTTTATTCTCTTCTTGATTATCAGAGACGGCGGGAGTGCTTTCGTTCTCAGATGAACTGGAAACGGCCTGAGCACTTTCTTCGGATTGAACATTTGCTTCTGCTTGGACGTTTTCACTTAGCGAAGCCGGTTCTTCTGGTTGTGTTTCTCCTGCTGGCTGAGCGTCATCTGAAACGGAAGTATGATCGACGGCTCCATCCACCGGTGCT
>Ga0209515_10007636_pt1 | contig 12979 bp, 9 predicted proteins | sample Subgroupgradi54m_FD_187454 | JGI IMG/M metagenome (GOLD analysis project Ga0209515, IMG submission 187454) | Subsurface groundwater microbial communities from S. Glens Falls, New York, USA - GMW60B uncontaminated upgradient, 5.4 m (SPAdes)... ... | reverse complement strand
CAACTGATTTAATTGGGCTTACATTAACACCATCAACAGATACAGATTTTGATTTAACATTATCTGCAACTACTGCTGTGACAACAAATGACGGCGAATCACTTTCATTACATGGTTCATTACACCTCAACATTGAACCTCCTCTTATCAATTTATCTGACGATGCGTTCTCTTCCCCAACCATTTCACCTTCACTAAATACACTTATTTTTCCGGAAATTAATGGTTTCGAAGATACTTCCATTCCATTAAATGTTGATGCCGCTTTAGGAACTTTATCTCATTCAGAAAATTTGTTATCAGTCACTATTAATGGCATCCCGAATGATGCAAGTCTTTCTACAGGAATCGATAATCATAACGGTTCCTGGACAATATCGCCTACCGACATTTCAGGATTAGCAATTACTTCTACAACATCTGGCAATATGGATTTAACTGTTTCGGCAACAACATTAAATATAAATAATCAGCCGATTGATTTAAATGGAACACTGCACGTTCACGTAGAAACTACATTAACTGATACTGCTGTCATTGATAATCCCATAGAAAATACAAATCTCACTAATCTTACGTCAATACAACCAAATACTGTAGAAGATTTATTGACTGCTGCTGACACCAATACTCATTCAAATTTATCCACTAACCCATTAGATAATACACAAATAGATACTTCTTCTATTGAAGAAATATCTCCTACCAATACTTCTTCTGAAAAAGAAGGTTGGGTATCAACTATTGATAACGCAGCAGCCCCTACTGCTTCTACTGATACATCTAGTACTGCTTCGCCGCCCCCTACTGCACCGCTCGCTGCTCCCACTTCCCCTACTACTCCCACAGAGCCGAGTGGAACCGCTTCTTTACCGTCAAATACGGATGATCCATTTAAAATATAAAACACGTTTTAATTAATTATTTTTGTGATGATTACGATTCATCTGTTGACGATAATGCCTTAAGTAACTAATTTTTTCTCAATAAAAACAGCCATGTTTTGTATGCGGTGACCCCATAATTAAGGATGATAAATTGCATAGTGCAGAGGTGAAACTACAGGCAAGGATGCCAAATTATCAACCCATATCAACTCACTTACTCCATAAAATATCCATTTTAATTTCATCTAAATCTAAAGCTTTCGCTATTTTTAACACAGTAGCTCTTCTCGGCATTGCGCTGGAATTAAAGAAACGAGATAAAGAAGGTTGCGGTATTCCTGTTACTGTAGATAGTTTACTTATTCCGCCGCGTTTCATCACTTCTTGATAAAGGCTATCTTTAAAAGCTCTAATATTTTTAGCAATTGCATCCAAATCATTAAATTTAATATAAAGTTCTTCAGATTTTTTTGTGATGTCGCAAGCATCAATCATCTCTTGAATATCAGCAATAATTTCACCTCGTTCTTTATTATCTTTTTCATCCGCCCACAGATTCATCAGATCAGCAACACCTTCAAGTTGCAAAGCAGTTTGTACTGCATTCACAATAAAAAAATCAACTAATCCAGCTTTTTTCATCTTTACAGCAATTATAAATAACTTAAATTGCGCAGAAGAAATAGAAGACAATGTTTTATTCATCGTTGGCTTTTTGAGTACAATTTTATGGGCACCACGTTTAACTTGTATTTGAGCTGTCATGTTAATTTCCCTCTAATCATATAACGTCCCTGTCGAATTAGTTCAATGTAACCTTTAAATTTAGCTAATTTACGTTTATCTACTTTATCGTCTTTCTTTACATAAGCTTCACATAAAAAACATTCATCGCCGAACATACCAACAGTTAGTCTCAACTGCACTTTACCGTTTCCAACTTGATGCCATTTCATTTTAAAACCATTAGGTATCATCTCACCATTTTTATTTTGTGCTTTGGACCAAAACTTTCCCTGCTTGAATTTAGGATCAATTGGATATTCTCTTAATCGAAGTACATCAGGTCTAATTGCCTCTTTATATTCATCAATTGTAAAAACATTTTCAGCCTTCAACTCTAAATAAGAATCTAATGCTCACTGTGTAATAATGATTTCCATCTGTTTCCTATCATTTTTCTTTTATACCTAATATACATATATAACTTATGTTATATATATAACATATATAACATAATAAATCAATCTATTTTATAACAAACTACAATGGGTAACTACCCACATTAAATGACTCGCGCAGAAGAAATATATAAATATAGAAATGTCGTGTCACTAGTTCCTGACTTGGCTAATTGTCATTCTTCGCGCTCATCACATTATTATTGTTATTAATATTATTGCTATTACTCTTAGCTCCAAAAATAGTTGAACTGAGATTAGTATTTACCTTTTTATGTGCCACTGGCTTACCACTTGTCGGTTCGCTGACAGCTTTAATTTCAGAGAATAATCCATGTGGATTGCAAGCGGGAGCATTGCTTATTGTTGACCGTGCATTCAGCTGCCGTGCTAGATTGTTGGGATCATTTTCCATGAACTTTTGTAAATCATTAATCGCTACTTTAATTAATTTAGATTTCGCAGTAGCTTGTTCATCATTTTTATCTGCCAGCGTGAGTTGATTAAAAATTACTAAATAATGAATGAATTTCAAATTTATTTCTTTCGTTAATTTATCATTAATATTTTTTACTAATAAAGTAAGATTAGATTGCAATTCTGTTATATTATTTTTTAAAATAATTTTATATAACAAAATATCCACACATCCTTTTTTTGAAAAATCATTTAATATAGGTAAAAACTTTTCGAAATAAGAGATATATTCAGGATCACGTATCATATAAAATATTTGCTCTACCCAATTGCCTAAAAATTTTTCTGTTAACATATTACTTTGTTGGTTTGTTAAATATTTTATATAAAATTCTTCTGAAATTTCTTTCAGCCCAAATAATAAATTTGCTAGAAAACGAATTTTAAGTGCGGTTGGTTTCTTTTTTCTTGTTAGTTTTGCTATTGCTAATTTTTTTCTTTTAGCTATTGATTTTTCTTTAGCGGTTGGTTTTTCTTTAGCGGCTGGTTTCTTTTTTATTGTTAGTTTTTCTGTTGACGTTGATGTTGCTGTCGTTGCTGTTTTTTCACGTTGATAATTAAAAAATAATTTCACCAATTCTTGATGATGATGGCGACATATTTCCGATTTGTTAGTAGATAAAACAATGTAACAAACTTCCATATTATAAATATAAGCATTATCACTAGTTTTTAAACGTTTTTCTATTTCTTTTAAATAGAACTCGATTAATTTTTCATTTCCCAAATATTGTTCATGTAATAGATTATCTCTATTAAAAAATCCTTTTTCTTCAAGTAAGATGGATTTTTCAAGCTCATTCATCGCTGCAGCATCATCAATAACAACATCCATGTTAATTTTTTCTTGCAACGTGACTTCATTACTATTACTCGTCTCTGGTAACACTATCGGTCGCGGCAAAACAGGCGGCGGGACGGCAGGCGCTGCTGGAACGGCAGGCGCTGCTAAATCATCAGGCACTGTTGAAGTATTAACATTCGGTGATACAGATGCAGCGACAGTCTCACTTCTTTTTCTCTTTTTTCTTTTTTTTGCTTTTATATCACGATACTGTTTAATCAATTCAGGCAAGCTACTAGAATTAAAAAAACGTTTTGATTCTTCCAAATCAATAATAAATTTAGCCAAATTATTTTCAATCGTGTTATTTCTATTCGAAAAATCCATGCCATCAAAATCATCAAACTCATTTAATTCACTCAATGCATGCAAATGTGGATGCTTGTCTCTTATTGCTTTAATCATTTTTTTAACTTTACCCATACCATGATTAAAATCTTTGACAGTTTTTTTGAATTTTATTATGACAGAATCAGTAAATTTTTTTTCAGTGGGTTGAGTGATTTTTTTCTGTGGTGCAATAGAAAAGTCTAACTTCTCGTCATCATTTTCATCATCAGTAATAATGATGTTTAAAATAGCACTTAACTGTAAATTCATTTTTTTTATACGCTCAGTTAACAACGATAATTGTTTTTTATCAAAAATGATTTCATCCTCTGCGGATGGCGTTAATATTGTTCGAGAAGCAGCTTCTATTTCCATTGATGTCAATGAAGAAACATTTTCTAATGCCGTATTCAGTATTGTTTCCTTTGCTTTTTCTTTTTCGAAAATAACTATCGTATTGGGTGCCTGAATTAACTGCCCCCTTAATTTTTCTAACGTCTTATCTACCGTGTCTAAGGCGCCACCTAAATTTTTCATTAATTTAGCGAGATGAATTTGTTGTAATGCTGGCGATAAAGTAGAACGCATGAGACTAGCTTGTTTTTTGCGTTCACCTCTGGGTAATAACACGGCAGATATTGGCGATAATTTCCAATTTAATTTAGCTGTATCAGTATTAGTAATACCAGGAATATCAATCGTCGGTAATTGACTATCATTTGTGTACACCGTGGATCTAATACCAAGTTGTTGTTTACCTTCTAAAATATCAGAACAAAGTACTTGTTTAGATAATCCAAGATATTTACCTTCAATAACATACGATACTTTATCAGGATTATTTTCATCTTTGCGTTCACCACGACCAAAACGTTGTTCAGCAACGTCAGCAGAGGCGGTGGGTGCAGCCAACATTAATACTTCTATTTTAGGATGATCAAAACCTTCAATAAAAGATTTGTTCCCTGCAAACATTAATATTCCACCTTCACGATATTGTTTTAAAAGATAAGCGCGCTCTACGTCAGAAAGTTTAAAATCTTTATTACTCGAATGAACCGCAGCCGCAATTTGAAAACGATCTCTTGCAGCTTGCTCATTAAACTCTGTTAAATAATATCTATTTTTTTTCTGTTGTTTTTTAGTTAATTTAACCTGCTCAGTCATTCGTTTTAAATAAAGTTTTCTTTTTTCTTCATGCTTCATGCATTGATTTTTAACATACTTATCAATAGCTGCTTTGATAGCAGGATGCTCATGCGAGATATGTTTATTAAATGCATCTGCCATATGATGTGCATGGCGGATGTCAGCACAAAACACCAATCCTTGTTTGCCAATAAAACGTATGTGTGAATCATCTTTTTTATTTTCTGGCGCAATACCATTGGCATAACTATTAACAAATAATAAATTATTATATTCCGTATCTACTTTGCGTAATTTTTTGTTATTAAAATCTTGCTTGGGTGCCACTTTATTTAATGCTGTTATATCTTCTTGATCTTGCAGCTCAATATCCAGGTTGGCAATGCATACGGGCGCCAACGTGCCTTGTCTAATTAATTGGGTAAGACTGACTCCGTAGACGGGGTTAGTGGTTGGCTCGTCAATATCTTGTCCAGGATAAGGCGGTTCAAGATCTAACGAAGTAAAACATTCGGGTGTCACTGTTGCAGAAAATTTCATAAACGCAGGAATGTTTCTTGTCTCTGCTTTTGGTTTTTTCATTTTTTCAACAATTTCTTGACTCATATCGCTTTTAAACGTGTGTGACTCATCCACAATCACAAATGAAAAATCTTCCGTGGCAATATCTATAATGTTCTCTGACTGTTTGTTCTCTGACTGTTTGTTATCAGCGGGTTGCTTATCTGGTTGCGTGTTGCTATGTACGCGCACGCCTTGCGCAGTTGCAATCACTATTTTTGCATTCAATGTCGTTGGATCTTTTGCATCAAATATTTTTATTTGCCCACTTGCCCAGAGAGCGGGAGCATATTTTTTTAATTGTTTTACTATTTAGTTTATTAAATAAGTGTAAGGCGTAATAATGAGTATACGGCCTTTGACACTTTTAGTGTTTCTACTATTATTTTCTATAATCAGATTAAGAGTATTTTCTATTTGCAACTCAAGAATATTTTGCAATATCCATAAAAAAATAGCGGTTTTTCCACCGCCTGTTGCAAGAGGTATCACCGCATTGCGTTTACCTTGCATCCAACCATTGACTAAATCAATGATGATGGAAATTTGATAACGACGTAGAAAAGGTGTTTCAATGATTTCATCATCATCCGCTTCTTCATCACCGTCAATAATTTTTATTGCTCGTATCAATTTACTGAGAGCAGGATGTAACAGTTTAATCGCTACTTCCATATCAGTATTTAAAAATGAATCGGGAATTTGTAATGGATTTAATTCATGCAAATAGAGAGAATTTTCTATTGCTTTTCTACAAGCCTCTGCTTCTGCATCATCTTCTTCAGTACCTGAATCATACTCATCTTGTTCTTCGCTATTTTCGCTATTTTCGCTATTTTCGCTATCTTCGCTATCTTCGCTATCTTCATTATCTTCACTATCTGATACTTCGTTTTTTTGCGCAGCACTTTTTTTAGCGTCCTTATCTAATAACTCCATGTCATCATCAATTTCATCGCCAGATTCATTCAAATCCATCGCGACCGTATTTGCGAATAAATCTTCATCTGAATCTTGTGATGCACTTCCACTATCATTTTCGCTGCTATTTTTTTTTATTTTTTTTTCTGTTTTTTGTTCATCGACAAAACCAGACGGTAATAATCGCTTCTTGTTACTTAGCATACAAACACACCTCCGCGACAGGACCCCGTAGGCCCCCGATTAGATATATAGATATATAAAAATCGGCCCCGATTAGAAATAATATAGCTTCAACATATCTTATAACCCCAATTAAAAACATATGATAATATCTCGCCTGTTGAGTTATAACCTAATTTATAACCTTTGTTGAGTGATAAAATGATTGAATTAGTAAGTCACTATTTATTCCCGCTGTTATTTCTAACCGGCATGGTAGCCGGCACCATCGACGCCATTGCTGGCGGTGGCGGATTAATCGCCCTCCCCGTGTTACTCAGCACTGGCATGTCACCCGCGATGGCACTCGGCACCAACAAATTACAATCCATGTGCGGCACCGCCATTGCCGCTCACAGTTATTATCGTCACGGTTTGATTGATCCCAAAAAATTATTGCGCGGCTTGATTTTTTGTTTTGGTGGCGCCATCTTGGGCGCCATCGCCAGTCAGGCCATTAGCAGTGAATTATTAAAAAAAATTATTCCTGTTTTATTATTTTTGGTATTACTTTATAGCATTTTCACGCCACATGTTGGTCATGAAGATAGCGCCCCCAAAATAAATGAAAAATGGTTTTACACTATTATTGGCAGTTTACTGGGATTTTATGATGGTTTTTTAGGACCCGGCGTCGGCGCTTTTTGGGTATTTTCATTTATTTTTTTTCTGGGATATAACTTATTTAAAGCAACAGCGTACACTAAAATATTTAATGTGACGACTAATATTACCGCCATGATTTGTTTTGCGATTGGTAATAATATTGATTATCGTTTAGGGCTATGTATGGCCGCAGGTCAAATTATTGGAGGAAAATTAGGCGTACACCTTGCAATTAAAAAAGGTACGCGCTTAATTCGACCGGTTTTTATTATCGTTGTTTCTATTACTATCGGTACGCTTTTATATAAAACTTATGCGTAAAAAATGTGGCGCCCATTATTAGAACGCCATTTTTTTATTTTTTATTAATTTATTTTTTATTAATAAATTTTAATTGTTTAATGATTTTTTAATAAAGGAGTTTTTTCTCTCGCCTTGATTGGTTTAAGATTTTTAACCTGTGTATGTTCTGAAAATAATGTAATCGCGCAGCAATTATTATTTTCTTTTCTATTCAATAGATTGCAACTCTGTCGGATTGTAGTTTGCATATCTTTTACGCTGCTAGCTTCCGTTATTGTGTTGATATCGACAGAGGCAGCTAAATCAGGAAAATCGCTTCTTGTTATTCCTTTTAATATCAACTCTTCACGCAACATTTTTACATTTTCAAATAATGCGGCGCAATAAATATTACCCGCTGTTACTGGAATTTTACATAAATATAAAAAAGCTTGCCGCATACAATGAATGACTGAACCTGATTTTGACGGATCTAAACGTAAGTTTTTTGCTTGTTGATGCCATGCTTTTGCAATTTTCAAAAATAAGTTATAAACAACTTCGCGGGCTTGCCGCGCTTCTTGGGCTTCGCGAGCTTCTTGGGCTTCTCGCGTTTCGGGAGTGTCTTGCACTGCTTTATTATTACTACCTGAACTTCTATTAACCAAGTTTAATAAGCTAGGTTCATTAATAATTTTATCTGCTAGAAAAACCAAATATGATTGTTTTTGATTCGCTTCTAACAAATTATCTACTGAAATCAATCTTACAATCATTGCTGGTGCCGCTAAAAATAAATCGTAAATTGCTTCAGGTATGTTACTTGTCGATGTCACACCGCGCATATGAAAATGATACTCTATATTTATTGTGCGCTGCGTTTCCATCAATAAACGTAAATCTTGTAAACTTATTTTTTTTTGTGTTTCATCACCTTGAGAAAATACCTGCCGACATAAAAGTGCCGCTTGCGCGTAATCTTTATATCTTACGTATAACTCAGATAAATTAATCATGGCACCTATATATCCTTGATTAACTGCGACAGTATATAAACGAATAGTTTCTTGTGTATTACCGTTCTGTCCTAGCTCTTTTTGATGCATATAGGCACGTCGATTCATTGCCGTTGCATGGTTTCCGTCACGAATAGCAAGATCATACCAAAATATAGCTAAGTCTCTATTTTGTTTTTTACCAGCTTCATTTATTTTTGAATCGGAACTTGCTAGTTCATATATAAATCCACGTAATGTCATTGCAGAGTAATTGGATTCTTGATTAGGTGAAATTCTTTTATCCAGTTCAGTTGCAATATGCTTCATATTAATTTTTTTTATTTCTATATTCTTATTTTCTTCAGAAATACGCGTCATTAATATTATTAATATTTGATATTGATCTTGAAGGGATAATCTATTATTTATAATTAAATCTAATAATGCATTAGTCGTTTGTTGAAGATATACGACTGCGCCAACATTATTGTTTTGCTTTGAGCTTTGCTTTGAACCTTTCCTTAAACTAAACATAGTTTTTTCCTCATTTTTTACAAGTGATTTCAGTTACTTTACATTCCTCTAATTCTCTTAATCCATTATCACACCATGCAATAACTGATTCTGATATTTTTTTATGAAAAAGCCTACTCGATGAGGAAGTTTGTGTTTTGCCCTCAATTAAATCAGAAAATTTATATGCCGTTGTTAACAAACTAAGATCTGTGTTTCCAAAGAAAGCTTCCACTTCGGGACAAAGTGTTTGATTCTGTGAAAAATCTGGATCCGTTGGTGGCAGTGGCGCTACCAACGGAATGACTTCCGGTAAAGAAAAAACTTGCTGCGGCGATGATGGTAGCGATAATGGCTGCGGTGGTGATGGCTGCGATGATGGTAGCGGTGGCGATAAAAGGGATATTAATAATTTTTCTTGTTGTTGCTCTGGTGCTTGTTGTTGCTCTGGTTGCTGTTCCTCTGGTGCTTGCTGTTGCTGTAGTGGCAATAATTGTTCTTGCAACAAAGATGATAAGTGTAATTTTTCTTCTATAAATTCTTTTCCTCCCTCCATTAACTGGATATAAGGGAATTTAGAGTTGTTATACGTATCATATTTTTTAAGATATTTTACTCTCGCTAAAACTTGACAACGCTCCCGAACAAAATCTTGCCACGTTTGGATAAATTGGTATTGACTTATTCCAGCCTGATCTTCCTGCAAATAATAATTGTTATAAATAAATGACAGAATAGTTGCAAAATGATGGCGGTTATTATAAATAGCCTCCAGAATTCGATGATCCCATTTTTCGGTTGTTATCTCTTCGATTGGTTTAGTAGATTGCATAGGCAATATCGAAGGATGCATTATTAGACTAGAAATATCTAATCCAGAAAACGGTTGAACGCTAGTTTGATTACTATGAAATCCCACTGAAACTGTTTGCGTGTTAGTGATTGGGTTAAAGTTTGTCGATGTCAACGAGATTGCCGCGGACACTGGACTGTTTTCTAGTGTATTTTGTATTCGCGGTTTTTTAGCTACCCGTTCACGAGTATCATTCGTCACGCTATCCATAGAGATGATTGTTTCCATTGGTAGAAGTTCAGTATCAAACAGTAATATTTCTTTTACCTCTTGAATTTTCTGAATTGATCGCCATCTCTGTGTTAACCGATCAGGAATTTTAAAAAATCCCTCCTCATTTTTTTCAAGTAAAAACGTAGATATTGCAAAGTAATTACAAGCAGAACTTATTTGATCTTTTATTTCTTGCTCAACTGAATAATTTTCAGATTGGTCTAACATTTCCTTATTTAAGGTCGTATGTAAAAAATAAAGGCGTACATTATTCTTTACTTCATTATCGAAATATTCATATAAGCTATTCTCATCATAAACGTAAGGATTATTTTCAATAAGAAATAATATTTTTAATCCAAAACCTATAAGCCCAATGGGTGCAGCTTGCTGTAATGTCACCTTTCGAACTAGATTAATAATGAATGGATCATTTACTATATCTGTTCCTTTTTTCATTAAAGAAAAAGTTATTGTCTGACTATCTTCATTAGTATTTTGAAAAATAAGATTGGATTTTTCCATGAAAGAAAGTATGTTATATAACGATAAAGCAACCCCCTTCTGGTCAATAGCTTGGTTTCCTGTGTTGGATAAATTTTTTGGGTTCATTGAAGAGATTCTTTGAAACTCAGCTAAAAGAGTGTCTCCGGATAAAAAACCAGATTCCTCCTCTTTGATCATGCTCAAAATATATAGAACATAGAAATAAATTTTCATCAGCTTCTCCTCATTCATGAAGCGCTAGACCTGAATATGGTCTGCTTATTAAAACAATTTGCACGTTAATACAATGTAAAATAAAAAGCAATTCATCCTGAATTTCAATAAATTTTTATGTTTATTAGGTGTTATTTGTTTATTGTTTTACCAATAATTTACTCATTTTTTATCAACCCTAGACTGGTATATTTATTGACAGTATTTTATGGTTGCTTCCGTGGTGTAAAATATTGATCTAACAACTGCAGCGCTTCTTCCCAATTATCAGTAATGTCATTATTGCTTTCAACATCTTCTTCTTTTTGTTTCTTTTTTTCTTCTATGTGCGTGGAAATGACTGCTGAAGCCTTAGTTGTTAATGGTTCGAAGATTGAGTCTATTTTTTCAAAAGATATTCTTCGTACTAATTTACCTTGCTTTTCTGTAGACGAAGATAATGGCCATACCGGTATTGGTATCGGTGCTGAGAAAGATGGTTTATTTTCACTCCCTAGCAATTTTCTTAATACCGAAACCGAAGAGTTAGATAATTTAGCTTTTTTATAAGGAGAAGAAGGAGAAGAGGAAGGAGAATGAGAAGGGGAAGGAGAATTAGTGACCGATGAGGTAGTGATGGGTGGTGGAATAACATTATTTGGAAAGTTTTCTTTTATTTCATCTGAATATGGTGGTGCATAATCATAATGCTCGCCGAATGTTCTTTTGGTTTGCATTGGCACATCTTGCAATGGTGACCCCGCATTCCCTCCATCAGGCATCACCAATGAAATAGGTTTTAAAAAATCTAAGCTTTGTAAATTATATGAAATGATTTGATTTAAATAGGCAGGTATTCTCTTAAGAAATTCCTTTCCTTTAAAAATAAGATAATAAATTTTATCTCTAGGATTAAAAAAAAGTAAATTGATTTCAATTAATTGACGACAGATATCTTCTATTTTATCTTTTATCATTTGTGAAAATTCAGTGATACCACTTAATAAAGGATGATTATTAGTATTACTCAAAATACAGCTACTCAAATATGAAATTAAATCTTCCTCATCGCGTCCATAAACAATCATCTTCTCCCTCAAAGCATGAGTCATCATGTTTTGATAACTATCATTAAAAAGCTGCAGAAAAAATTCCTCTCTAAATAAATTAAAAGGAATATTTTTTAAACTGTTTTGCGAAATCAAAAATAAAATTTTTATTGTTAATCCCGTTAAGACAAGACTTTCATCAGCCGTGACAAAATGAATGGTATTAATCATATTCACAATCGAAATATCATTTACAATTTTCATTCCTTCCGGTGTCAAGAATAATACGGTATCAGGATACATACCAATTCGCTGAATAAGATTGATTGATTCTACCTCACGTATTAAATTTTCTGCAGCTTGTGGTGTTAAATTGACATCGACATTCACGATGATATTTTTAATGATTTGTTCTTCCGATGCCGTGGTAAATCCTTTAGAGATACCCAAGATGGTAAATCCGCCATACTTTGATTGAAATTCTTCAAAATATCCAAGATAGTTAAAATCAAAAAATATAATTTCATAAATACCCTCATTTTTCTTGTTATCATTCTGAACACAGTGACTTGCTGTAATACATGCAGTCATGCAATAAATTAAATGGTAAATTAAAATAGCAATTTTGTGTCTACTCAGATAAATTAATGCTTATTAAAAAACAAGGAATTTGTATGAAATCTAATTTTATTTTTCAATTTATCTTTATTGGTATGACTTGCTTATTTGGATGCGTACCCCGCGCCTATGCTATTGAATCATCCCCTCATTCTGCTGGCGGTAATAATACGATGACCAAAGCCATACAAACAAGTCTTACGCCGCAACAAGCATTGGCGTATTTAAAAGCAGGTAATCAGCGTTTTGTCAGTGGCAACATGGAAAATCAAAATTGGCTGGCGCAAGTAAAACAAACCGCAGCGGGACAATATCCGCTGGCAGTTGTCTTAAATTGCATGGATTCGCGCACGCCGCCTGAAATTATTTTTGATCAGGGATTAGGAGACATTTTTACTATACGTGTGGCGGGTAATATTCAAAACCCTGATATTTTGGGTAGCATGGAATTTGGTACGCAACAAATGGGTGCAAAATTAATTGCCGTCATTGGCCACACAAGTTGTGGTGCTATGCGTGGCGCTTGTAAACAAACGCATTTGGGCCATTTAACAGGATTGTTAAATAAAATCCAAC
>Ga0209515_10007634_pt1 | contig 12983 bp, 12 predicted proteins | sample Subgroupgradi54m_FD_187454 | JGI IMG/M metagenome (GOLD analysis project Ga0209515, IMG submission 187454) | Subsurface groundwater microbial communities from S. Glens Falls, New York, USA - GMW60B uncontaminated upgradient, 5.4 m (SPAdes)... ... | reverse complement strand
CTGGCGCTCGCAACGCGGCTCACGCGAGGTTGCGAAGCCGGCTCTTATTGAACGGATCTTGGGCCTAGGAATGGTGAGCCTCTTGCTGGCCTGCCTGTTGGGATGTGCAAGGCTGGCACCGAAGACCAGCCTACCCTGGCAACAAATGGAACTCTCGGCTCCCCCTAATCGAGTCTGGGAGGCGGTCCATGGGGTTTTAGGTGACGCACCCATTCAATTTGAGGATCGAGATGAGGGGATCCTGCGAACCGGCTGGATGCAAGGGCAGGGAAAAGGTCACTCCGGTCCGAGGGCAAGAGGTTGGCAGCGGCGAAGCCGATTCGTGATTGCTGTCCAGCCGATCGATGGGAAAAGCCTGATGACCGTTCGAGGTGAAGCGCAGGAGCAAACCCTTCTGGGCCATCAGGGACCCCACTGGCGATCGATTCGATCGGATGGATCCTTGGACGTTGACTTCCTCGAGCAAGTGAAGGCTCAGCTGGATTCCCGGAAGGGTAGCTCATGAACATTCATCCTTGGATGCTAGGCCTTTTGGCCGGGGGAACCATCTTCTTGGGACTCCCCATCGCCAGGCTCAGCCACGTCTCGGCCAAGACCAAGGCGTTTCTGAACGCCGTCTCCACCGGAATCCTGATCTTTCTTCTGGTGGAGATCACCGGGCATCTCATCGAAGAGATCGAAGGGCTCGTGGAGGCAGCGGTCATCACCCATGCTGGATGGCCAACGGCCTTGCGATATGCGGGACTCTTCACCCTAGGATTTGCCGTTGGCCTGCTGGGACTGGTTCTGTTTGAGCAACGGTTCATCGGCTCGGCCAAGGATAAAACCACCCCAGGGGTCCGAGCCAAGCAGCTGGCCATCATGATCGCCATCGGATTGGGGCTGCACAACTTAAGCGAAGGACTCGCCATTGGACAAGGGTATTCCGCAGGCGCCCTCCAACTGGCCTGGCTTTTGGCCATCGGATTTGCTCTTCACAATGCCACAGAGGGGTTTGGGGTGGCAGCCCCTTTGTCTGGGCATCGCGTCAGTTGGGGTTTCTTGGCCGGCTGCGGGCTGATCGCTGGAGGTCCAACCTTTCTGGGGGCAGCCATCGGAAGCTGGTGGGTGAGCAAGCCCACAGAGATCTTCTGTCTGGCCCTGGCCGCTGGGACCATTCTCTACATCATTGGGGAACTCCTGCACCTGGGACGGGTCTTGAAGGGGGAGGCGATCGTGGAGATTGGGCTCTTGGTCGGCTTCTTCGTGGCCATGGCCGCCGACTTTACTCTCTCCTCGGCCATGGAGGTCACGGCGGCCCATGGGCCTCGACATGGGGGATACTTTGGGGATGCCAATGACCTCTACCATTACGAGCTGGTGTCAGGGCCGAAGAACCAATTTTTCCTCTATGTCAACGACCATCTAAACCGCCCCATGGACGTCCGGGGCCTACAAGGCCGCTGGATCTTGAATCCGGACGGTCCAACTCCTCTGACGGGATTCTTCACTCCTTCCGAAGGGGGTACCTTCTTCATGGGCGAGCTTCCCCCCTTACACAGCTCTTATCCCCTCCACGTGAAGGTGGAGGTCCTCAAAAAGGGGCAGTGGGTAGGCATGGAGTTTTTTCTTCCCCCCAAGGCAGGGAAGTCGTAAAATAGTAGTTTCCGATGATAAGAACGCGAACGTACACCGCAAAACCGCATGAGGTATCCCGACAATGGCACCTCATTGATGCCGAGGGCCAAATCCTGGGACGCCTGGCCGTACAGATCGCTACGCTTCTGCGAGGGAAACAAAAGCCGATCTTCACCCCTCACGTGGACTGCGGAGACGGAGTCATTGTGATCAACGCGCAGAAGATCCGGGTCTCAGGGAACAAACTGGATACCAAGATCTATCAGCGCTTTTCCGGGTATCCCAGCGGACTTAAAAAGGAACCGATGCGGCGGCTGCTGAATCGGCGCCCAACAGAGGTCGTTCGACGGGCCGTGATCGGGATGCTGCCCCACAACCCCTTAGGTCGGGAAGTGGCGCGGCACCTGCGGATCTACGCCGGGCCGAATCATCCGCATGCGTCCCAAGTGACGAAGGCTTGAGTCCCATGGTGACCGGACGACGCAAAGAGGCAGTGGCACGGGTGGAACTGAAAGCCGGCAGTGGTCGGATCCTCGTCAATGGCCGGACCCTGGAGGAATACTTTCCGAGGCCTACCCTGCAGTCCATGGTCCGGGAGCCGCTGAAGGTCACTCAAACCATCGGTCGATTTGATTGTACCGCTCAGGTTGCAGGGGGAGGAATCGCCGGTCAGGCAGGGGCCTTGCGCCACGGTGTGGCCAGGGCACTGACTGCCGCCGACGAATCCTTAAGATCGGTTTTGCGAAAATCGGGCATGCTCACCCGGGATCCAAGGGTACGGGAACGGAAAAAATACGGCCAGAAGGGGGCTCGCAAGCGGTTCCAGTGGACCAAGCGTTAATCCGGTCCTGACGACCTATCCTTATCAGGTGTCTTCACAACCTGTGGATGTAGAGGATAGGTCTATTTCTTTTTAAGGTGATGAGGTCCATGAAGATTTCAGTTGGTATCGTCGGGGTCACAGGCTACGTCGGACAGGAGCTGTTGAAGATCCTCCTTCGGCATCCAAAGGTTTCTGTCCAATACCTGGGCTCCAGGAAACTTGAAACCCGGTGCGCCGTCGGTGATCTCCTGCCGGCCTTCCGAGGAAGAAGCCAACTTCAGGTAAGGCCGCTGCGCCTAAAAGAAGCCATGCAGGCAGCGGATCTGTTGTTTCTGGCCCTTCCTCCTGGGGTGGCGATGGGGATGGTTCCTCAGATCCTTAGAAAAAAGGGATCTAAAGTGGTGGATTTAAGCGCTGATTTCCGATTGCGATCCGTCGGCCCATTTGTGCAGGCGTATGGTCTTAAGCATACGAGCCCCGCTCTTGTGCGCCAGGCGGTCTATGGACTACCGGAATGGAATAGGGCCGCCATCCCATCGGCACGCTTGGTGGCAAACCCAGGGTGTTATCCAACCGCTACCCTCTTGGGCTTGGCCCCTCTGGCCAAGGCAGGGCTTCTTCAAAGCCAAGGGCTCATCGTAGATGCCAAGTCTGGAGTGACGGGAGCCGGTCGATCTCTCAAGGAGGAGCTCCTGTTCTGCGACGTGAATGAGGACTTTCGGGCCTACCGGGTGAATGCCCACCCGCACATCCCGGAGATGGAACAAGAGCTTAGGCAGCTCTCAGGGCGAAGGATCCGACTTTGCTTTGTGCCGCATCTAGTCCCCTTGAACCGAGGATTGTATGCAACGATCTACGCGCCTCTGACCCGAGCCCTGACGAACCAGCAGCTTCGGTCGATCTATCAGCGAGCCTACGAGAAGGAGCCTTTTATCCGCCTCTTGGCGGAGGGAACCACCCCGCAAGTGAAATCGGTTGCGGGCACCAACCTGTGTGAGATCGGACTTCAGATGGATCGACCCGGACAGCGAGCGATCCTCCTTACGGCCATCGACAATTTGGGCAAGGGAGCTGCAGGGCAGGCGGTACAAAACATGAACCTCCTCTACGGCTTCGAGGAAACCTTGGGACTGACATGATCCATCGGATCAAAGGCGGGGTCACCGCACCGGCTGGGTTCTTGAGCTCCGGGGTCTCCTGCGGGATCAAGAAACGGGGAAAGGACCTCGCCCTGATCTTCTCGGAGCGGGTGGCCACCGCTGCCGGCACCTTGACCACCAATGCGCTCAAGGCCCCTTGTGTCCTCTGGACACAGGAGGTACTCAAACAGGGAGTCGCGCAGGCGATCCTCGCCAACAGCGGAAACGCCAACTGCTGCACCGGCCGCCGCGGGACGGAAGATACCAAAAGGATGGCCCAGTGGACCGCTCAAAGGCTTAAGGTTCAACCCTCCACGATCCTGGTCGCCTCCACAGGGGTGATCGGGCGCTTTCTTCCGATGGATCGAGCGCGACGGGGAATCGCTCACACCGTTCAGACCTTAAGCAAGACCGGATCTCTTTGTGCAGCGGAGGCGATCATGACAACGGATACCCGCCCCAAAGAGATCGCTGTACGATTCACTTCGAAGGGACATCCCGTCACCCTCGGGGGAATCGCCAAGGGCTCCGGAATGGTCTGCCCTCACATGGCGACGATGCTTTGCTTTTTGACCACAGACGCCCAGGTCGATCGGATCACCTTAAGAAATGCCCTGCAGACCATCGTGGCCGACACCTTCAACCTGATCACCATCGACGGAGAAATGTCCACCAACGACATGGTGTTGATCTTGGCCAATGGCGCCTCTGGGGCATCCCCGATCCGACAAGCAAACCCTTCCTATCGGGATTTCCTTCAAGCCCTGCGGATGGTCTGCCGGTATCTGGCTCATGAAATCGTCCGGGATGGCGAAGGAGTGACTCGGCTCATGACCGTGCGGGTGAGCCAAGCAGCGAGCTCCAAGGATGCCCGCCAGGTCGCTTCGCAGATCGCCAACTCCCTGTTGGTCAAAACCATGGTGGCAGGTAGAGATCCAAACTGGGGACGGGTGGCGGCAGCAGTCGGAGCCTCCGGGGTGAAGGTGAATCCGGCCCACCTTACCATTCGACTCGGAAACATCCTTGTCTTCCGACACGGCGAACCGACCCGACCTGGGCACGAAAGACTCCTGGCCCAAGTGGACCAGCCAGAGGTTCAGATTGGGGTCGAGCTGGGGGCAGGCTCGGCTGGGTCCCAAGTTTTAAGCGGGGATCTTACCGAAGGGTACATTCGAATCAATGCAAAGTACACGACTTAAACCTCATCAACCGATACCGACCTCCATCGTGAGGAAGGCGGATATCCTCTTAGAGGCCCTCCCGTACCTACAGGAGTTCCGGGGAAAAACCTTTGTGATCAAGTATGGGGGAAGTGCCTTAGGGGACCTGATCAAACGCAAGGCCTTGCTTCAGGACATTGTTTTCTTAAGTGTGGCCGGGATCCGACCGGTCTTGGTCCATGGGGGCGGACAAGAGATTTCACGCCAGATGTCCAGCCAGGGCAAACCCCCTCGATTCGTGCAGGGACTCAGGGTCACGAATGCGGCGACCTTGAAGGTCGTGGCCAAGGCGTTGACCCGCGTCAATCATCTGCTGGTTAAGGAACTGCGCTCGTTGGGGGCCCGCGCCCAAGGACTCATGGGCTCGGAGGGAGGAATCCTTCGGGCCGAGCCGGTGGTCATCCCGGGTGAAGAACTAGGATTTGTTGGAACCGTCACCAGCGTCAACACCGGGCCGATCCAACGACTTCTCGTGCTGGGGGTCATTCCGGTGCTGACCCCTCTGGGGGCCAGCTGGGAGGGCTTAGACCATCAGCCCTACAACATCAACGCCGACGAGGCAGCCTCTGCTCTGGCAGCCGGTTTAAAGGCAGAGAAGTTCGTGCTGGTCACCGACGTTCCGGGGATCTTACGTGAACCGAACAACCCTCGCAGCCTCATCTCCACCGTCACGATCCGACAAGTGGAGCGACTGATGGATCGGGGGATCGTCTTAAGGGGCATGATCCCCAAGACAAAGGCCTGTATCCATGCCTTAAGGGGAGGGGTGCGAAAAACCCACATGATCGATGTGAAAGTCCCTCATGGGTTGTTGCTCGAAATCTTTACCGATCGCGGGATCGGAACTCAGATCATCACCCGATGAAAACCGCTCAGATTGCCAAGCTGTACGAGCAGTACGCCATTCCCGTCTACAATCGAAATGGGATCGCCGTGGCACGAGCCCATGGCTCTTGGCTCTGGGACCAAGAAGGAAAGCGGTATCTAGATTTCTTTCCTGGCTGGGGAGTCAATGCCCTGGGGCATTGCCATCCCCACGTCGTCAAAACGGTTCAGGCTCAGGCCAAGCGCCTGTTGCACGTTCCCAATACCTTTTACCACGAGCCGCATGCCCGGCTGGCCCAAGCCCTGGTCAAGCGCAGCATCCAGGGCAAGGTTTTCTTCACCAACAGTGGGGCTGAGGCCGTGGAGGCGGCCATCAAGCTGGCCCGGAAATACGGCCATCCAGGGCGATTCGAAATCATCACCATGGAAGATTCCTTCCATGGACGAACCTTAGGCGCCCTGGCCGCCACCGGGCAACCCAAATACAAGCGGGGGTTCGAGCCGACCCTGCCGGGTTTCCACCATGTCCCGTTGAATTCCATCGCAGCGGTTAAAAAAGTGCTCAAACCCCAAACGGTGGCCATCCTGCTGGAACCGATTCAGGGAGAAGGAGGGATTTACATCGCCTCGCCGGAATACGTTCGGCAGTTGAGGAGGCTGTGCGATGAGAGGAAGCTGCTTCTGATCTTCGACGAGATATCGACTGGCATGGGGCGCACGGGAACCCTGTTTTGTTTCCAGCAATATCGGGTAAAACCAGACCTGTTGCTGCTGGGCAAGGGAGTCGCCGGGGGCCTGCCCTTGGGTGTCCTGATTGCGGGCAGGCACATCTCGGATGTCTGGGAAAAGTCTACCCATGCCACCACCTTCGGTGGCAATCCTCTGGTCACCGCCGCCGGCCTGGCCGCCTTGGAGGCCATTGAGAAAGGAAAGCTTCTGGTCAATGTCCGAAAACAGGGAGCGTACCTCCTCAAGAAGCTGGGAGAGATCCAGCGCAAACATCCGATGGTGCGCCAGATCCGAGGCCGGGGACTGATGATCGGCATCGAGCTGGACCGGCCCGGAGGTCCGGTGGTCAAGGCAGCCCTCGAGAGGAGACTTCTCATCAACTGTACCCAAGAGAAGATCTTGCGGATGTACCCGGCCTTCACGGTGACTCGCCAAGAAATAGACCAGGCCTTGGGGATTTTGGAGGAAGCCTTGGCCTGGGTGGGAGGGCTTTAGGTGAAGCCCAAACATCTGTTGGCAGTCCGAGATCTCACTACAGAACAGATCGGTCAGCTCTTGGGTAAGGCCTCTGGCCTGAAACGCACCCAGGGGGATCAACGATCCTTGGCCGGCAAGACCTTAGGCCTTCTTTTTCAGAAGCCGTCGGTGCGAACGAGGGTCTCTTTTGAAGTCGGCATGGCGCAACTGGGAGGACGCAGCCTCTACATCGGGCCTGTAGAACTCCAGGAGGGACAACGGGAAGGGTCCAAGGATTTGGCCCATGTGCTCTCTCGTTATCTGGACGGAATCGTCGCCCGAACCTTTTCGCATCGGGATGTGGAGGAGTTGGCCCAGTGGGCCACCATCCCGGTGATCAACGGATTGTCTGATTTCGCTCATCCGTGCCAGGCCCTCGGTGACTTGTTGACCATTCAGGAAAGATGTGGGCGGCTTAAAAAGATCCGGCTCGCCTATGTGGGGGATGGCAACAATGTCTGCCACTCCTTGATGGAGGCTTGTGCGCGCATGGGGGTGGATCTTCGAGTGGCCACCCCTTCCCGGTACCGGCCTGACCCACGGCTCGTGCGATGGGCCAAGGAGGAGGCCTCAAAGTCCAACGGTCAGATCCTTCTGACCCAGGATCCGAAAGAAGCGGTGGAAGCAGCCCATGTCGTTTACACCGATGTCTGGACCAGCATGGGGCAGGAACGGGAGCGCCTACGACGAAAACGGGCCTTTCGTGGATTTCAGGTAAACCAAGCGCTCATGCGCCATGCCGCGAAAGGGGCGCTCTTCATGCATTGTCTACCTGCTCACCGCGGGGAAGAGGTCACTAGCGACATCATGGACAGCAAGCGCTCCATCATCTATGATCAAGCGGAGAATCGCCTTCATGTGCAAAAGGCAATCCTCCTGATGCTATTGGGTTCACCATCAAGATGAAAACTCCAAAAGGACCTAAGGTGGTCTTGGCCTACTCGGGTGGATTGGATACCTCGGTCTGCATCCGATGGCTCAAAGAACGGGGTTACCGGGTGATCGCCTTCTGTGCAGATCTGGGTCAAGGGGAAGATTTCACCCCCATTCGGGAGCGAGCCTTTCGATGCGGGGCGGAAAAGGTGGTCATCCAAAATCTGAAAGCCTCATTCGCACAAGGATACATCCTGCCAGCATTCCAAGCCGGAGCCGTCTACGAAGGAAAATACCTTTTGGCGACCGCCTTAAGTCGCCCCTTGATCGCCTTGGGCCTGGCTGAAACAGCCAGGAAAGAAGGTGCGACGACGGTTGCCCATGGTTGTACAGGAAAGGGAAACGATCAGGTCCGGATCGAGGTTTCCCTGAAGATCCTGGCACCCAGACTCAAAGTCCTGGCTCCGGTCCGAGAGTGGGAACTCAAATCCCGCAAGGAAGAAATGCGGTATGCGGCCACTCATCGGCTTCCAATTGCAAAGAAAAAGGAGTCCCGTTTCTCGATCGACCAAAATCTTTGGGGTGTCTCCATTGAGAGTGGCCCTCTGGAGGACCCTTGGGTAGAGCCGCCGCCTAAGGCCTACCGATGGACCGTCGATCCCTCCCGGGCACCGGCAAGACCCCAGGTGGTGAGGATCGATGTCGTACGGGGAGTCCCGGTGAGTCTCGATGGTCGAGGGCTCCCCCTCGTTGGGCTGATTGAACAGCTCAACGAATGGGGTGCCCGCCACGGGGTAGGCCGAACCGATCTGATGGAAGACCGATTGGTAGGGATCAAATCTCGAGAGGTGTATGAAGCACCCGCGGCCACCATCCTCCACACGGGTCTTCGGGAGTTGGAGCAATTGACCCTGGACCGGGAGACGCTCTCCTTCAAGGAGATCGTTGCCCAGCGATATGCCCGGTTGATCTACGATGGCCTCTGGTTTACGCCGCTTAAATCAGCGCTGGACTCCTTTGTCAAGGCGATAGGCAAGCGTGTCAGCGGCACTGTTCGGGTGAAACTCTTCAAGGGTAGTGCCACCTGTGTAGGCCGGCGCTCACCCTACTCCCGCTATTCCAAAGGGCTGGCCACCTACGAGGGGAAGGACCTGTTCGATCAGCGCTGCGCAGCCGGCTTTATTGCCCTATGGGGATTACCGTATCGATGAGACAAAAAACCGGAAAATTGTGGGGAGGGCGTTTTACCCAACCTACGGCAAAGGCGGTGGAGCGGTTCACCCATTCCCTATCGGTGGACCAAAGGCTTGCCCGTTACGACCTGTTAGGCTCTATGGCCCATGCCCGGATGCTGGGCAAGACCGGGATCATCCCTCGGGCTGATTCAAAGGCCCTTGTGCGAGGGCTTCAAGCACTCTTCAAAGAGTTGGATCGCGGCAGGTTCACTCTGGACGAGGCTGCTGAGGACATTCATACGGCGATCCAGATCGCCCTAGAAAGGAAGGTGGGAGCGGTTGCCCAACGGCTTCACACGGCCCGTTCGCGAAACGATCAGGTGGTCACCTCCTTAAGGCTCTTCTGTAAGGAGAAGGTGCCGCAGTTACAGTCGCTGATCAAATACCTACAGAAAGAAATCTTAAGCCAAGCTGAGGGAGCAAGGCTGCTCGTGATGCCGGGTCTGACGCACCTACGTCATGCCCAGCCGGTCCTGGTAGGACATCTTCTTTTAAGCTATGTCACCATGCTCCAGCGGGATCGGCAGAGGCTGGAAGAAGCTCTTCATCGAATGGATGAACTCCCCTTGGGCTCTGGGGCGTTGGTGGGAACGAGCCTGCCGATTGATCGGGCCTTCGTGGCCAAGCAGTTGGGCTTCACTCGTGTCTCGGAGAATTCGATTGATGCGGTGAGTGACCGAGACTTCGTCGCAGAGATCTTGGGCGACTTAAGCCTCTTGGGGGTACACCTGGCCCGAATCGCCGAGGACTTCATCCTCTGGTCAACCCCGGAGTTTGGATTTGTCCAATTGGATGAACGGCTGCTCACGGGAAGTTCCATGATGCCACAAAAACAGAATCCGGATTTCTTAGAGCTCATCCGGGCCGGCTCTTCCCGAATCATCGGGAATCTGACAGCGATCCTGAATCTCTTAAAGGGACTCCCCACGGGATACCAGAGGGATCTCCAGAATGACAAGGAGCTTCTTTTTGAAGGGATCGACCGAATCGAGGGAATGCTGGCAGTCCTTGCGGTGGGTTTTCGAGGAATCCATTGGAATCGCAAGAAACTAGCGAACTCCTTGAGTGACGAGTCTCTCTATGCCACCGATCTGGCCGAATACTTGGTCAGCAAAGGGATTCCCTTCTCACAAGCCCATCGGGCGGTGGGACAGCTTTTGTCCCACGTGGATCATCAAGGAACCCGCTTACGTTCGCTTGAGCTGACCGCCTTGCGTCGCTTTTCACCGGCCTTTGATCAGGGGGTCTATCGACTCTTTGATCCGATCTCCTCAGTCCGGCGCAAGAGGTCGACCGGGAGCACCAACCCGATGATGGTCACCCAAGCGATCCGCCGTTGGAAGGCCGCCTTAAGGTAAAAAAGTGCATCGCTTCGAATTCCGCAATGGAGAACTTTGGTGTGAGCAGGTACCGGTTTCTGAGGTTGCCCAAACGGTAGGGACTCCTCTTTACCTGTACAGTCACGGCACCCTCTTGGATCATTATGAGAAGCTGCGCCGCGCCTTTGCCCCGGTGAAGCCACTCATTTGTTTCTCCATGAAATCCAACAGCAATCTGGCGATTTGCCGGGCACTGGCCAAGGCGGGGGCTGGATTCGATGTTGTTTCAGGAGGGGAACTGCGCAAGGCCCTTCAGGTGGGGGCGAACCCGAAAGGAATCGTCTTCGCCTCCGTCGGTAAAACCGAAGAGGAGATCCAATCCGCCATCCAGGCCGGGATCCTTTGCTTCAACGTGGAATCGGAACAGGAATTGGAGCGGATCCAGGCGGTGTGTCAGCGCCTTCACCGCAGACAACGGGTCAGCCTAAGACTCAATCCCGATGTCGAGGCCCACACCCACGCCTTCATTACCACAGGAAGCAAGGCGAATAAATTCGGCATGGATGCCTCGACCGTGGAATCGATCCTGCGCCGGGCAAGTGAATTTCCTTCGATCTCCCTTGGCGGCCTCCATGTCCACATTGGTTCCCAGATCCTTGAACCCAAACCGTACCAAGCGGCCATCCGCAAGGCCCTTAGGCTCATCGCCCGGGCAAGGCGCTACGGCGTGAAAATCCGACTCCTCAACATCGGAGGAGGCCTGGGGATCGTCTATCGCAAGGAAACCCCCCAAACCGCGGCCGATTTCGCCAAGGCGGTATTGCCTCTCTTAAAAGGCAAGGGCCTCAAGATCATCCTGGAACCGGGGCGTTTCATCGTGGGTAACAGCGGCATCCTTCTGACCCGTGTTTTGTATCTCAAGGAGAGCCACTCCAAACAGTTTGCCATCGTGGACGCCGGGATGAACGATCTGATCCGGCCCAGCCTCTACGGGGCGTACCACGAGATCGTTCCCGTATCTCAAAACAGCTTTCACCGAATGAAAAGGGTGCGGTATGATGTGGTGGGTCCCATTTGCGAAAGTGGGGACTTCTTCGCCAAGGATCGGCCCCTCCCGCCTTTGCAGCCGGGGGATTTCTTGGCCATCCTGGGGGCAGGGGCGTATGGGTTTACCATGTCCAGTAATTACAATTCCAGACCACGGGCTGCAGAGGTGCTGGTCCGTAACAACCGTTGGTACCTCATCCGAAACCGAGAGACCTATGAGGACTTGATCCGGAGGGAACGGATCCCGAGCTTCTTAAGATGAAAAAGAAGATTCCGTTTGTGAAGGTGGTGGGGGCTGGAAACGATTTCATCCTGGTGGATGGAAGACGCCACCCCCTTGGGGCAAGTGCCAGCCGCCTCGCACAGGCCTGGTGTGATCGCAAGCAGGGAATCGGAGCCGATGGCCTGCTGCTGATTGCCCCCTCCAGACGCGCTCATGCCCGGATGCGGATCTTCAATCCGGACGGGAGCGAGGCCGCCATGTGTGGAAATGGGCTGCGGTGTGTGGCCTGGTATCTCCATACGAGGGACCACGGGGCCAAGACCTTGAGGGTGGAGACAGGGGCCGGGCTCTTGAAGGCTCAGGTGGTCAACGATGAGCGAGTCCGGCTGTTTTTGAACCCACCCAAAGGCTTAAGGCTTGGGATCAAGCTTACCCTCCAGGGAACCACCTACACGCTTCATGCCGTGAACATCGGGGTACCCCACGCAATCCTCCTGGTCAGCCGATTGGAACGGATCGATTTGAATTCCTTCGGAAGAACCGTTCGATTCCATCGGCACTTCCAACCTGCGGGAACGAATGTCAATCTCCTTCGGATCCTTTCAGCCCATCGGATCGCCATCCGTACCTACGAACGAGGGGTCGAGGCCCAGACCCTGGCCTGCGGAACCGGGGCAGTCGCATCGGTGGTGATTGGAACCGCCCTGGGGAAATTAAAGCCCCCCGTCCAAGTGATGACGGCGAGCCAAGAGAAACTGACCGTCGGCTTTCGACAGAATCGAAAACCGTGGGAAGGGTTGTACCTCGAGGGGCCGGCCCGAATCCTGTTTGATGGCTTCGGCCAGTGGAGGCCGAACCATCGCCCTCTGGCTAAAGGAACGGCCTTTCGATGAGTAGAAAAAGTGGACGCCAAACCACCGCCCCCTGGCTGAAGGGCTCGATGGTTGCCCTGGTGACCCCCTTCCAAAATGGGGAGGTAGATCGAGGGGCTCTTGAGCGACTGGTAGAATTCCACATTCGGGAAGGTACCTCAGCCATCGTCCCGTGTGGAACCACCGGAGAATCGGCCACCCTCTCCCACAGCGAACATGAACAGGTGATCGAGCTGACCCTCGAAGCCGCACGGGGAAGGATCCCGGTCATCGCAGGAACCGGCTCCAACAACACCCAGGAGGCCTTGCGCCTCACCCGCCATGCGCAGCGGGCAGGAGCCCAGGCAGCGCTCTTGATCGCCCCCTATTACAATCGGCCAACCCAGGAAGGGCTCTACCAACATTTCCGGACGATCGCTGAATCGGTCGATCTGCCTTTGATCCTCTACAACATTGCCTCCCGGACTGGGGTCAACATCGAGCCGGAGACCTTCGGGCGCCTGAACCCCATTCCCAACATCGTGGGGGTCAAAGAGGCCTCTGGT
>Ga0209515_10007633_pt1 | contig 12983 bp, 11 predicted proteins | sample Subgroupgradi54m_FD_187454 | JGI IMG/M metagenome (GOLD analysis project Ga0209515, IMG submission 187454) | Subsurface groundwater microbial communities from S. Glens Falls, New York, USA - GMW60B uncontaminated upgradient, 5.4 m (SPAdes)... ... | reverse complement strand
TGCGAAGATGATTCGCGAACTGCGAAGCCTCGGCTATCGCGTCGAACCGCTACCCTCTCCCTCGACGAGTCCAGCATGAGTGGGAGGGTTTTTCGACCCTGGACGGCGGCGCTGAAGAAGTAAAACTTAAAACTTAAAACTTAAAACTTTAGAGTTAAAAGGCGAAGAGGCAGAAGGCAAAAGTGGAGAGTGAAAAGGACACTCATGACGCGATGCCGTTGATGACCGGCGCTCGTCTCGGCGTCCACGAAGTCACCGCCCAGATCGGCGAGGGTGGCATGGGTCAGGTCTATCGCGCGCGTGACACGAAGCTGAATCGGGGCGTCGCGTTGAAGATCCTACCGGACGCCTTCGCCAGCGATCCCGATTCGACACCGTTGATCATCAACGCCGCGGGGCCGGAGATCGTGATGGTCGTGCGCGTGACGTGCGGCGGCGCCGCCGCGCGCCACGGCGCCCACAGCATCAGGACTGCAGCCGCGGCAAGAGCTGCCGCTGTGAGGGCAACCGGCAGCGGGTGCCGCCAACTGCGGACGGGGTTCGGGATTACAGGTTCGGGATTCGCGACTCCCACTGCGCCGTCTGCCGGTGACGTCAACGCTTCGCCGATCTCGAGACGCGCATCCGCCGCATCGAGGAGCCGGCGGATCCGATCCTTCTCCAGGCAGCGGCGCAACAGTCGGTGAATGGCGGCCGGCGTGTCCGCATGGAGGTTGCTCCGGTCCGGGTCTGCGCGGACCACGGCTGCGATCGTGTCGGTCACATCGTCGCCACGGAACGGTCGCGTGCCCATGATCATTTCATACAGCATGCAGCCGGACCCAACGGTACGTAGTGTCCGCCTTCAGGCGGCCAGAAGCTCTGCCAGCGTGTCGCCCTCGACCAGCTCCATGACGAGGGCGCGGACGTCCTGCGATTCTTCGATGCCGTAGATCGCGGCGAAGTTGGGATGATCGAGTGACGCCAGCGTCTGCCCTTCGCGCGTGAAGCGCGCCAGTCGATCGCGACCTGGCCCTCTCCCCTGACGGGACGCACGTGTCTACGTCGGCAACGGCGGCACGGAACTCTTCGTCCGTGCGCTCGATGCGCTCGAACCGGTAGCGATCGCCCACGGACGCTCAAGCGCCGGTGAACGATTTTTCTCTGCGGGTTCCGCGGTTTCTGCGTTGTACGTGATTTGTTCAGACGCTCTAACGTGCCTGAATCAGATGACCTTGGCCCGGCGCATGACCGCCTCGCTCTTCCCTTTGATCTCGCGGGCCACCTCAAACGGATCGCCCTGCTGGAACTTCGGCAGAAAGAGCTCGACGGAAAGAGGGCCCGCGTAGCCCTTCTCCGCGAGTTTGCGCAGGATGGCGGTGAGCGGCGTCACGCCGTCGCCCGGAATGACGCGCGTCGTCGTGTCGAGCATCTCCCGCGGCATGTCGGGCACGTCCTGGAAGTGCACGTGCTTGATCTCGCCGGGCCGCAGCGTGTCGAGGTCTTCCATTTTGTTGAGGCCCGACCAGAAGTGATAGCAGTCGAACATCGGTCCCACGTTCGGGTGCGCCGCCGTGCGTGTGATCGACAGCAGCGTCGTCAACGTCGACACGAACGTCGAGGTCCGCACGAATTCGAACATGGCCATCAACTGGAACTGTCGGGCCACTTCGCCCACGTCGCGCACGTTACCCGCGGCCGCCTTGTAGTCGTCCGCCGTCGGCTTGATCGTCGAGGCTGTCGTCGAGTAGATGTGTGGCACGCCGAGCGTGGCCCACATCTCGCATCGCTGCTTGAAGCGGTCCAGAGACGAGGCGCGATTGGGATTGGGGTCGATGAGACCGGTGACGCCGCACGAGCCAGACACGGGCTTCAGTCCGAGGTCGGTCAAGACGCGGCGGGCCGCGGCGAGCGAATCGGTCTTCAGGAAATCGTCCAGCAGATTGTTGGTGATCTCGACCTGCGCGATCCCGGCCTTCGCCCAGCCCTCGAGCGAGGGCCTGAATCCGGCCCGCGCCGATGTGTTCTGGTGCAATGCCAGCGTCATCTTGCCACCCGCGGCTTCGGCGGTGCGCAGGGCCAAGAGGGCGGCCGGCGTCAAGAGCATCTGTCGTCTGGAAAGCATGGCATCAACTATATAGTCTTCTCTTACGTTATAATGCTTACGTATGCAGAAAATCTTCTCGACGCGCCTCAACGAAGCCACCCTCAATGAGATGGAGCGTGTGACGCGGAAGCTCGGGATGTCCAAGCGACAGTTTCTCGAAGAAGCCATTCAGCTTCGGGTCGAACGGCTGAGCCGCGACGAACACGGCGACGTCTGGGGCGAGACGCTCGGGGCGTGGCAGCGGCGCGAATCAGGCGCCACGACGATCCGACGAGCCAGGCGGGCGTTCCGGCACGCGTTCGAGCGACGCCACGGAGCCCGCGATGCGCGCGTACATCGATAGCGACATTCTGATCTGGCATCTTCGCGGCGAAGCGAAGGCGGCGGCCCTGCTGCGCCGGCTGTCGGCCGAGCCGGGAACGGACCTCTGGGTCGGGGCGCTCCAGCGCGCCGAAGTCGTCTTCTTCATGCGACCCCGCGAAGTGACGGCGACACGAGCCTTTCTCTCGCGGTTCAAGACGGAAGCGGTGACGCAAACCATTGTGGATCACGGCGGTGACCTCTACCTGCGCTGGCATCCCTCTCACGGCATCGACGTGAATGACGCCATGCTGGCTGCGACAGTGGCGGCCACCGGGGGGAAGATTTTCACGCAGAATCTCAAGCACTATCCGACGCCCGATGTCGCGGTTTTGAAAGGTTGGTAGGTCGACCATTCCACCAAACGAGCGCGCCTGTCACGGCCTGCAGTGCGATGCCGAGGCTGACGATGAAGTAGAGGGCCTGGGTGGGGGCGCCGAAGATGTCGCCGGTGTGCGCCGACCGTTTCAGGTTCAGGATGCGCGTGCCGAGCGGCGCGGTGCGCGTGTTCTCGACGAGCAGCACCTTGCCGCTGAACTGATCGACGTAGACGCGGCTGCGGCCCGCCGGTGTGCGATCCTCTGGGAACTTCTTCAGGATCCGGAACACGGCCTTCGGGCTGTTGGGGATGCCGACATTGGACGCGAATGCGCCAGGCAGCGCGCGCTCACCGATCGCCATCGCTTCGTCCACCGAGATCCGCGTTCCCACCGCGACCGGCGTCGATTGCGGCGCAGGCGCGTCGGGCGTGTGATTCAGCCGCCGGACGAGCGGATCGGTCGTGCCCTCGAACGCGATCAGCACGCCGCTCAGCGTGATGAACAGCATCACGAGCGAGGAGTAGAATCCGAGCACGTTGTGCAGATCGAAATTCGTGCGCTTCCACGACGAAGCGGATCCGATCGCCCGAATCTTACGCGGCCACCAGAGCACGAGGCCGGTGATCGCGAGGCCGAGCATCGCCACCGAGAATCCGCCGACCAGCTGTTCGCCGATGTCGCCCGCGACGAATCGCGTGTGCAGCAGGTGGACCCACCGCGCGAAGCTCTTCTCGCGGTCGCGCAGCCCCAGGATGTTGCCCGTGTAGGGATTCACCATCGCCGTCTGGCGGCTGCGCAGGCTGAATTCGTACGCCTGATCCGGTTTGTCCGCGATTCGCACGCCGCCGATCTGATCGTTCGGATACGCCGCCTGCACGCGGGCGACGAGCGTTTCGATCGGCAGTGGCTGGTCGCCTGGCGTGACGAAGGAAGTCGAGGGGTTGAGCGCGCGGTCGATTTCATTCTCGAAGACCAGCGCGCTTCCGGACGCCGAGATGACGATGAGAAACAGGCCGGCTGCGAGCCCCACCCATTGATGCAGCCCCAGCAGTGTGCGTCGCATCATCGGTTGCGACGCCGTCCCGTGAGTGGCACCAGCCGCGCGATGTAGAGGCTGACGACCATCACCACGCACGCGAGCAGTATCCACGCGCCGGTTATGCCGATGGCGACGACGAGTCCTGTCAGTACTCGGAGAATGCCCATGGCTACGGCCGATCTTGAGTCGTCCCCGTCGTGGTCCGCGCCGGTGCGTCTGGGGGCAGCGCGTTCGCGTTGCCGTTGACGTAGCGGTCGAACCAGTAGACCTGCCAGTTGATGCTCTCGACGAGATGCGTTGGCTCGCCGGTGCGCGTCAGGTTATGGTTCTCGCGCGGGAAGAAGACAATTTCGCTCGGCACCCCGAAATGCTGCAGCGCGCGGAACCACTGCTCACCCTGCTCGATCGGGACGCGGAAGTCGTTGTCCGAGTGGAGGACCAGCGTCGGCGTCTTGACGTTCTGCACGTACTTGAGCGGCGACGCGTTCCAGTAGAGATCGTGCTTCTCGAAGATGTTCCCCGTGAAGTCGTCCGCGTGCCCATACGCCCCATCGCGCGTCCCATCGTCGCTCACGAAGTTCGAGATGCTGCGGAGCGTGACCGCGGCCTTGAAGCGGTTGGTGTGGCTGACGATCCAGTTCGTCATGTACCCGCCGTAGCTGCCGCCCGTGACGCCGAGGCGATCCGCGTCGACCCACGGATACTTCGCGAGCGCCGCGTCGACGCCGTTCATGATGTCGACGTAATCCTTGCCGCCCCAGTTCAGCTCGATGCCGCGCTCGAACTTCTCGCCGTAGCCAGTGGAGCCGCGCGGGTTCGTGAAGAAGACCGCCCATCCGCGCGACGCGTACACCTGGAACTCGTGATACCAGTCGAAGCCGAACTGGCCGGCGGGGCCGCCGTGGATCGTCAGGATCATCGGGTACTTCTTCCCGGCCTCCCAGCCAATCGGCTTCATGAAGAAGCCGTCCACGTCCCAGCCGTCAGCGCCTTTGAACGACACGCGCTCGACCGGCGACAGCTGCCGCTGCTTCCACAGCGCGGTGTTCAAATGCGTCAACTGTTTTTCGTTGCGGCCGTTCACATCGGCGACGTACAGATCGTCGAGGTGCGTCGGGTCGTTGACGCCGTACGCGAGGCGATTCGCGCGTTCACTGATATCCACGAGGTGTACGGTGCGATCGCCGGCCGTGACGGCCGCGGCCTTTCGCGCGGCCAGATCGACGCGGAAGAGCTGGCTCGTGCCCTTGAACCCGGTTTCGAAATACAGCGCGCGGCCGCCCTCGGCCCAGCGCAGCCCGCCCGGAATCAGATCGACGCCGTCGGCGGCCAGGCGTGACGGCGATCCACCGCTGCCCGGCGCCAGCCAGATCTTCGGATGCGATTTCTCCGGCACGGAGCTCAGAAACGCGATCGTCGTCCCGTCGGGCGACCAGCGCGGCGAGTTGTCGCCGCTCGCGTGATCGGAAATCTTTGTCAGCGGTCCGCCGTTCGCATCGATCACCCACACGTCCGTGTTGTGGCCCATGTCGAACGCCTTGCCGGTGCGGTCCGACACGAACGCGATCCGGCGGCCGTCGGGCGACCACTGCGGATCCGTGTCGTTCCAGTCGTTGCCGGATGTGATCTGTGTCGAGCGGCCCGACGCGACGTCGGTCACCCAGAGATGCGTTCGCTTGTCGTCGAACCAGCCGCTGTCGTTGAACTTGTAGTTGGCGTGCGCGTAGTGACGCACGTCGCTCGCCGACTTCGCGGTATCGCTCGGCCCGCTGCGGCCGACGAGGACCATGTTGCTGCCGTCGGGCGACCACTGAAAGCCGGAGGCGCCGTTCAGCAGGTTAGTCACCCGCCGCGGCTCGCCGCCGCTGAGGGACAGCAGCCACACCTGCGTGCGTGGTGTGTCGGTGACCACGTCGCCGGGCGCCGGACGCGCGGACAAAAAGGCGATCGCCTTGCCGTCGGGGCTCCACCGCGGGTTGTTCGACGACTGGGGCGCCGTCGTCAGCATCATTGGTTCGCGAGAGCCGTCGGCAGGTACCGACCAGATCGCGCTACGGCGGCGGTTCTGTTTCTGATCGACCGTGGTAATCACGAACGCTATCGTCGAGCCGTCCGGTGAGAAGTGTGGATCGCCAAGCGTTTCGAACGCGAAGTAGTCCTCGGCCGTCATCCCGCGCGTCTGCGCAATCAGCGGAACAGCGAGGACGAAGGACATGACGGCGACCGACACCGCAACACGAAGGCTGTTTCTCATAGGCAATTCCAGATTCCAAATTCCTACTTCCAAATTGCTAGGCCCTCTTCTGCTTCTTCCCTGCTGGCATCTGTGAAACGGTGGCCGGCCTTTTCTTCGCGCCGATTGTATCGAGACTCTTGCGGAGCGCCTCCATCAGGTTCACGACCTTCGGCGGCGCTTCCACTTCCGGCGCCACGATCTCGCGACCTTCGATCTTGGCGTCGATGATCTCACGCAGGCCGACCTGATAGTCGTCGCGATAGGTCTGGAAGTCCACGTCGCCTTCGAACGTGCCGATCACCTGTTTCGCCAGCTTCACTTCTTCCGGCTTCACCTTCTCCGGCATGTCCGTCAGCTCGTCGATCGCGTCCATGCTGCGGATCTCGCTCGCGTGGCGCAGCGTGTACATGACCAGCCCCTGCTCGCGCGGCTGGACCTTCACCAGGTACTCGCGGCCGTACAGCGCGACCTTGCCGATGCCGGCCTTCCCCTTCATCCCCTCGCGGATGACGGCGAACGCTTCGCGCGCCACCGGGCCGTCCGGCGCGAGGTAGTACGGCCGCTCGAGGTAGATCGGGTCAATCGCCGTGTCCTCCGTGAACTTCTCGAGGTTGATCACGCGCGTCGAGTCGACGCGCACTTTCTCGATGTCGTCCTCGTCGACGATGACGTAGCGTCCCTTCTCGAACTCGAAGCCCTTGACGATGTCGGTGTTCGGCACTTCGCGCTCGCACGCCGGGCACCAGCGCTTCTGCTGGATGCGCGTCTGACATTCGCCGTGCAGCTGATTGAAGCTCAGCGTCGCGCCGGAGTCGGTCGCCGGAAAGACCTTGATCGGGATGTTGACCAGACTGATCTTGAGATAACCCTTCCATGTCGGTCGCGCGGCCATACACTCCTACCTCTTCATCTTCATTGCTGTTTGACGATCGGCGCAATCTTCTCGTCGACCGTCACCTGGAACTGGCGGAACCGGCTATAGGTCGCCACTCCGTCGATGCGCGTTCCGTCACGGCGAATGTCGTAGCGCTCGCGCATTTCGGACGGCACGAGCAGGCCGAGCGACGGCTCGATCTGATACTGAACGTCGATGGTGCCCCTAATCAGCGTGTCTTCGGCGACGAGCTCACTCGCGACGACACGCCCGGTGTCGGGCTCGATCCAGAAGCGTCCGTGCGCCGGAAGGTCGCGGCCGTTGGTCGTCCGGATGATCGTCTTTGGTTCCACTTCCTTGTACTCCAGCACCCAGGCGGTGTCCGAGGCGCGGCCGGTCGGGCGTCGGATCAGAGGTTCGCGCCGGTCGATGCGCTTGAACGCGAATCGGGCCTGGTTGGCCGGATCCAGAATCATGAGCGCCAGCACCGGTACGTTGACGGTGCGCTCGACGTTGCCGATGTTATAGCGAAAACTCTCGGCCACGATCCGTTCGGCCTGCGAGGCGGTGGACGAGGAGGGCGCGACGAACAGATCCATCAGCCGCTCGCTGCGATCGCGCACCGGCTTGTCGTCCACCTCGAACACGTCGCGGAACTGCATCCACCGATCGCCGCCGACCGGTTTCACCAGCAGCAGATCCGACTTGAGCTCCCGATGGGTGATCGCCTCGCTCAACCGGGCGACCGACCCGAGCGTGGTCGGGATCCGAGCATCCTGCATGTAATGCTCCTCCGCGACGATGCCTGAAAGGCTGCGCTGGAACTCGACGACGTACGCGCCGGCGCGCGCGAGCACCGCGTCGACCTCCGGCGCCTGCGCGGCCGGCGGGACCAGCGTGGCGGCGCTGAAGGCCAAACATGCGCCGAGAACATTGAGGGTTTTCATCGACTGAGCCGTTGATCGTCCTCCCGGAACCGACCGTGGTCAAGCTAGAATCCAGCCTATGTCCATACTCTTTTCGTCCCGCGTGTGCCTTGTGACGGCGGCCGTTGCCGCGGTCGCACTCGGCTCGACCATTGCCACGGAGCGATCCTCGTCAGCCATGGCGGACGCCGCGACGCGGCTGCTGAACAGCCTGACGGCCGAGCAGCGCCAGCAGGCGTCGTTTGCGTTCGACGCCGACGAGCGGATGCATTGGCATTTCATTCCAACCGAGATGTTTCCGCGCAAGGGGCTGCTCGTCCGTTCGATGAACGAACCGCAGCGAAAGCTCGCGCACGATCTGCTGAAGGCGGGCCTGAGCCAGCGCGGCTACCTGACCGCATCGTCGATCATGGATCTCGAGACGGTGCTGAAGGCGCTCGAAGCGTCGGAGCGTGCCGCCGCGCCACAGCCGCCGCGCGGCACGGTGCTCGAGCGCGATCCGGAAAAGTACTTCTTCTCGGTCTTCGGTACGCCGTCCACGAAAGCCACGTGGGGCTGGCGCGTCGAAGGCCACCACGTGTCGCTGCACTTCTCGGTGGTGAACGGCACGCTCGTCGCCTCGTCGCCGTCGTTCTTCGGTACCAACCCGGCGGAAGTGCGCGAAGGGCCGAAAAAAGGATTGCGGATCCTCGGCGCTGAAGAAGACGCCGCGCGGGCGGTTCTGCAGTCGCTCGACGCCGCGCAGCGGGCGACAGCGATCATCGACGCGACCGCCCCCGGTGACATGGCGACGATGGCGAACGTGAACATCAGCCCGTTGTCGCCGTCAGGTCTGGCGGCCGACGCGATGACCGCGGCGCAGCGTGATCTGCTGATGAAACTGCTCGACGTCTACATTGGCAAGATGGCGGCCGACATCGCGGAGGACCGGATCGCGCGCGTGCGCAAAGCTGGCGTCGAGAAAATCGCGTTCGCCTGGGCTGGCGACACCGAACGCGGGAAAAAGCACTACTACCGGATCCAAGGACCGACCTTCCTCGTCGAGTACGACAACACGCAGAACGACGGCAACCACATCCACTCGGTGTGGCGCGATTTCAACGGAGACTTCGGGCGAGATTTGTTGCGCGAGCATCTTCGATCTCTCGCGCACTAATCTCGCCCACAGAGGACACGAAGGAGGACAAAGGTTCACAAAGGGGACCGCCCCGTCTGAACTTTGTGTCCTTCGTTACCTTTGTGTCCTTTGTGCTTGTGTAAACAAGCGATCGAAGTTCCCTCCGAAGATCTTCTCGCGCACGTCGGTGCTTGCGCCGATCTCGTCGAGCGCGGACGATTGCTGCTCGTAGACCTCGCTCACCCATCCACGCGGAAAGAACGACGAGTCGGTGCCGAACAGCAGCCGATCCGGTCCGACGACGGCGAGCGCCTGGCGGAAGACGGCGGCCACACTTATCCCCACGTACTTGATCCAGCCGTTCGAGCTCGAGGTGTCGAGACACACGTTCGGGCACAGGTCGGCGACCATGAGCGCTTCGCGAAAGAGGCCGGCGCCGAAGTGCGGGATGATGATCGGCACGAGCGGGTGGCCGAGCGCGATCGCGTGCAGATCGAGCGGGTTGCCGAAGCGGATGTCGAACGGGCTCGGGAGGCCGAGCTTCTTGCGCACACCAACCGACAGCACACCGCAGTGCACGAACACGGCCGTCCCCGGTGTCGCTGCAGCGACTTCGAAGAGGCGCGTCGCGCGGTCGTCCTGAATCGAATAGCGATGCATCGCGGGGAAGAGGCAGATCGCGCGCAGCCCGTCGCGAGCGATCGCGTCGGACGCTTTCGCGACTGCGTCCGGCTGCGTCGGGTCCACCATGAAGAAGCCGACGAATCGCTGGGGATGACGGTTGACGGCGGCGGCCACCGACGCCGCATCGCCCGGCGCGCTCGCGATCAGCGCGGCGCGCGCCACCTGATGCCGATCGAGCTCCGCGACCCAGCGATCGGCCAGCGCCTCCGCGGTCCCAGGCGCCTCCCATCCCAGCTTGGCCAGCGCGGTCTCACCGCCGAGCGTGGCGAAAAACGGCGTCGAGAAGAAATGACAGTGCGCGTCGTTCATCATTGTTCAAAACAAGCGGGCCACGGAGTCACAGAGTCACGGAGGGCCGCCTTCGAGGTTCGACGGCCGGCCTGCTTTGCAGGCCGGCTGGCGCGGCCCAAGTCGGGCCGAGGCACGAGCGCACGCGCATTTCAGATGCGTTCGTGCCTCGACCCGACCTCGCCCGCGCGCGTCGCACGCGACGCCCGTCGAACACTGGTGCGGCCTCTGGCTCTGCAGGCTTCGCGAACTTTGCGTTCAGATTCTCGGTGTCTCTGTGTCTCTGTGGCGCTTCTAACTCGAGATCTCGCCGACGATCGCGTCGGCCACGTCTTTCGTCTTCGACGATCCGCCGAGGTCGGGCGTTCGCACCTTGCCGGTGGCGACGACGCGTTCGATCGCGCCGAGGACCTTGTCGTGCAGATCGCGGCGCCCGAGGTGCTCGAGCATGAGGGCGCCGGCCCAGATGGCGCCGATGGGGTTCGCGATCCCCTTGCCCGCGATGTCGGGCGCCGATCCGTGGATCGGTTCGAACATCGACGGTTTCTGGCGCCCTGGATTGATGTTCGCGCCAGGCGCGATGCCGAGACTGCCGGAAATCGCGGAGCCGATGTCGGTGAGGATGTCGCCGAACAGGTTCGACGCCACGATGACGTCGAGGGTCTGCGGGTGCGTGATCATGCGAGCCGCGAGCGCGTCGACGTGGTACTTGCGGTACTCGACCGTCGGGTAGTCCTTCCGCACGACTTCCGCGATCTCGTCCCACAGCACCATCGAATGCGTGAGCGCGTTGGACTTCGTCGCGCTGGCGAGCATCTTCCGCGGCCGCTTCGCGGCGAGCTCGAAGCCGTAGCGGAGAATGCGTTCGATGCCGTGCCGCGTGAACACGCCGGTCTGTTGCGCCACTTCGTGCGGCGTGCCTCGATGGATCCGCCCGCCGACGCCGGAATATTCTCCTTCCGAGTTTTCGCGCACGCACACCATGTCGATATCCGCCGCGCCGCGGTTCGCGAGCGGCGAGCTCAGCCCCGGCAGCAGGCGCATCGGCCGCAGGTTCACGTACTGATCGAACTTCTGCCGGATCGCGAGGATCAGGCCAGCCGACGCGGCATCCGAGACGCCCGGCGCGCCCAGCGCCCCGAGATAGATCGCGTCGAACGTCGACATGCGATCGAAGCCGTCCTCGTCCATCATGCGGCCGTGCTCGACGTAGTACTCGCAGCTCCACGGCAGCTCGCTGAACGACACCGACACACCGCTCCCGCGCGTCGCGCGTTCAATGGCGGCGATCCCGGCCGGGATGACTTCTTTACCAATGCCGTCACCAGCGATGACGGCGATCCGAAACGACGACATGAGACGCTCCTTCAAAAAAGTAGGATCTGGAAGGCCCAACACGTCAGCATACAACCCGCGGGTTACTATGGGCCCCACATGTCAGAAGCACGCGTCCAAGCAGGCACGGGAGACGAACCATGAAGGATCGGCGTTGGAAAGTCCTGGCGGCGATGGCCGTCGGCCTCGGACTCATACTTTCACCCACGCATGCGTGGGCTCAGGCGACGGGTCAGATTACGGGTGTGATCACAGATAGCAGCGGCAGCCTGGTGCCAGGCGCCACCGTCGAGGTGACCAACCAGGCCACCGGCTTCACGAGAAACGCCGTGAGCGAGCTCGACGGCGTCTACACGATCCCGCTGCTCAACCCGGGTCTTTATGAGGCCAAGGTCAGCCTGTCGGGATTCCGCACGACCGTCCGCGGCGGCATCGAGGTGGCGGTGAACGGCACGGCTCGCGTCGACGTGCGGCTGCAGGTCGGTTCGGTTTCCGAGCAGGTCAACGTCGAGGCCACAGCGCCGCTGGTCGAAACGAAAAATGCCACGCTTGGCATCGTCATCGATCAGAAGAAGGTCGTGGACCTTCCCCTGAACGGCCGCAACTTCGCGCAGCTCGGCACGCTGATCCCCGGCGTGGTCGCGCCCCCAAGCGGCCTCGGCGGCGCGGACGGCAACGCGACACCCGGCGGGTTCGGCAACGTGACCGGCGGCTTCAACGTCAACGGGATGCGCAACCAGTCGAACAATTTCCTGCTCGACGGGTCGCCGAACAACGACTCCTTCAACACCGGGTTCGTGCTGCGTCCGCCGCCTGACGCCATCCAGGAGTTCAAGATTCTCACGCACTCCTACGACGCCGAGTACGGGCGCAACGCGGGTTCGGTCGTCAACGTCGTCACGAAGTCGGGCAGCAACGACTGGCGCGGCGGCGCGTGGGAGTTCAACCGCGACGATTCGCGGCAGTCGACGAACTATTTCGCGACCGCCAAGCCGGCGCTGAAGCAGAACCAGTACGGTGGGGCGTTCGGCGGGCCGGTCGAGAAGAACCGCGCGTTCTTCTTCGGCTACTACGAGGGTTTCAACAACCGGCAGGGCACGACCGACACGCGCGTCGTGCTGACGCAAGCGCAGCGCGTCGGCGATTTCTCCGGCGGCGCCGCGATCAGGGACCCCGTGACGGGTCTGGCATTCCTGGGCAACGTCATCCCGTCGACTCGGATCAGCTCGATCGCGACTTCCGTCCTCAACCAGTACATCCCGCTGCCCAACAGCGCGGGCAACCGCGCCGTCCGCTCGCCGGAGGTGCTGGACACGCGCGGGCAGTTCGGACTGCGGGCGGACTACCGCGTCAACGATGCGCACACGCTGCTGGCGCGCTACATGTACGCCCACACGAACAACGTGAACCCGCTCGGCGGATCGAACTTCTCGCCCGCCGGAAACACGGCGGTCGCGACGCTGCAGGACGTCATGGGGTCCGATACCTGGGTCGTGAAGTCGAACATGATCAATGTCGCCCGCGCGAACCTCAACCGGATCGAGGCCAAGCCGAACGTGACGAGCGGTCTCGACTTGTCGTCGGTCGGTTTCAAGTACGCGGGCACGAACGCGACCGCGGCGGGGCTGCCGTTCATCACCGTGAACGGTTTCTTCACGACCGGTGACGCGCAGCAGCCGTTCGCGAGCCGCACCAACAACGTGCTCGGATTCAGCGAC
>Ga0209515_10007631_pt1 | contig 12985 bp, 15 predicted proteins | sample Subgroupgradi54m_FD_187454 | JGI IMG/M metagenome (GOLD analysis project Ga0209515, IMG submission 187454) | Subsurface groundwater microbial communities from S. Glens Falls, New York, USA - GMW60B uncontaminated upgradient, 5.4 m (SPAdes)... ... | reverse complement strand
TGGTCGCCAAGTTATCGGCAACGACCTCAATGGCGACGAAATACTAAAGGAACTTGGTGGCGAGGGAGTGAATGCGAGTCACTTTCAGAGACATAACGACGATTTTACGGCGTATTCGGTAGTCTTGGTCCACAAAAGCGGAGAGCGTAGTATATTATCTTATAAAGGCGAGGGTCAGCATTTTAAACCTGAACACATACCCTTTGATAAGGTAGTATCAAAGTGGCTATATCTTGACAGTCTGGGCGGGGTCTATGGGGTTTTGGAACGGTCGGTTCAGTGGGCTACGGAAAATAATGTCAAAATTGCTTCTAATCCCGGAGGTAAGGAGCTGGCTCACGGGCTGGAGAAGTTGAAGCCTCTTTTAAGCCGTTGCGCCGTCTTTAGTATTAATCAAGAGGAAGCGGCCCAGTTGACCGGCATTGATTACAAGAACGAAACGGAGATATTTAAGTTCATGGACAAGCTTATCGATGGAATATTTGTGATGACCAAAGGTCACGATGGCGTGGTTGTTTCTGACGGCAAGAATGTTTACAGCGCCGGTACTCCTGATTCTCCGGTTGTGGAAAGAACAGGAGCTGGGGATGCCTTCTGTTCGGGGTTTGTGGTAGAATATATAAAAGGTCAGCTCCGACGCGAAGCGGTCGGAGCTCCGACTGTAACGTCGGAGGAGATTATAACCAAAGCCATTCAATTTGCTACGGCTAATGCCTCTTCGGTGGTGACAGAGTATGGAGCTAAGGCTGGGATTTTAAAAAAGGACGATTGGGGTCCGTGGGAGCTGGTTAAAGTGGATGTGCGCCCGCTTTAACTAATTAAAAGTTAAAAATGAATGAATCCCGTACGAAGTAACCCTAACGGGTACGGGAATCACACTTTTATTTAAATTGAAGTTGTCAGGTATCGTCGCTGAACCATCAGGGACGGCTCGATTACTTCTAACGGGATGAATGATTCATATAAAAAACTGGCAAGAATTTTAAGAGTCTCTCCGGAACTTCTTTTGGATTTGGATAAGAAAATGTCATCTATCACCGGACAGGAAGGTGTGATTGATGCAGTTGCCGAGGAAAACGATAAACTTGTAGCTTTGACTTTGGCAGAACTAGGCGTGGGCGACGATGCTAAGGCCGAAGAAATATACAACGCCTTGATTAGGAAGGTGTCTATTTTAGACAAGCATCTTTTTGAATTGTTAGGTAAGCCTGATCTCTCTAAGCTTTCTATGGTTTGTGGGAAAATGTGCGAGACGGCGTTTCAGGTTTTTCCGCCTCCCCGGGGCTTATTCATAAAAAGAGAACGAGTGGCCCAGCTTCTGGAGAAGCATCGGCCGGAAAATCTTTTAAATCATTTCGGCTATAAGACTGCCCAGGAGTTAGTTGAAAAAGAAGGCTTTGCTTCGGTGGTAAGCTCCCTAAGGTTCGTAGAAAGCCAAGATTGGATGCACAAGTTTTTTGATGTTGCCTATAGTGAGCTGACAAAAGATGATTTCGAGGAAAGGGAAGTGGAAATGAAGATTCTTGAGCCAAAATGGCTGGAGGCGGCGGATAAGTTTCTTGAAAAGAAATACCACAATGTCAGCCATCTCAAGGAGTACGGTGTGATATTTATTATACCCTTGAAGATAGATACTCCCGGTGAAGTGGTAAGAATGTTCACTTTGATGCTCCACTATTTGCACGAAGTTCCTTTCTATTCTTCATTATTCCGAAAATTTTTCAATGATAAAGATTTTATTCCAAAATTTAAATCTCTTTTAAGAGGTGATGTTCCTTCCGGACCGATGCTTGATGGCGGAAGAGTGACCTGGAGAATAGTCCAGACATATCTCGCCAAAGATAATGAAAATGATTCAAGACTGTTTGAGCCTCATGTAAATCCGGAGGCAGAGCACTGGTACAAGGCAGAAGGCGACTTTAGCCGTCTATCAAGGATAATGGGTAAGGCAGATCCAAATTTCAGCGTAAGCTGCTGGACGGGCCTTGATTTCGTCGGCGACTTTTTCAAAACCAGAGATGGCCAAGAGCAATTGGTCAGTTTTGACTTGATTGACCTGTCGATGTCCCTTGTTAAAAGAGGTCATGTAAAATATCTTTTCCACCACGAAGAAGCTCTTTGGAATAAGATATTCACAGAATATATGGGGCGGGAGACGATGAATCGGCTGATTGAAGAGAATATCATTAAGGGATTTATCGAGTTATAACTCGCTGGCCGCTCCCGCCTCTTTAGACCGGCGGGTACGCTCTTGGCCAACTTCTTCGTTAAAATTTCCGCTTTTCCTTCGCCATATTTCAATATGGCTTAGTCGAATGCTCAATTTTGCCTCGAATTTGGCCAAGCCAGCTGAGTTCTAACATCAGACTAGCTTACCCTTTATGATAAATGAGGAACTAAAAAATTATATTCAAAAAGCAAGAAGAAGCGGTCTAGACGATTCTGTTATAAAGCAAGAATTATTAAATTTGGGCTGGGATCCCGGATCTGTAGACCAAGTTTTGCAAAAAAGAACTATCAAAACATCGAATTTTAATAAGGTAAATATTCTGGCTATAATTCTAGGTGCTATTTTAGTTTTAATCCCTTCCGTATCTTTATTAGGCTTAGGAAGGCTTAATCCCATAGTATTAATTGGGAAATTATTTAAAAATGGGCTTGATGGTTTTTATGCGCTTCTTCTTGGACAAGCTATCTATTACTTTCTAATCGGATCTGTTTTGGCATTAGTGAATAAAACAAAAAGTTATTCAGCCATTTGGATCACCAATATTTTATATTTTGTATTTCAACTAACGGTTTTATTAATATTGCGAGGCAGTATCGGGGATGTATATTACCTTACCTTGGCCTCTTTCTTTATTTTTGCCAGTCTAGGTTATTATTTTATAAAGCTTATTTTTTATCGACATGAAAACACTCAATGAATACCTAAAGGAAGCCAGGCAGAATGGCCAAGCGATTGGTCATTTTAATTTTGCCACGGAGGATGTTCTGCGGGGGATAATCGAGGCTTCGCGTGACGCCGGGGCGCCGGCAGTGATGGTGGGTACTTCGGAGGGAGAAGTCGGATTTTTTGGCGTCAAAGAGGCGGTAGCAGTGGTGAGGGCGGCAAGAGAGGAATATAACTTTCCGGTCTTTCTGAATGCTGACCATTTCAAAAGCTTTGAAAAGTGCAAGGAAGTAATTGATGCCGGTTATGACTCGGTTATTATTGATGCTTCTAAAATGTCCTACGAAGAGAACCTGGCGGTTACCTTAAAAGTTGCCGAGTACGCCAGGGCTAAAAGTAAAGATATTTCTGTTGAAGGGGAGCTGGGCTATTTGAAGGGTTCTTCTGAGGTCCAGACGAAGATAGAAGTCAGTTCGGCGGATTATACAAAACCTGAACAGGTTGTGGATTTTGTGGCTAAAACCGGCGTTGACCGGATGGCCGTGGTTTTCGGCAATATTCATGGCATTGTTACCGACCAAGAAGAAAAACTAGACATTGAGCATTTCCAGAAAATAGTTGCCGCCGTTCCTGGTGTCTATTATGTTCTTCATGGAGCTTCGGGATTAAAGGATGCCGATATTACAGCATCTATCAAGGCCGGAGTTTCCAATATTCATTTCAATACCGAGCTTCGTGTTGCTTATGCTCATGGTATTCAGCAGGTTTTTCACGACAAACCTAACGAAACCACACCCTACAAGTATCTCGCTCCGGCCGTAGAAGAGGTTAAAAAAGTTGTGGCGGCGAAGATAAGACTCTTCATGGGACTTTAAGCAAAAGCCCTGCTCTAATTTTTATCGTCCTCCTATTTAAGTCTCCATAAAAATAAATAATTACTAATCCGCCTTTCTGCCGTTCGTCTAAATGATAAAAATTAAAGCAGGGCTTTTGCTTGCAATATTTTTTACGGCGTGGTTTAATATCGGGCAGCAGTTTAACATTTATGGAGAGTTAAAATGATGAGAACGAGGGCCATTGTATACCTTGTAACAGTGTTTGTGTTGCTATTCTCTAATTTCGCAGCGGCTCAATTACCAAGCGGGTCTAATGTTACTGATGCATGGTCTCAAGGAACTTTCGATGGGATTAGGATATTCTATCAGTATCGACCAAATTCAGATAATTTTTACTGCAGTGTTTATTATTATCACGATGGTAGAATAAACTTAATGGCAGAGGATGCATTTCCTCATATCCCAGATTCTCCTGCGAATACTATAACCACATTTTATTCATTAAAGCCGCATGCCGAGGCTTCTTTCCGTGGAAATCAATTAGTGCGTGTCACATATCTGACTTTATTTTCTGTTAACTCAACCGGTCCATTTTTATATTTTGAACCGGTTATTTCCGCTGAAGACACATTTACAAAACGTTGTGTCCCGCTTTTGAATGACCTTTTCAGGCAAATACAGCCGCAAGAAGTAAAGATGTTCCAAGATCAATACGGTTCACTATTTGGTATAAAGTAAAGTTAGTAAGACCGAATTATCGGTCTTTTTTATTTATAAAGAAAAGGCGAGAATAGGTTCCCAGGAAAATATCAGCCTAACTCCTTGAGTGATATCTATTCGTCACCGTATCAGAGATCAATGAGGCTTTCGGTAGCTTCTATAAGACCCGAAAAGAGGCCTTTGCTTGTCGCGCGTATCGTGAGGCGAGCGGGCAGGGTTCGAGGTCTGCCGAGAGAGCGAGCCGAGCGCTACAGTGAGGACTCTCGCTGGGAGTTCGAACGGTAGCGAAAGTGAAGGCCTCTTTGAGGGGACGAGGTGCTTGTTATAGGTTTTTGCAAAGAGCTAGATTTTTTGGTTTAATATGATGACGATCGATGAAGGGGGTGGATATGGCGCAAGATATAGTGTTACGGCCGGTCAGGGATAGTGATTCCCAGGCTCTTATAGAACTTATCGGTTCTTGTTATTCAGAATATGTTAATTGTATCTTGGATGTTGAGACCGAGGAACAGTGGCTTAAGGCTCTGGCCAGCTACTATGAGAAGGTATCTCGTATCGGCAGTGTTCTTTGGGTTGTTGAGATTGATTCTAGGCTATGTGCTTGCATAGGAGTAAAATTCGATGAATCAGGCCGGGGCGAGCCTAAGACCCTGTATGTCGCTAAGTATGCCCGTAAAAAGGGCCTGGCTACTTTTCTGATGGCTTTGGTGGAGAATTATGCCAGATTTCAAGGTGTTAAGAGTTGGTCATTCTGGTCCGATACCCGTTTTGAAGATGCCCATCGGCTGTACAAAAAGCTTGGATATATGAAAACCGGCCGGACAAGAATGCTGCGGGATATATCCGACAGCGCCGAATTCGAGTTCGCGAAAGTTCTTAGTGTATAAATAGACCGATTTCTCGGTCTATTTTTTTTGCAAAATTTTATGATTTGCGTTATAATCTTTAAACATATAAATATCCCTTGGTATGCTTAAAAAAGATAAAACTTTAGCCCGCATAGAAAAACACGATTTTACTAAAGAGTTGAAGGATTTTGAGTATGAAACCAAATTTGACGTGACCGATAAGGGGGGTCTGAGTGCTTTGGGCATTTTGAAGAAAATACAGAACTGTTTTGACGGTAGTAAAAGGTTTATTTTGTCTAAGATTAAAGGTGGCGATAAGCTTATAATGCATGTTTCCTTTTTTACTTTAGATGGCACAGAGTACTCACTCTTTAAGTACCGGGGCGCAAGAATGGTAAAGATAAAGAAGCATCAAATTATCAAAGGTTCCCCGTTCTTTATTTTCAAGAATAACGAAAAGCTAGTCATTGATAAGAATGATTTTTCAGAGCTAAAAGACTTGCGCCATAGGTTCAAAAGGCACAACTATATTTTGGCTGATCTGGATAAATTCCTTAAGCATAAGCCACTTCTAGTCTATGAGGGGGAAATGACGAAGAACAGGGTTAAGGATTTTATTTTTGACACTATTAGCGGGAAAATATATGCCGTTGCCGTAACATTTTGTAAGAGCGGGGGCCGGACCCAAAAGCAGTTTGAAGTAGAGTACGCCGGCTACTTACCCGGTTTTAAAAATTCCGATAAAAATATTGAAAAACATGTCATTGATGGGGTCCAGGAGTTGTCCGGATACATTTATAGTTATTTTGCCGATATTTTAAAGCCGTCCATTGAAAGAAAGTTTGAGTTTGTTAAAAGGAATAAGTTAAAAGCATGAATACTATTTATCCGCCCGTATTTATTTCCGGACCTCACGGAGGAGGAAAATCTACTCTTGTAAATAAGCTGAAAAATTTCAGCAGCTTATTCATGGAGAATGATTTTGATATTGATTTTACCACGGATTTTCCAAGTATTTCTTCTCTTTCTCATTTTGAAAGAAGTTTGGTAAGAATTTATCACCGTTATTTTATTACCAAATATGCTCAGGATTTAGCTCAAGTAAATCCTGGCAAGGTCGTGTTAACTAATCGCACTGTTTACGATTCTGAAGCCTATATCAATGTGTACAAAAATCTTAACTGGATTTCGAAGGACCAGTTTAAAAAACTCAATTTTGTGCTTGGGAATTTCACTTATAGGCCTTATGCAATAATTCTGAACCCGCCTCTTCAAGTAATCAAGAAAAGATTGTCAAAAAGGAGAGACGAAGCCACAAGAACAAATAGGGATAAAATATTTGAGAACGAAGATTCGGATGTTTTTTTAGAAAATCTTTGCAATTATTTTAAGAAGTTTAAGGAAGAGGATAATATAATTTATATCGAGGATAACGGTCAAAAAGAAATTAAAGAAATTTTGGCCTGGGCCAAGAACATAAAGCGGGGTATAAAGATTTGATTTTTCTAATGGTTTTGTGCTATTATTCTGAAGCTTATATATATGGCTCAGACACAGCACAAAATTGAACTGGAAGCCCAGATGAGGACCATCCTGGGGGGCAAGGTCAAAGCCTTGAGGGAATCCGGCTATCTGCCGGCGGTTTTGTATGGAAAAGGCCAGAAGCCCCTCTCTCTTCAGATGCCCGTGAAGGCTTTCCAGAAAGTATTCAAAGAAGCAGGTGAGTCAACCTTAGTGTATCTTAATGTAGACAAGCAGGCCTATCCGACCATTATCCATGATGTGGCCCGTGACCTGCTTAAGGGCGATGTTATCCATGCCGATTTCTATAAAGTTAGATTGGATGAGAAGATAAAGACCAAGGTGCCGGTTGTATTTGAAGGGGAGTCGCCAGCCGTAAAAGGCGAGGGTGGTATCTTCGTCAGAAATATCAACGAATTGGAGGTTGAGGCGTTTCCTCAAGATCTGCCCCATGAGATAAAAGTGGACATTTCTTCATTGCTGAAATTCGGAGACCATATCTTGGTCAAGGAAGTTAATGTGGGACCCAAGGTCAAGGTGCTAGCAGAAGAAGATGCCATCTTGGCACTTGTCCAACAGCCCAAGACTCAGGAAGAGCTCGATGCCGAGCTTGCCGCTCCGACGGCCGGCGTTGAGGATGTGGAGATAGTCAAGAAAGAGAAGCCCGAAGAAGAGGGCGCCGCTCCAGAAGGAGAAGAAGCTTCGGCTCCAGCCGCCGAAGGCGAGCCTCGCTAAGAGCGGGAAAAAGAAAAAGCAGCCTAGGGGCTGCTTTTTTAGCACTTATTTATTAGGCAAAATCCCTACTCCAATTTTTAGCGGCCTCCTATCTGATTGTCCGTACAAATCAATAATTAACTTATCCGCCTTTCTGCGAGGAATGTAGATGCTAAAAATTAGAGTAGGGATTTTGCCTAATTTGCAAACAAAAAAGCCCTCCTTCGCCAAAGGGCTACGGACGGGCAAGCGGCAATTGTGCCGCATATATAATATTATTGTGCGTATTCGTTAAAACTAACTGCGGGACTGCTAGCTATCTCGGCTACTTCGTAGCGGATAGTAGCTAGGATATCTGTCTTTTTTAGATCCGGATAATAATCCCTGAGATTATTAAATGCATCTTCGACATCTGCAAAACCATCAAGTCTCGCCTCCTCGTAGGTCATTTTAGAGAATGGCTTTTTCTCGGTATCTTTTGTGATGCAAAGAACAATATTAAGCCCATCCTTAAAAATGCCAAGTATCAGTAATCCCTTTGTAAAATCATGTGCGCCAGCCCTATATTTACGAAGCGTAATTTTCTTATCGCCGGCGATAGTAGGCCCCATAAGCCCTTCACCGAAGACCAATTTTTTCAGTTCCGCCATTTTTTCCTCAATTATCAATGTGCGGGGGTAAAATAACAGATAAAACTAGCCAGGTCAATTATTTTTGCGGGGAGTAAGCGAAAGCCCTGCTCTGATTTTTATCATTTAGATGATTGGGCAGAAAGGAAGCTAAGTAATTATTTATCTGTACGGATACTTCAATAGGAGGACGATAAAAATCAGAGTAGGGATTTTGCCTAAAACTACTTAGCTAGCAGAAGATAAACACCAATAGCTAAAATACCGAAAGAGATGACCGGCAGGATGCGGGAGGAGAAGCGGTTAGAGAGCCAGTTTTTTAATTGCCCGCCCCAGCCCGGTTCAGGCGTGAAGATGGGGCTTTTTATGTCAAAATCAAAACGGTTTTTTTCTTTCGGTATGAGGGGTAACTGGTTGAGATGATTATCCATTGTTTGGTGAGGCTGCTTGTGTAGCGTTAGCCATTCTTTGAGCTAGGGTTTCAAAAACCGGGTCGAGATTGCCGTTCATGATTCTTTCGATATTACCCCAGTTCTTTTTTATCCGGTGGTCGGTTATTCTGTCCTGCGGAAAATTATAGGTCCTTATTTTCTCCGAGCGGTCACCGGTGCCGATCTGCTTTCGGCGTTCATCGGTAATACTTCCTGTTTCCTCGGCGCGTTTTATCTCGAGGAGCTTGGAGCGGAGAATTTCCATGGCTTTGTCGCGATTTCTTTGCTGATTTCTTTCCTGGCGCGATGATACGACGATACCGCTTGGTTTGTGGGTTATCCTGACTGCTGTCTCAACCTTGTTAACATTCTGGCCTCCCGGTCCGCCGGCTCTGGAAAAGTTGAATTCAAGTTCATCGGGTCTTATCTGAATGTCTTTCTCGGTTGCCTTGGGAAGGACAGCCACGGTGGCGGTGGAAGTATGCACCCGGCCCGATTTCTCGGTTTTAGGGACCCTTTGGACGCGGTGGCCGCCCGACTCATATTTCATTTTATCGAAAACACCAGCCCCCTTTAATTCAAATACTATTGATTTATAGCCCCCCACATTATTCTGGTTGAAGTCTATCACTTCTACGCCCCAGCCTTTGGAGATAGCGTATCGTTTGTACATATTAAAAAGGTCGGACGCAAAAAGAGACGCCTCATCGCCGCCTACGCCAGCGCGGATCTCGATAATAGCCTCGTTAGACATATTATTTCTTCTTGCTCCTCTCGAGAGATTTCTCAACCGATTTTTCCATCCTCTTTTTGAACTTTTCGACTCGGCCTCGAGTGTCAATAATCTTTTCGGTACCGGTATAGAAGGGATGGCAGTTGGCGCATATGTTCACGCTCATATCCGGCATAGTAGAGCCGGTAACCCATTCGTGCCCGCAGGCGCACTTTATCTTGGATTTGGGATAATAAGTTGGGTGTATATTTTGTTTCATTTTAATAATATTGTCCCGATTCGCTTTGCGAATCGCGGATCCTCGATTTCTTAATCCCGACTTAATGTCGGGAGAGAAATCGGGATGGATGTATGTCTTGTTTCATCCCGTACGAAGTAGTTAAAGCTTGTTGTTTAAATTATGGCTCAATACTACTTTTTTAAAATTTTAACTGGTTATTATGACCCCGTGAAGGGCTACTTCGTACGGGATTTCATAACTATAGGATTGTATTACAAATTCTAAAAAAAGTCAAAAATCGTCGCTCAAGCCCCGCTCTAATTTTTATCGTACTCCTATTAGTATAATCGTAATATAATAGATAATTAACTTACCCGCTTTTCTTCAATTTGTCATCATGATAAAAATCAGAGCAGGGCTTTTGCTACGAAAGGCTATTTTATTTGACGCATATAACCTCATTTGGTATTATCGCTACGGTTCTTGAACACACTTCTTAAAAAGGGGGCCTAAAATGCAAAGAATTTTCACGGATAAAGCGCCGACGCCGGGGGCATATAGCCAGGGAGTGCTGGTTAATCCGTTGACTCACAATATTCTTTTTCTTGCCGGACAGACAGGCAATGATAAAAGCCGAGAAGGCGAGCCAGTTGTTGATGGCGGCGTCGGACCGCAAACTACCCAAACATTGAAGAATATGTTGGCCATCGTTAAAGCAGCGGGAGGTGAGGCCGATTCATTTGTTCGTCTCCAGGTGTTTTTGAAAGACTGTTAAGATCGCAAGAAATCTCGCGAAGAGTATGATGCGGCCTACTGTGCATTTTTCGCGGAGTATGGGATGTCTAAGGAAAAAGGTAATATGCCGGCCAGACTGCAGGTTTGGGTCTCGGAAGTTCCTTGGGAATATCCGACCGAAGATACTGTCGTGGAAATTCTGGGCGAAGCCGCGATACCCAAGTCGAGTTGGGAGCTCTTTCTAGGAGGTCTGTCAGGGAGCATATAATCAAGCCGCTTCATCGATAGCGGCTTTTTTGTTTAAAACAGTGGGCAAGAAGATTTGACAAATTGTGTAATTTTGCTATAATTAGCAACACAACTAATTGTTGCAGTAACAGGAGTGCTTATGGTCGGAAATCACGAGAGCAGAATAGCCAGATTTATTAGCGAAGAAACAAAAGAGATGACCAATAATGAGCTGCTCGCAACTCTTGATGACCTCGGACGACAGTGGGATGATTATGCATTATGTTTTGATGTCGAAAGCCTTGAACGAGAGCTCAAGGCAGAGAAAGCGAGGAGAGGGCTTTAGTATCTATGAATTGCCGACTAATCGTCGGCTTTTTGTTTCGTTGATAGACATGAGCGAAAGCCTCTGTCTAATTTCAGCCCCGCAATGCCGATTGGCTGGGTCCCTCGTCTGACGAGGGCAATCGGCATGAGGACAGAGTGGAGGATTTTCGCAGGAAAAATCCGCCTGCCTGCCGGCAGGCAGGGAACAGGCTGAAATTAGGCAGGGGCAGAGCGAATCGCTTGCACCCGCCTCGTACTCTCGCTGGGCACTGCGTCGCCTTCGCTCCTTGATTTCCTAAACCAAATTTGATAACATTCTACGGTATGTCTGAATTACCAATATCTACGCCAATAGAACCTGAATTGCCGGTATTAATACCCTACGAAAGCATGCTAAAAGCCGGCACGCATTTCGGGCGCAAAAAGTCCGTCTTTAATCCTGGCATGAAAAAGTATGTTTTTACCGTCCGGGACGGAGTATGCATTATAGATCTTTTGAAAACTCAGGCAGAACTTCACAAATCCCTAGAGTATCTCAAGGGGGTTATGGCTAAGAACGGACTTATACTTTTTGTGGCTCTTTCCAAGCAAGCCGGAGATAGTATAAAGGATCTGGCCGAATCTTTAGGGATGCCCTATGTGCTGGACAGATGGCTTGGTGGGACTTTGACTAATTTCAAGGAATTGAACGGCAGAGTAAAGAGAATGGAAGAAATGGAAAGACAGAAATCAGCCGGAGAGTTGGATAAATATACCAAGAAAGAACGGACGATGTTCGATAAGGATCTGGCAAAGATGCAGAAGCGGTTCGGGGGTTTACGGAAGCTGACCCGTGTTCCTGATGTGGTTTTTGTATCATCTTTGAAGGAAGGCGCTCTGCCCGTAAGAGAGGCCAAAAGAATGGGAGTGAAGGTTATAGCTGTTTGCAATACCGATTCTAACCCAGACGATGCTGATTTTTCTATACCTGCGAATGATAAGTCGAAAAAGTCAGTGGATTTGATAATAGATATATTCAAACAGGAATTAAAGAATAAATAACCCCTGATGGAGTTTTAGACTCTTTCGTTCAGCCGCATATTAATGGCAACTGAAATAGAAAAAATTAAAAGCTTGCGCGATAGTACCGGGTTGTCTTTTAATGAAATAAAAAAATCTCTCATTGAGGCAGGAGGCGAAGTGGCCAAGGCTGCTGAGGCGCTGAAGAATCTCGGCTTCTCTATGGCCGCTAAGAAGTCATCCCGCGAGGTCAAAGAGGGTATCGTCGAAGCCTATATCCACTCGAACAGGAAGGTCGGCTCTATGATAGAACTTCTATGTGAAACTGATTTTGTCGCCAGGAATATGGAATTCCAAAAATTGGCCCACGACATTGCCATGCATGTAGCGGCTATGAGGCCGGGAGATGCCAAGGAACTTCTCGGCCAGCCTTTCATCAAGGACCAGGATGTCACGGTTCAGGAACTCATCAATCAGTATATCGCTAAACTCGGCGAGAATATTCAGCTTGGAGAGTTTAATATCTTAGAAATTTAAGTTTTTATCCAAGAGCGCAACGATTGGCTATAAAAAGTTACCCGCCTCTGGCGGGTGCTCATAATTATAACCTCTTGCTACGCTCGCCGATAATTATGGCATGTACATAATAGTCCCACTTTCTTTGATATTATTTTCTGCTATCGGTATCCTTTGGGTTGTCCGGAGGAAAATATCCTCTTCGGGCGGCTCTATGACGGCCGGCCAGGTCTTTAATGGCAGTAATTCCGGTATCGGGCCGGGGAGCTGGAAGGAACTTTTTTCGGAATTTTTTCCTGAGTTTAATGATGGCTTGGAGAAGCTTCAGCTAAAGGAGCATCTGATACTTTGGCTTCTTGAAGTTGAAAAATTTTTGAGGAAGATGCGCCTCTTTTTCCTGAAAGTGGATAGCTTCTTCGAGTCGATGATAAAAAAAATAAGGAAGGTTCATCTCAGCAGTAAGATGTATAGTGCAGCACCCATCAAATCAGCAACTTCAAAAGAACCCGCTCTTCAGCCGATAGTGACAAAACAAAAAGAGTCATCGTCCCAGTTCGATTTATTCAAGAAGGAGGAACAACGATTGATAGTTGAAATAGCAAAAAATCCGAAGGACCCGAATCTTTACGAAGTTT
>Ga0209515_10007630_pt1 | contig 12986 bp, 18 predicted proteins | sample Subgroupgradi54m_FD_187454 | JGI IMG/M metagenome (GOLD analysis project Ga0209515, IMG submission 187454) | Subsurface groundwater microbial communities from S. Glens Falls, New York, USA - GMW60B uncontaminated upgradient, 5.4 m (SPAdes)... ... | reverse complement strand
GAACTGCCGGGCCAATTTCTTAACATCGTCAAGGCTCCATGGGGCATTTCTGTGTTTCGGCCCTGCAGCAGTTTGCAATACGGATTCAGGAACCAGCACATGGCTTGCCGCATTTTCAGCAAAGTGCTCCACACCTTCCCATTGTTTTTCCGTCCGTTTCTCTTTGATCGCAGGTTCTTCTTCATGCCCGGCGGCAAGCATTAAATGAATAAGCTCATGGATCAACGTATAGCTTTTTGAACCCGCCACTTTTTCTTTGCTGTTGATCCCCACCACAGGCATCGGAAATTTCAAAAGAGAAATACCCCGCACTTCCCCCAGATTTACTTTTAAAAATTGAAAGACAAGCACACCCAGCTTCTCTACGGACTCCCGCCAGCCCCGCCAAGCCTGCCATTCATCACGCCAGGCTGTTTGTGTCTCGATACTAATGTTTAAGGCTTCGCGCAAACGCTCCGCAACCGCCGCAGGTTCTTCATTCAAATGAGCTCTTAATTTAAACGCCGGAATAGCTTCACCTAATTCCTCAAGCAAATTCATCGCGCGATCGCGGCGATTACTCATCTGCCGAACGGCAAGCCTAAGCTCTGGTGATTCTTCGCCGGCAACAACCCCAGGCAACCTCCGGTATTCCGCAGCAAGCGGAGCAAGCTTGGGTGGTTTGGGCTGAAAGAAAAGACTAAGCGGACGGTGATAGATTCGGGCAAGCAGTTGGACCTGTCGCATGGTCGGAGCTTCCCCGCCAGGCTGCTCCCACGACGCGACTCGCTCAACTTTTTTGATATTCAGTTTTCGAGCCACCCTATCCAGTGGATAGCCGCTTTCCTTCCTAGCCCATGAAAGGACTGAAGGATTTAGCGGAACCGGTGATGGGTTTTCTGAATGATTTATCATGGCAATGGTTATCCTAGCTTAAGAATCGGCGAAATAGCAGCGTTTCTTCAGTGACACGGACCTATGAGACGCATTTTACCTGGCTGACGTGCGGATTAAAATGGCTTTTTTAACGGCAGTTTCTCGGCATCTTATCGGCAGAGGCGTACTGCTTGTTTCCTTAAATCCAGCGACTGTCGTAGGCCCAGTGAAGAACAGCCTGGCGCTGCCTTGGCCGGCAACTCATATCCCCTCGTGAACAGTTCTTCTTAATTTGACTGACATGGCGCTTGATGCCTAACCACCGCTTGATCTGGCGCTCATCTTCTTTGGGAATTCGGCGGCCCATGTAATACCGGCAATACCACTGAAACCAGCCGCGCGGATCTTCGTGATAAATCCATCCTTTCTTCCTCCATACGCTTAAGGGCTGGCTGGCGTTGACTTCGAAATAATTTAGTCCGGGATCATGCTTTTCGGAACAAAGTTTTAGCCCTGTGAACCAATCCTTGGGAAATTCCTTTTTGCAATCGGTCATGTATTTACCGCCGAAGACGCCCAGCTTCAACATTGCCTTCGGCGTCAGCTCCGGTTTAAACCGGGGATCAAATTTTTTACCTGGTGGCTCGGTGAGAATATAGCGATAATTTTTCTGCATTTTATCGTTGACGGTCACTTTTTTATTTTTTGACATGTTTTACTATCCCTTGAATCATCCCGTTGAAAATCAAATGATGAAATGGATATAAGAGATACCAGTAAAGAATCCCTGCAAGGCCTCGTGGAATAAACCGCGCGGTTTGAGTGAGTTCCGTCTTGCCATCCGCTTTTTGTAAAATCCCGAAATGCAAAAGAGCCAGCCCTGGAAGTTTCATTTCAGCGACAAGTGAAAGTTCTTTTTCAGGTTCAGTTCTTTCGATCCGCCAAAAATCAATCGTGTTCCCGCTCTTTAAGGGACCGCCTGTCCTGCCCTTTCTCATGCCGACTCCGCCTAAAACTTGATCAATCCAGCCGCGAAACTTCCAGAGCCAATCGGCATAATACCAGCCCGTTTCGCCCCCGATTTGAGAGATGGGTTTCCAGACTTCTGCAGGAGGCAGGTCTAGACTGACGGATCTCTTCTCTTCAAATACTAAACCTCCTGCCCAGGGTGAATCATCAGGATAACTCCATTCGCAAGGACGGAGCGGCTTCCCAGCATCGGGTTCTGATAAATAATATTGATTTTCATCGAGGGCAAGACGAATGGCTTCTTTTGCGGTCAGGAGTCTCTGCGGAATAAGCCCTAGAATACGAATATCTTTTACAATCACTTTGTTCCGAAGTCCTTCGGCCAAAGGTCTTGCAATCGAGGCGTGAATCGGAGTGACGAGATGAATCCAATAAGAACTGAGCCGCGGCGTAAGCACCGGAACCGGAATGACAAACCGTTTGCGTAGTTTCGCTTCCTCCGCATAAATCTCCATGAGTTTCCGATAAGTCAGAATTTCATTCCCTCCAATATCAAGTGTTTGGCCGATCGTTTCGGTAACTCGCAAGCATCCGACAAGATAATAAAGTACATTGCGGATCGCTATCGGCTGGCTTTCAGTGCTGACCCAGCGCGGCGTGATCATCAGGGGTAAACGATCTACGAGATAGCGAAGAATTTCAAAGGAGGCGCTTCCGGATCCAATAATCATCGCGGCCCGCAGAATTGTTGCGGGGACCTTTCCCCTTTTAAGTATTTCTTCGACTTCCCGTCTTGATTTTAAGTGTTTGCTTAAATCTTTTCCTTCTTCGCCCAAGCCCGCAAGGTAAATGACTCTTTCCAACCCCGCTTTCTCAGCAGCTTTAACCATATTTGCAGCTGCCTTGCGGTCTGTTTCAGCAAAATCCTTTTGTCCTGGACTCATGGAATGGACCAGATAATAAACGGCCGAACATCCTTCACATGCTTTTTCTAATGAGGATGCATCCAAAACATCGCAAGAGATAAACTCAATCAGAGGATGGTTGCTCCAAAAGGAGGTTTTAAGTTTGCCAACCGAGCGCCCGGCGGCCCTGACCCTATACCCTGCTTCTAATAGATGCGGAATAAGACGCTTGCCCACATAGCCCGTGGCGCCGAGTACGAGGATTGCTTGTTTGCGGTCCGTGCTCATGATTTGATGAACGGCCGATTGCGATGAAAGATACAGAGGAATCTAAGCGGGGGTTTAAAGATAAAGCTTTCTCAGGATTTCACACAGAAGAGTGTAGACGCTGACCCAACGGTCATCCGAAGGTTTTCAAATGTACTTTTAGTTTATTCATAAAGAAACCTTTGCAGTCCCGGCTTCCCATAATTAATAAAGTCAGGGCAGCCGAAGGTTTTAATCGAAACTTTTAATTTGGGTTTTGTATCTGCAGAAGAAGTCATGAGAGGGATATTTTACACTTTGTTGGAACCGTTCGCCTTCTCTTTTTCAAGCCTGAGTAATTTCTGTTTTCGGAGAGAACCCCAACGGTAACCGCCTTCACCACCTGATTTGGGGACAATTCGGTGGCAAGGAATGACAAGCGCAACTTGATTGGTCGCACACGCACGTGCAACCGCCCGAGCCGCTTTCGGAGTACCAATGGCTTTTGCAGCTTCAGAATAATTGTAAGTCTCACCCGTTGGAATGGCCCTGAGCCAATTCCAAACTCGTTTTTGAAAAGCCGTTGCCCGAACGTCGTACGGAAGCATGGGCCACGGTTTGCGGCCTGCTAAATAATCGATCAACGCTTGAATCCACTTCCGAAAATTCTGGTCATTCTGTACGAGCTTTGCAGCTTCAAATTCTTTTTTAAGCTCAGCTTCCAATTTTTTCCTTCGATTCCCGAACCGAACACAACACAAACCTTTTTCTGTCGCGGCCAGCAGCAAATAACCCAAAGGCGAATCCGCAATGGTGTACGTAATTTCGAGGCCCTGTCCTTTTCTTTGCTGAATGGTTGTGTTGGATTCAAGTTTCATGATTTCAGTTTTCTTTTAATTGTTCTGGTGTGATTCTGCGTAACGGACAATAGGCCTTTTTATTCCAGGTGCGCTCCAGAAATGATTTACGCCCTGAGCCGAAACTATACCTATTGTAATGCTCAGCATTTTTGGTGTGATAATCCTGATGATATTCTTCGGCGCGGGTCCAATTCTGAAACGAAACCACGGACACCGTGACCGGCTTCTTAAAAATTTTACTCTCGTCTAAAATCTTCCGGGATTCTTCAGCGATCTTTTTTTCTTCTTTCGTTTGATAAAAAATCGCTGGCAAATATTGCGTTCCCCGGTCGGCAAACTGACCGTCCGTTTGGGTAGGATCAATCGTGGTCCAATAAACATTGAGCAAATCTTCAAATCCAATTTTGGCAGGGTCATACACAACCTCAATGGCTTCGTAAGCACCCGTGTTGCCTTCCGAGACCATTTCGTAAGTGGGATTTTGGATTTTGGATTTTGGAATTCACATAACCAGAATCGACGCTTGTGACGCCTTCTGTTTTCTCAAAGGGCGCTTCCATGCACCAAAAACACCCGCCCGCAAAATATGCTTTCTGTAACGTCATCTTGGAATCCTCTGTCTTTCTATTTTCCGCCAAAAGACCTGGATTGGAAAGTAGAAAAACAAAAAGAAATAAAAATAAGGAACGGAATGAATTCCGCAAAAGGTTCGTCATCCATTAACTAGCTTTTCTTGTCTAAGCACCACATGACACCGCCGCGGCAAGCGATGTAAAGAAAAACAAAACAATAAAGCATCGCGAGTTCGCCTTTGTTAATCGCAGGAAAAAACTGCGGACCCATTTGAAACTTCCAGTGAAACTGAAAATAAGCCACCGCCATTTCACCGCTCGTCAAAAATGCCGCCCAGTGAGTGAGGAATCCCACCAACACGAGGAAACCGCCAATCAGTTCAATCAGCCCGCCAACCCACATTTGGGAACCCACGGCAGGCATAGGAAGATCGCTGAAAATGCCGAAAATTATCTGGGCGCCGTGAAATGAAAACATAAATCCGACAACAATGCGCATGAATGCGTAGGCCTGATCTTGATATTTGGAAAGTGGATTCATGAATCACTCCTTTTGTTATTTGCTATTGGATTTTTTCGTTAAGAATTTCCTATTTCTCGATCAAAATCATTTTTTTGCGTTATTTTGAGCTGCGAGCGTTTCTTTTAATTTTTCAGGCGTGATTCTACGCAACGGGCAATAAACTTTTTTATTCCAAGTCTTTTCGAGAAAGGATTTGCGCCCGGAGCCAGCGCTATAGGAATTATAGTGCGCAGCGTTTTTCTTGTAATAATCCTGATGATATTCTTCGGCGCGGGTCCAATTTTGAAATGGAACTACCGCCACCGTGATGGGCTTTTTAAAAATTTTGCTTTCATCCAAAATCTTCTTGGATTCTTCGCCAATTTTTTTCTCTTCCGGATTTTGATAAAAAATCGCGGTCAAATATTGGGAGCCCCGGTCCGCAAACTGGCCGTCCGTTTGAGTGGGATCAATCGTGGTCCAGTAAACATTAAGCAAATCTTCAAATCTGATTTTGGCAGGGTCATAAATCACTTCAATCGCTTCGTAAGCGCCTGTGCTTCCTTTCGAGACCTGCTCATAGGTAGGATTTGGAACTTTGGAATTGGCGTAACCGGCGTCGACGCTTGTGACGCCTTCTGTTTTTTCAAAGGGCGCTTCCATGCACCAAAAACATCCGCCCGCAAAATACGCTTTCTGTGATACCAACTTGGGTTCCTCCAAGCTCATATTCTCCGCTAAGACGGTCCAATTGAAAAGCATAAAAATAATCAGAAACGGAATTAAAACTTTATTGGTCATTGGTTTGATATCTCATTTAGAGATTGCTGTCTTCCCAAACTTTGAGCTTTCGTAAAGTCGCCTGCACAAATTTTTTGGGTTGCCGTTTAATATGATTGAAATGGGCTTTGGGCATATCTGGAGCCGCCCGGTAAGTCCCTCCCCAAAGGATCAGTTCGACCAAAACTGGAAGCAAGTCCTTGCCCTTTTGAGTCAAATAATAAATTTTTTTGTTTTTGTGTTTCGGATGCGGAAGTTGGGCGATCACGTCACAATCTTGAAGACACTTGAGCCGGTCCGTCAGAATGTTGGTCGCAATCTTCTCGGGCCCCTTCATAAATTCGCCGAACTCGTGCTTGTTCATAAACATCATGTCCCGAATCACGAGTAAAGTCCACCGGTCTCCCAAAACATCGAGTGCATTTGCAACGGGGCAGCAAGAACGGCATTCGCTTTGTTTCAGGGTTTCCATGGGCATTACTATACCAGATTCAGCTCCAAAATAAAATACTTGCATTTTACAAGTAACTTCCGTAAAATCCATATCACTTGCATTTTGCAAGTATTAACTCAACCTGAAATAAGGAGAAAAATCATGTCAGACTGTGAAAAAACCGGAAGTTGTGAAACCAGCTCAAATCCTCAAACGGAATGTAAAACAGGCCTATCAGGATCGTGTTGCCCGATTGAGATGGCGGTCCAGAAATGGCAAGACAGTTTCTGTCAAGCCATGACTGAAGTCCAGGTCGAAATCCTGAAGCAAAGAATTAAAAAAGGTTGGGGCGCTGAAATGGAAAAAATTGGCGATGCCGTCATCGAAGCCATGGGTGCCGAGTGGCATGCTATGCTCTCGAAAGCCAAAGCTCACGTGGATCTACGCGAGAATATTAAAAAGGTATTTCTTTCGAAGTAACTCCCCGCCGAAATAACATTTCCAATTGTGCCGGATTCCGGGTCCGGCACAATTCGGATCCTTATCCAACTCTTTGCGATTCACGCGGAACGATTTGAAAGGTCAGTTTTTCATTGTGGCGAATCACAGTAATCAAAGCCACGGCCTCGATTTGATTTCCCGTTAAAATTTGGTGGAGCTCATCAATTCCGGAAACGGACTCATTATTGTAAGCGACGACAAGATCGCCTTCGTGAAGGCCCGCGCGCCAGGCAGGACTTCCCGGTTCAATTGTAATCACGAGAATTCCACTCGTCACACTCAAGCCGTGGAAACGAATTAATTGCTGCGCAAGCGGAACATTCTGTCCTCCGATTCCAATAAAGGCGCGGCGGATTCTTCCTTCTTTCATTAAAAGCGAGGCGACAAATTTCGCCGTCTGAGACGGAATCGCAAAACAAATTCCCTGCGCCACCTGAATAATGGCGGTGTTCACACCAATTACTTCACCGCGCGAGGAAACGAGCGGCCCGCCGGAATTTCCAGGGTTCAGCGCCGCATCGGTTTGAATGATATTGTCCATCAGTCTGCCGTTTCCGGAACGAAACGACCGCCCGAGTGCGCTAATCACACCCGCGGTGACGGTATATTGGAAACCGTACGGATTTCCAATCGCGATGACAAGCTGTCCGACTTTGAGTGCTTTTGAATCGCCAAGCAAAGAATATGGAAAACTTGCGCCATGAATTCTGATCACAGCCAAATCCGTATCCGGATCGTCACCGATTAAATCGGCCAGAAACGAACGGCCGTCGGTCAGCTTCACTTCAATTCCGGCCGCCTCGTGAACCACGTGGCTATTGGTGAGAATGAAACCGTCAGGGGTAAAAATAAATCCCGAGCCGCCACCCAAATGTTTGCCGCTTTTGTGAAGCGTTTCGATTTTAACAACCGACGGATAAACTGTTTCCGTGGCCTGAGTCACCGCCTCGGAATAAGCGTCCAGCAACTTCCCGTCCGGAAGCGCTTCTTTCGGCGGCACCGCTTCAGGGCGAAATGGTTCTCCAGCATTTGAGATGAACTGTGGGGTGTTCTCAACGTTCTTCATGCTTCTATTATATGGAACGTGCCAATGGCATTGACTGCTCTATCTTTTAAGCGGCGTGCAAAGCTTGTAAAACAGCTTCCGGCTTTGAGTCGGCAACCCGAAGAAGCGCAATCGCAGCTCCCTCCGGATAAGTTCTGCCCTGTTCCCAATTCCGTAATGTGGCCAGACTGACACAAATCATATCAGCAAATTGAGCTTGGGTTAACTTAAGTTTTGTACGGATCTTGGCAACTTTGATAGGCTCGTATCGAAACACCCGGCTGGGCTTTCGTTTGCCTTGACGAATTTCTCTCATTTGTTTTATGCTCTCCAAAAATTCATTAAAAGTTTCTTTTTTCATACCGTATTTCCTTTCATCAATTCTTTAAGAACTATTTTTAATTGGTTATTCGTTAAATCTGATTGTTCAGATTTTTTAAAAACAAAAGCCATATAAATCTGTTCCGCGGGAACATCCCAATAGTAAATAATTCTTATCCCGCCGCGTTTCCCTTTTCCCTCGATTGACCATCTTAATTTTCTGAGACCTTTGCCGCCAGGCATTAAATTTCCAGCGTCGGGTCTTTTGATGAGATCCATTTGTAATAAACAATACTCCTCGTCGCCTAATATTTCTTGGATACGCTTGGTAAAAATGTATGTTTCAATGAACTCCACACCAGCCTCCTAAAGTGTACGCTATTAGCGTACTTGATGTCAAGGTTGAATTTAGGTTTTAAGAACTGCGGGAGTTACTGCTGCAGGAAGGCGTTACTATACCAGAAAAAATTTTTTATTCAACGGCGCTTCTGAAGCAGTTACTTTTTATATGTTCAGGCTGTCCGCCTGCAGAACGCCTGCAAAGCTTTTATTATGAATCTGAATGATTTAGTTTAATTACAAAGTATCTCGCTGCCTAAAAACTGAAAAATAAAACCGACCAAAAGAAACCAAAAGACTTTACTCAGAAATTTGCTCTGCTCATAATTTACAACCCACGCCTTCAAGATATCTAAATTGGTTATTGGTTGATGTTCATCCATAGTTTTTCCTAAAAGCGTTATTGGTGGTGAAATAAGTTGAATTATAGGTTTGCTTAATACTGTTGTAGAATAATCTAATACAGCTTTGCTTTCAATTTCTTGAACCCTTGTATAATCTACGTTTTTAGCATTGCGTTTTACAACTTTAAGTAGGGCATAATAACTTTCTCTATTTTCATGGTCACTTAACGTCCGATGCTTATTAGTTTCATTTAAACTTGAAAGTTTTTCGATTCCTTTTCTTAAATCTTTAAAAAAGATTTCACCTATCAAACTATTACCAAATTGTATATCAAAAAAAATCCAACCAATAGAAGCCAAAGCGACTAATCCAAAACCATTCCATCGCAAAAATTTTGCTAAAACACAGGTTTCCATACTTACTCTTTCCTTTTATTTGCAGTATATTTTAAGGCACTGGCTTCGACAAAACTGGTGTTTTTGGAAATGTTCCAATTTAAATCTTCATCCATTCTTTTTCGCTCATTAATTAACCTGTCCCTTTGGTACCCGGTACGGTTCAGTAGGTACGGTTCAGTACGGTTTTACACTTCTGGAAATAGTACGGCTCACGGCTTAACCTAGCGTCTTGATCAACATGCGCTAGTGCTGAATTTTAAGTCTCCGCCATATTCAAGGCTTAACGTTGCAACGCGGTTTCTTATTTCAGAAGTTCTTTCACTAAGATTCTCTATTTGTTGAGCTAGTATGAAAAATTGATCTTTAGATTTTGGGTCATTGCGGTCCAGTTTTGAAGCTTGCTTCATTAATGCTTCTTGTTTCAAACAAATCTCGGCGTCACTATCAGGAATAAAGTTTGCGAGAAAAATATAACTTCCTTCTAAATATTTTACCATCTGGGGATCGGAATCTTTTAATGCTCTGATAGAATGAATCAGTTCGTTTTTTATTGTTTGGCGATCAAACGGCAATTTGGATTCGGGAAAAAACAATCCTATTTTGCTCCACTTTTCTAAAGCCTTACCATATCGCACTACCACATTTATTGTGCGCCTATTAACAACAACCATACTTCTGTTAACCTCGTCAGGATCGTTCTGTGACGGCCCCTTCTTTTCAATCGATTTCGTTTTGTTATCTTCTTGTATATATCTAGGCAGAGACCTGCCTATGTTTTGGTATTGACGAACCAAATATCCTTTCAATTCAGATTCTGTCATTTCGTCAAATTTCTTTCGGAAGGGGTTTAGATCGAGTAATTTGTCGAAGAAATTATTTTTATGTATCTTCATAATCACATCACCCGGTACCAGTTCTGGGTGGGGATGGGTTTCATTCTACTCTCACGGCTAATTTTTGCTCAAGAAGTTCGTTGTTTAAATATTTCTGTTTACCATTAGAAATGTAGAAGACGTCAGCTAAGTAACGATCGTATTTGTCAGACTTAATGGTTTTGATCAAGATTGGTGCTGAGATTGCTTCGGCCTTGCCCGACTTACTGCCTCGTCCGCCAGAGGACGGATCCGCCATCTTTGTGGTGGACAATGACGATTCCACAAATTCTTTGGCTGCTTTTCCCTCCTCAGAGTCGATTTCAGGAGCGTCGAGTCCACGCAGACGGAGTTTTTGTTCCGTCACAAATTCAAAACCCAAATCAATAATTGCGGTAAATGTGTCGCCATCAATCACATTAATCACGTACGCGGGGTAGGTGTATAAATCATCAAACGTCGCAGTTGAGCCGGAAAGCGAGAAACCTTCTTTTATTTTTTCTGCGTGAACAATGTCCCCTTGTTTAAATTCTTTAAGTTCTCCTGGCTGATAATAGTTTGAAAATCCGAGATCCAAAGCAAGCTGGCCCGCGTAAGGACCCACCGTCGCTTTGATGACTCGATAAACCCCGACTTTTCCGGGTTTTGATTCCAAAGTTTCTGAGGGCAGCTTCTCGCCTCTTTTTGAAGCATTGATTCGCTTAATTTCTTGGCGGATTCGGTCAACGTCCCATTTTCCTTCTTTAGCACGAGCTGCAAGTTCTTCTCTTTGTTTGGGATCGTTCAAGTCTAACAATGCCCGATAATCAGACCAGGTCAATTCTGCTGACGTTGGCAGAATTGGATATGAACGGGCGAATTCAAGCATATAATAAAGTTCCCTCTCGCTACTTCCCAAATCTTTCGCCAGTCTTAAAATAACCTGCTTGTCATAATCTGCTCTTTCTTTATTCTTAAGAATATATTCATTAATGAGTTTTCCGGTTTCCCAAGCAAGGCGAACTTTTTCCTGCTGCATCCGTTGTCCGCTTGCGGCTTGTGCTTGGCGAATTGCTTTTATGAGTTGGTCGTAAGTTTCAACATTTGAGGCCTTTGCCTCAAATACTGCACCGCGCGCTTTTTGCGCGAGTACTTTTCGCGGAGAACTTGAAGTTCTTCGCGAAAGTGCTCGGGAAGACTCCGAGGTCTTCTCCGAGGCTGCTTTGGGTGACGCCGCAAAAACCTGAGTGGAAAGAAAAACAGATAAGAATGAAATTAAAATCAATCTAGGCATTTTTTCGAAGGGCGATTGCAAAATACAAAAAATACTTACGCCACAAACTTTCTGAGGAATGATACTGATTCGTACCGCAAAAGAAATCTACAAGGGCTTCTCGAGTGCGGGCAAGTTCTTTTAAACGAGGAAATTCTTGGGTGCTTTCCAGACTTAAATCTAATAGTTCAAGAGCACGGTCAACTGCTTTTTGACAATAAGTTGAATTATTTTTTGCTTTCCAGTTAAGCGCACGTTCCACTTCGCTTCCAATATTAGCCATTTGTTCTATCAAAGACATCTGCTGCCACCGGCCTGCCGCTAAGCCAACATGCTGAATATTCATCGCTCCACCCATTTTGTTACCACTTCATTGATTTTTTTACGAATTGTTTCACTTTCAACTCCGCGGCTTCGATTGTTACTTGAGGGACGAACGTTGATCATGGAATCAAATTCTATAAAGTCTTGCCCGGAAGCTTGTGAATACAAGTTAATTCCCCAAAGATTGGCTTGTTTGGAACCGTCTTTGAGAAGCAATGCTTCTAGGTCAGAATGGAGTTCAGCATCAACCGCTATCAGTCCACGTTCAATATCGGCAACCGCTTTGACCATATCTCCAAATATTGCGGCTGCCATACTATTTAATTCTTGGCTAGAAATTTTTTGATGAACAATTTTCATCAAATCACGTTTACTTTTTTCATGGCTTGCTTCATGCGGCTGAGGCCTTCTTCGATTTGCTTAATGTCGAGGGCGTAGCTCAAACGAATGTTGTTGGGCGCACCAAACCATTCGCCTAAATAAGTAATGACTTTGAATTCTTGATACAGCAGCGTGACAAATTCGCGCGCATTTTTGCATTTGGGCAGCACGTAAAAAGCGCCTTCCGGCTTCCATAAATCAAAGCCGAGTTCCGTGAGACCTTTATATATGAAGTCGCGGCGCTCGAGCCAAATCTTCTGCTGCTTCGCAATAAAATCCTTTGGGGCTTTCATCGCACTCATGGCCATGTCTTGGCCGACGAGATTCGTATTCATCGATGTGTGCGTTTTCATCTCGCACACATCTTCCACCACTTTTTTGTCCGCGCTCCACAAATAACCCACGCGCACACCACACATACAATATGTTTTGGAAAAGGAATTCACTGTAATCACGTGGTCGCCATTGATATGATAATTCTCGCGTTCGTAAATTAAATCTTTGTAGACTTCATCCGAAACCACGTAAACACCGAGTGACTGCGTCATCTTTTCAATTTCTCGAAGCGTCTCAATGGCCTCAACGCGTCCGGTGGGGTTGGAGGGGGAATTAATCAGAACCGCGCGGCAGCCTTTTATTTTTTTCTTGAAATCATCAAGGTCAATGCGCCCATCCACCAAATCAGTATAGACAGGTATCATTCCGGCAAATTCAACAATCGGAGGATATGAATAATAGTAGGGCCGAGGCAGCAAAACTTTTTCCTGCCTGCCGGCAGGCACGGCGCCTTTACCCCAACTGCGGAAAATAAGGTCGAGGGCTTCTGAAGCACCGTTGGTGATCACAAAATTCTCAGCCGTTGAGCCGGCGTACTCGCGCGCAAGGGCTTCGCGAAGCTTGAGCTCGCCTTGAATCAAACCATAACGGAGGTCGCGTTTAAGATCAATTCCTTCAAACGCTTCTTTCGGTGGAGCCAAGTCAGGCTGGCCGGAACCGAAACTGATCACACCATTTCCCTGCTTGCCGATAAAATCTGCTGGACTTTTTAATTTCAGGATTTCTGCCATAAATACCTGTTAATCGTCA
>Ga0209515_10007627_pt1 | contig 12987 bp, 10 predicted proteins | sample Subgroupgradi54m_FD_187454 | JGI IMG/M metagenome (GOLD analysis project Ga0209515, IMG submission 187454) | Subsurface groundwater microbial communities from S. Glens Falls, New York, USA - GMW60B uncontaminated upgradient, 5.4 m (SPAdes)... ... | reverse complement strand
AACGGGTTCAAAGGGCGTGTTAAGAAAAAACCGGGGACACCAAAAGTCAGAGTCCGCAACATCGCATGCCAAACATTAAATTGCTGCATCCAATCTGAGGTCTGTGCGCCGTGAAATACGTCATCTTGTGCAATTCCATCCCAGAATGATTGCAATTGTGCAAGACGTTTATCGGGCTCGTTGCCCGCAATAATAGCAGCGTTTATAGCACCGATGGATGTACCTACCACCCATTCAGGTACTAAATTGTGCTCATGCAGCGCTTGATAAACTCCAGCTTGGTAGGCCCCTAAGGCCCCACCGCCTTGAAAAGCGAGTACAACACGGAATTGGTTCCGTTGATGATTTTGTCGTGTTTGCATAACTGTTTACCCATTACCCGCCAATCGCTCACTCCTGCAGATCTATAAACGAGAGCGGCATGTTTGCAGCATCTGACTTATTAATTACACATGGTTAATTTCAAGATAGCTTTAGCAACACAGCAACACGCGTACCAAGTCCTAGAAATAGACAGAGCTAGCGTAGTTAAGCAATAAATTTTCGAGTGAGATAATTTGAGTCAACTTAACGCAAATTAGGTTGAAGGGATGGTTAGGCGTGGATTGAAAAGGACAGTTGATGATGATCATGCATAGTCATCGCGAGCGGGGTATTCGTTTATCTACTCAGTGGTTCATATCGGACAAAAGCATGAAGCAGCAAGACGGATAAGAGGACAGATATGGAGTTCCCATTATCTGTCCTCTTCTACATCCATTCTTACTGTTCGGTTTACTCGAAGAGGCTTGCGTCGATCGATATAAAATGCGGGCGATAACAGTCGACGTCAGCGAACAAGCACTCGCCGTTAACGTTGTAGGTCAGCAGCGTCTTTCCCTCACTATTAAACTCCGGGTGCAGCTGCCCATCGTAGGTTGCGTCTCCATCTAGACGTAAGGTGCGGAAGACTTCCTGCAGCGGAGACCAGGGGCCGCCGAGCGAAAGGGCTGTGCTCGCGAGAATGGAAACGTCGCCTGACCAAATTTCATAGCCCGAGGCTTGTTCCGCAATGGCGAACCCAGTGAGGGTTTTGATTAAACTGATTGATCCGCCAGTGCCAGTGGTGATCGGCGTTGCCACCGCTGTATTGGTTGACCATGTGCCGGTAGCGGTGTGCCATCTCACCGCCATCTTGCCGAGCCAGCCGCGCGTAACTCTGCCGACGAACAGGTCGTACTTGTCGCTCGCATCATACGCGGTCGATCCTGTTCGTTCGCGCTCACCGATAACGTAGGTGAAATCGGCTTGAACCAGTACGCCGCCTGCCTTCAGGAAGATTCCGCCACCGCCACCGTTAGTGACTTCGGGCGTAATATCGATAAGCCGCAGGTCGGGAAGTGTGAGCGTCGCAATGTCGGTGCCTCGGCTTTCGAAGTTAAAACCTTCTTCACCGGGAGGAACTTCGCCGGGAGCGTACTTCTTGCCGAACCTGTCTAAAACAACACGCACCGTTTTGCCGTAGACCTCAGCATCGACAGGCCAGTACCACTCGCCAGTCTGCGTCGGCAGGAAAGAACCAAGCGGAGTGTAATAGGCGCCGCGCAGCAGCGTTGTGAGTGAAGTTGCGTCTTGCACGACCATGGTATTATTGGGCATAGCGGTCAACACGTAACGCGATCGATCTGCATTTACCTGACCAAGATAGGAATCGCCGAACAGCCAGAGCACACTACCGTCGGGAAGGGGAATACTGCGAGTGCGGTCGCCACCGGTCCAGCCGCCATCGCCGCCGTGGGAATCCCACATGCTGGTGAATACCTCTGGGTTAAGTGCCGTTGCACCCACCGTGTTAACTGTGCGGCTTATGGCACGGTACTCAGGTGAAAAGCGACTGACAGCTACACTGCAGGCAGGACTGTCGGTAGTGTTGTTCGATGCATCGTAAGCGCGAACTTGCAGGGTGTGGGTTGCATAACTTGAGGTCCAGGATTTCCAAATTGTCGAGAACACAGTTCTCGTCTCGCCGAGCTTTCCTTCAAGATACTTGGTACCGCTAACCGTAACCGCTACACCGTCGACCAGCACGACAAACTTCTGAATCGCTCTGTCATCAGTCATCGTTGCGGTAAGAGTCACTTCGCCTGACACCTTGGCGGGACATGCTGACGGTGATGTGAGTGACACTGTCGGTGCAACGACGTCGTTGTGAACCGTAACTTTTATCGCTGGAACCAGGCCGACATTGCCGGCAGCATCGACCAGCCGAGCTGTCAACGTGTGCAGCCCCTCGCTATATGTCGTTGTGTTCCAATTGGTAGTCGAGCCTGCAGGTATCCACGCCGGCGAACCGATTATAACGCCATCGACCATGACGTCGATACGGCTAACTGTTCCGGTTCCGGTTCCGGTTCCGGCATTGTCGCTCGCAACTGTTTTGATGACAGTCGTGCCAGCGACAAAAGCTTTATTGAGTGGTGCGGAAAATTTTCCGGTTGGTGCCGAGGTATCAGCGGCGCTGGCTGTAGGTGCGAACAGCGTGGCAACGACAATGGGTACTAATATTGCTGTAATGCGGCTGAAGTTTTTCAGACGATTGACGGTGCTGAATGTTTCAGTTCTGTCCTCTAGACAATGTTGTGGATCAGGTGCGCCATAACCGGCGCAATCACGACTTAGTATTTTCATAAATCTTCCCCAAATGGATTTCTTGTTTATTTTTAGTCTGTATTGCTCGTTTATTTTTAGTATGTGTTACTCAATAAAACTCTATCTGATCTGTATCTCTACAAAAGTAGCGAACTGAAGTGGGACATTCACCAAAAGAAAGTGACAAAGAAAGTGGAACATCAAACTATTGGGGAGTGAAAATTGAGTTCGCCATTTAGTCAAAATGCAACTGTTCTCTTTTGTTATTTTTCTCGGCGAAAATCGGCATTTTGCTGGCCACAATGCAGTATTCTGAATGTTGACTGAAGCACATGCGATAGACGGCAGGATGATAACCCATATTCAGATAGAATGTTGACCATAGTCACCAATTCTTCGCACCTATAATAAAACACTACCTTCTGGTGTAAGTAATTGCTCTAGTGTCGTCTAACGCCCACTCTTCGTGTTCGACCTCCTGCATCACTGATCTAGGACCAAGTTATTTTGGAGTGCTCAGGATAGAATTTGAATACCACCTAGGTCGTAATTAGAAAATATAAATCCTAATTTATTCGGGTATAGGTGGTAGTTGAGGTGGTAGTTAAGGTGATCGTTGATTGGATAAAGCTGACGGTTTGAAGTGGAAAGTGGATGGATTGCTAACTCAGATAGAAAAAGTGAGAATTAGCGGAAAATAGTTCGATTTGCGGAGCAATGGTCGAATTATACAGGTGGCTTGTTACCGCGCTCTGTTTTCTAAGAGGTCGTGAGCAGTGAGATGATGTATTGGTCAAGACATATATTGGCGTCGCGCCGAACCCGCAGTTATTTGCCGTAGGAGAGTCCAGTTATCAATTCATCTGACTATCTATCTAAATAGGCAATTGATTTCAATTTCGCAAGAGTTGGTTTGCTAATTTGAATAAGCAAATCCTAAGGTGACGTGTAATGAATAAAACCTCCTTTTCAATTTTTTGTTTGGTATTTTTTGTAATGATCGTTGCGTGGGGGGTATATGTGCGTATGAAACCCGAGCCACACTGGGATTGGCGTGAGCATATTACAGTTGAAGATGTTAGTAAGCAGTTACAGCTGGTTCCCGGCGATTATTTTGCCGCTGTTCAAAAGGTAGCCGATAACAGTGCATGCGAGTCTAAAGGGGGTGATATCGGCAAAGAGTGTTTAGTGAAAATGCGCGTTATCGAATATCTTGGCGGCTCCGATTTCATGAATCGGAATATTCAATTACAAGGCGAATATAACACGGTCGAGTGGGTAACAGAGACTCCGTGGCCTAATCGAATAGTCGGTAGAACTAGGTTAGTCGTACTGACACCAAAGCCGAAAGACCCAACAAATTATCACAATAGCTTGCTAATCATTGATCCTACGCCAGAGGAGATAACAAAACTAAAACAGGTCATCGCTAAGATAGGGTCTGATCCTGCAATCGCAAATACGCTACGTTTTCTTAAAGTAATCGTGCCTAACAGTAGTAATAGCTTTATGCCCGGAGACAAAATCACCAAAGAAAAAGTTGCTGTCAGGCAGGTTAGACAGAGCGATATTATTGGCAGTGTTGTAGCCGTTGAGGATTTTGACAAAATAGAAAATAAAACCGTGAATAAACAAATACAATCTGGTGAAGCCCTAACCTATGAGGTAATTGTAGACTTGTAGAAATATCCGTTACACCATAATTAAGAATAAAAAAATATTTTTGAAAAACATTATATCAACCACCTTATTAATCACAGATGAATATCAAATCTATGAGTAAATCGAATGACATATATAATACCCCCACATCCAAGGTAGGTGAGTATCAGTTAGTTAGACCCCTGTGGCTCACACTGTCAATTCTCCTCTATGCAATAATAATTGGTATTGGGTCAATCACATACTCATTGAGAGACGGCACAATCGAAGGAGTATTCTACAGTCTGCTGTTAGCTAGTTTGTTGTTAGCTCCAACGGTTGGAATCTGGAGATTAGAATATTGGGGACCGGCTGTGGGAATACTATTTTTTTTAGTAATTCAGCTAAAAATTCTTTTAAACCACCATGAGACTCCCGCCGGTTTGTTGTTGATTCCAGTTATTTATTTTTTAATTTTTGTTTGGCTAAAGCGGATAAAATCTAATTCTGGAAAAGGTAATGTGAAGTAATTTGGGTTGAGAAAATCAATTGATGCTAAACTGCTGTTTCCGAGAATGGAATGGCATTTAACACATTTTACGCCGCCTTTCTTCAACCCTTTCACCCACACTGAAAAAGCCATGCTCGTTTTAAATAATCGCCTGACTCAGTTGATTACTCTCTTGCAACGCCACTCCCGTGTAGTCGCATTGTTTGGCTTTCTTTCGGGAGCCGCCAGCTTTTTTATGGTTAATCGCCAAAACAGCTCAGCAGGTGTAATTGTCGTAATTTTGTTGCTCAGCTGGCTGTGGCTGGTGTTTGAAAATGTATTGACGCAGCAACTCACTCGCCATTTTTCCTGGCAACTCCCGCCGCTGGTATTAGGTTTTATTACCAAATCGATTCATCAAGAGAGTCTGTTTTTCGTTTTGCCATTTTTTGCAATCACCACCACCTGGAACAGTGGTCAGCTCTTTTTCACCACGCTATTGGGTGGGGCCGCGCTCGTCTCTATCATTGATCCCATCTATAACAATCAGCTGGTGCAACGACGCTGGATCTATATTGCGTTTCACACCTTCACGCTGTTTGCGGTGATGTTAACTGCCTTGCCGATTATCTTCCACCTCACCACCTCCCAGAGTTACCAATGTGCTATGTGTAGTGCCGTGGTTTTCGCATCCCCCAGTTTATTCAGTCGCACCAAAGGGCAATCCGTTTGGGTCGGTGCCCTACAGTTTTTAGGGATGTCCACTGCACTGATACTGCTGCTCTGGTTTGGGCGGCATTGGGTTCCCCCTTCGACCCTTTGGTTGACCAACGTGATCATCACCACCGAGAATCGAAACGGAGAAAGCATCTCCAGTGAGGGAATTTCAACTCTCACTTTAGATTTAATGCGCACAAAAGGGATCTACGCCTACACCACAATTAAAGCGCCACGCGGCCTTAACGAACGAATCTACCATCTCTGGCGTTACAATGGCCGAGAGGTAGACCGTATCCCCCTCGATATCAGCGGCGGTCGAAAAGAAGGATATCGCACATGGACTCACAAAATGAATTTTCCGGAAAATCCGCTTGGCAAATGGCAAATCGAAGTAGTAACCGAAGCGGAGCAATTGATTGGAGTGGTGCGGTTTCAGGTAACTGAGTAAGCACCATAAAATTAAGCAAACGCACGTCCCCTTTGGCAATATTATCCAATATACTTCCGATATATTTCATATCGGAAGTATCAAAGGCAATTCCCATAGTATTGCTCAGCCATGCATTCAATGCTCGCGCTAGCGCTTGTAGCACCCACACGAGAAACTAGCAAAGCCAGATATTACTTCACCGGCACCATCAAATGTTCATAAGGGGTGCCGCCGAACATGATCCACGGACCGCCCGAATGATCATCCTTGGAAAAAACGCTGGTATCCAATTTATCTGGCAGAATGACCATGAAATGGGGAGGCGCAGTCATCCAATCCTCGCCCGGCTTTGGCTTTTCTGCGAAGGGATCGTCGTTACTGGCATCGCTGCCCCCTTGCAACATATAGGCAAAACCAGGCGCCGTGATCTTGGGAGCGGTTTTGTTCATGTAGCCATCGAGCCAATTCATCCACATCTTGTCCAGACACATAGGATCATTGCCTGGCGTTGCTGGATAGTTGGGCAGGCAGGTCCATGCATTGGTGCCTTTACGCAATACAGGAGGTTTTTCGCCCTCTTTAGTAGGCCAATCGATGATAGTGGCATCTTTCGCTATCGACGCTGGGCCCGCGCTCATGGCGTTTTGAATTTTTTCCTCTGCTGTTTGCGTCTGACCCTGAACAAAGGATGCAATAAGCGGAGTGACTAGAAGGAAACCCACGACAATTCGGTTAGTTTTTTTCATGTTGTCTTACTCGCTATTTTTTGGAAAGTTTTTTGGCTACGGCTCAACTAAAAAAGTTGACCGAGATACCGCGGCCTTGGGTGCTGACGCGAAGCTCAACAAAATTTCGGCTCGCTCATGAATACCTTCGGACCACAGCGAAGCTTGGCACGAACCAGGCCATTGGGAATGATGAAGATAATAAGGAATAATTTCTCATTAAGTCATAATCGCATGTCTTTAACCTAGATTTAACTTTGGCCGAATATACCCCCCTATAACTGTCCCATATTAACCTTCGGTCACACCCTATTAATCAATAGACTAGCACCACCTGACTTCAGACATTTTGAAGTAAGCACTATCTTTAGTTTATCAACACCCACTGGGGGAGATGCCAAGCATCAATTGCAAACGCTAGTGCAATATTAGTTTTCTAATCTGATATTACGGAATAAAAAAATAGCTTGGTCCGCCACATAATAATTAATCTAAGGGGTACACCATATGAGTATTAAAACAATAAAAACACTCGAGCATAGAAAACCTAAAATCGCTTTGAAGGCTTTGCTTTTCAGTTGTGTTATGCCAATTGCCCTGTTTTCGCAATCGTCATTTTCCTACGTCTATCAGTGCGCAAAATCCGACACCAAATGCGTTGTTAACTTCAACAAAGATGTCGCAAACGACAAGGAATATAATTTTGAAGGTTTAACGATTAAGCCGATTCGTTACGAAAGTGACAAAATAAATCGTGATGGTAAGAAGATAGATAAATTCACCGAGATAACGCTGAGAATCAGTAAATCGCATTAATGAAAGTTAAATAACACAATCTGGAATCGGGCTTGCAGGCAAGCCCGATTATTCTAACTAAATACCAAGCCGGCTATTTTTTTTCAAGATCCTCAAAAGCGTTCTCCTTCCAACGGATAAAGATTGCTTCACAGCTCGCCACCTGTTGGCCTTCGCAAAACATTTCGCCTTTTACAAAGATTTTACGGCCTTCTCTGCGGTCGACATAGGCTTGCGTAAAAACAGCTTTATTTAATGGAACAGGTAACATATACCTAACACTGAGCGTGCCTGTCAAACCTGGCTCTTTAATTCTCATCTGCGCACACCCACACAACTGATCAAAAACAGCCGCTATAAATCCACCGTGGACGCAATTCGGCGGTCCTTCATACTGTAGTGGAAAATTGACTTGGCTTTTGACGCTATCACCATCGGTCCAAACTTCTAACGGTGGCGCGATCGGATTTGAGTGGCCGATAACTGGATTGATCTCATTCATAATCTGGTCATTAACACCGTGACCACCTTCTTGAACAAATGCGCTAAAACCCATTGAGCCACGATCATTTGATAGATCAGCAGAAAGTTTTTGAATATTGTCCGCTAACGCCAGCAAATGATCTTCACCGGTGCGGCTTTCTGAAAATTGCTGAATAAGTTCTCTGATCGCATCCGCCACGGATCTACGAGCCTGCCACCAGACAGTCGCTGGTGCCGCTGGATTTGCATCTGCAAACGGGTCTAGAATGTTTTCTTTGTCGGTAACCATGCCGTCCTCTTTTATAAAAGCGACCAGAAAATCCATGTATTATGCCACGGATTTTGCTTCAATGAGTTTGTCTATTTCTTCATGACTATAACCCAAGCTAACTAGAATCTCTGTCGTATGCTGCCCTTGCTTACAGGCTGCCACGGTAGCTGCCGTCGGCGTTCTATCAAATCTAGGTGCTGCTTGATGCTGATAAACACCATCAATGTCAGTAAAGGTTCCTCGCGCTTTGTTGTGTGGATGATCCATGGCTTCCGCCTCAGATAGCACCGGCGATACACAAGCGTCGGTGCCATCAAATATTTCACACCATTGCGCCCTGGTTTTACTGAGAAACAGTTGGGTGAATTGCTCTTTCATTGCAGGCCATTTACTTTTATCCATCTGATCTGGCAATTCATTTGCGTCTAATCCTAATCCCTCTAACAACAGCGCATAAAACTGAGGTTCCATCGAACCTACGGCCATATATTTTCCATCAGCGGTCCTATAAGTGTCATAAAAGTGCGAGCCTGTATCTAGAACATTGTCACCTGGTATTGCGCCGAACAAAAGATTGTTGCCTCGCACTCCACCGCTAATGGGACCCATAAGGGTCGCAGCGCCATCTAACATGGCAGTGTCGATGACTTGCCCTGCACCATTAAACCGAGCGTCAATAATAGCGCTTAACATACCGTAAACCATCACCATGCCGCCGCCAGCATAATCACCTAACATATTAAGCGGCGGAGTGGGCTTCTCGCCTTTGCGCGCCATCGCATTTAACGCACCGGATAAAGCAATGTAATTGATATCATGTCCAGCGGCTTTCGATAATGGACCCTGCTGACCCCACCCAGTCATGCGGCCGTAGATAAGTTTGGGATTGACCATCAAGCACGCCTCAGGCCCAATACCTAATCGCTCCGTCACGCCAGGGCGAAATCCTTCCATAAGACCATCGGCACCTGCAACAAGCTTCATCAGTGCAGCGACTCCGTCTGCGCTTTTTAAATCGATAGAGATTCTTTTTTTCCCTCGATTGGCAAAATCTAATTTAGGATCCACTGGAAACATCGATCCTCTCGGAGATTCAACCAATATGACCTCAGCGCCTAAGTCAGAAAATACCATGCCCGCGAAAGGCGCTGCGCCTAAACCCGCCAGCTCAATAATTTTAACGCTTCTCAATGGACCCACAGACTTCTCCAGACTTTTATTCATAAGATTGTTAAATTTTTATTGTATGGATTAAAGATTTAATAATCGCTTTGGCATCACTATTCCGTTTGCGCATTTTTCCGATAACCGACATCCCTTGTACATTACAAAGCAACAAAGTCGCATAATTTTTTATGTTTAGCGTCGCGTTAATTTCGCCACGATCTTGGGAGACTTTCAAACATTGATAAAAAAGCGATTCAATATTTTTAAAGTAATGGGCAACTTTCTCCAGCGCTGCAGCACTGATAAAATCTTCTTGCACCGCCGCGTTTACCATAAAGCTTCCAGGGTAGTTGTCTTCAAAAGAAAATTGCTTCAGAAACGCTTCAATCGCAGCAACGCCATTAGCCGGTTGAAGTATCGCCGATGTCTCTCTACCGACGGTTAACGCATAGTGATCCAATGCACGCTCAAAAAGTGCTTCTTTGTTGCCGAGCAACTTATACATCGAACGACTGTTAACCCCACTGGCATCGACTAGGTCTTTAATAGACGTCAAGACATAGCCTTTTTTCCAGAAGACCAACATTATCGATTCAATGGCGCTATCTTCATTAAATTCCGGGGATCTCATCGATTCACTGCCCTGGTGATTTACTTTAATAAGTAATGCAGCTAACTCTACTGTATTAGCATTCTATGTAAACTAGGTATTTTACTTAGAAGAGGTTCGGCCAGGAATTCTTCGCCAGTGAGTCTATTCAACAATGCAAGGATGCCGGTTGTGATGGTCATCTAGCAAAACCAATTGATACTGACAAATTAAATGCTGTGATTCACTCATTAATCAGCTAATCTTAGCGCTCAATCTTGATCAATCATAAGCGGTAATTTAACCTCTTACGACAAAACCACGGTAAATGCATCGGACCAGGAAGGTCATTTTTTTATCTGATGTTTTAATCATATTTTCAACAAGCGAATTTAATCATGAAAATTATGCACAGAAATTTTTCCAAAGAATTTGCTTTTATAGTATGCATATTTTTTTTGCAGAGCTGTAATACTTATGAGGGAGATACCTTGAGCATAGATGATGAGACTGGCACTGCATTCTCCGTTCCGACTCCAACTATAGAGTTACCTCCAGAGAACAGTGGCGAGCCTTTTGCCAGTACGACCTTCTTTGATTTGGCGCAATTGGGTTATATGAAAGCAGAATATTTTATTTCTGGTACTGCCAATGCCTATATTAATAGTAACGAATTTGCGAGCAATGGTTACTGGGAGGTAGAAGCTGCTGAAAGTGCAGAATACAAAACGCGGATTCTTGTTTATCAACCCATCGACGCCAATGACTTTAATGGCACTGTGGTGATGGAATGGTTAAACGTGAGTGGTGGTCTCGACGCGGCGGTAGACTGGGTGACGGCACATAACGAGCTTATCGAGCAAGGGTATGCTTGGGTTGGGGTTTCGGCTCAATACGCAGGTGTTGAAGGTGGGGGAATACTAAGTGTTGTTGCTTTAGCACTGAAAACACTTAATAGCACCCGCTATGGTTCACTCAATCATCCGGGAGATAGTTTTTCTTATGATATATTTTCCCAGGCTGCCCGCGGAATTACTTCACCTGCTGCAATTGATCCGATGGAGGGTCGGCAGGTTAAACAGATGATTGCCGCAGGAGAATCCCAATCTGCCTATCGTTTGATGACGTATATCAACGCCTTCGCAACAAAATGGCAGTTATTCGACGGCTACTTTGTCCATAGCCGAGTAGGGAGTAGCGCGCCGCTTTCAGAAGCTCCGCAAACCATCGTTAATTCACCATCAGCCGTGTTTGCAAGGAATGATTTAGACGTGCCGGTAATGATGTTGCAAACTGAAACGGATTTATTCATATTGGAGTCTTATGCCAGTCGGCAAGCAGACAGTGATCAGTTTAGATTGTGGGAAGTGGCAGGCGCATCGCACGCTGATGCATATACTACGGTTGTAGGTTTTAGCGATACTGGCGACGACAGTTCGATTGCAAACATTATTACAACCACGGATCCCGTTCCCGGTATTATAAGCTGTGACCTGAATATAAATTCTGGTCCACAACATTTTGTCGTCCGTGCAGCTATAGCAGCGTTAGATAAATGGATAAAAACGGGTGAAGCTCCAACTAAAGCAGCACGATTAGAAGTGACCGGTGATCCAGCTGCATTTGTTAAAGATGCGCACGGCAATGTCGTTGGCGGCGTGAGAACGCCTTATGTCGATGTTCCAACGGCAGTGTTATCGGGTGAAGGACAGAGTGGTGACAATGAGATTTGTTTTCTGTTTGGTACAACAGCGCTTTTTGATGACACCAAGCTAACAGAACTTTATGCAGATCACGCCAGTTATGTTGAAGCCGTTAGAGAATCGACTGAGCGAGCGGTTGAAAGTGGCTTTATTTTAGAAAATGATGGCAAGCTAATTATCGAGGCTGCTGAAAAGTCATTAGTGGCCACTACCGGCAGCTCAGAATAGAGATCCCGTAGTAAAGGCGAAGAATTTTTCATCCGAATAATGCAATTAATCGCCGATCCAAAAGAATGGGTGATCTCCCATGTGGCGTTATTGGGTTATAACTTAATGCAAATAATACGGCCTCCCGTTTTTAAAGAAGTATTCTTCTATTGTTCTATCAAATAATTTGTTGGTAGTATTGCCCGGTCTTCACAAGCCCATGCTTTTCAAAAGCCCATTATTAAAAAAACAAACTATCGAGGGCGCTATGTTCTTCCCCAAAACTATTCCGTTTTTGTTGCTGCTTCTGCTGACCCCGACTGTATGGGCAGGCGGCATGTCAACGCATATGTTCCAAAGTGAAAAAGCCTATAAACAGATTGTAGAGCCTGAACTCAAACAATTATTGGATAAAAATCGAAATGCCTGGATCAGCGGTACCCAATACCCTGATGCCGGTTATTCGCCGGGATTTTTCGGTAAAGAACAACATGTCTGGGGCGAAGCAAGCCATTGGGCACCTTTTATTGAGCGGTATTTAGATGTGGTTATCGAACAGTGCCAAGGGCGGTATTTGACTGACCCTGAATGCGGTCAACTGGCTGCACATTTTTTAGGTGCCGCCGCTCATGGTCTTCAGGACGAAGTATATGACTCACTGTTCATCCCCAAGGTCACTGAAATAGATCATAAAGGCCAGGAAACCACAGATCTCGGCATCGACATGATCCTGTTGATGGAACATAACCGCAATGCGTTTATCCCCAATCCCTGGTACACCCCAGTGGAAGCATTGGAGATTGTCTATGCTCGCATGGGCTTTAGCACAGACGAAGCCAATCGATCACAAATTATTTCTGCGACAAAAATTTCTGAATTGGGCAATCTAGGTGAAAGACTCATAGCACCGTTTTTGTATCGGCACTATAAAAATCTCATGCCCTGGGGAAGTCGCAATTATATGACCTATCCCGGTGGCGTTGAGTTTGGTGGTCAAGTGACTGCGAATCTTTGGCGTTATTTGTGGAAACGATTGAATGGCGAAGCTGATCGCTCAGAAGTTAAGTTGACACACCTCCCCAAGCGGGACGCAAACAATATCGCCATCAACAAATCCAATACCGAGAGCCAAATCAGC
>Ga0209515_10007626_pt1 | contig 12988 bp, 13 predicted proteins | sample Subgroupgradi54m_FD_187454 | JGI IMG/M metagenome (GOLD analysis project Ga0209515, IMG submission 187454) | Subsurface groundwater microbial communities from S. Glens Falls, New York, USA - GMW60B uncontaminated upgradient, 5.4 m (SPAdes)... ... | reverse complement strand
CCCCGCCGTCGCCTCATCGTGGCCGTAGAGAGCCGACACCCCGCCGAGGGCCCGGAGCGCCTCGACGATCGAGGGGCGAGAGCGCACCATCCCCAGCGTCAGGCACTGGATCACGGCGACCTCTCCGTAGCGGTCCACCACGAGGCCGGGAAGCCCGTCGGCCTCGCTCCAGACCACCCTGAAGGCATCTGACAGCCCGGCCTCGCGCCGGAGCGCCAGAGCGGCCTCGATCCGCCGCCTGAAGAAGGCCGTGTCCACCGGCTCGTCCTCGCGGGTAACGAGGCGGCAGACGAGGGACGGGCGGGGGTTATAGAAGCCCCGGCCCAGGAAGCGGCGCTGGCCGTCCAGGACGCTCACGGCCTCCCCGGTCCGCCAGTGGCCGACGACTTCAGCCACCTCTCCGCGGTAGATCCACGGGTGGCCAGCGCGCACCCGGCCGTCTCGCCCGCGCTTCAAAATGAGCTTGGCGGCCATCAGCGGGAGTGAGCCAGCCAGGCCTGGGGGAGACGTCGCGAGCGGGGAGCCCCGCGGCGCGGAGCGCACCGCCTCTCAGCCGACCCGGCAAGATGCGCCGGAACCAGGACGAGGGAAATCGCTTCGCTGGCGGGAGTGAGCACCGTGGGGCTGATCGCGGCGGCAGGACCCCCGGGCCTGGCCTGCTAGGTCCGCCGGAGGATGACGATCATCATGAGCGGGTGCTTGGCTCGCTCGAGGACCTGGTGGGGCTTGAAGCCGTAAAACCACTGGACGAACTCGAAGCCGCCGGCGAGCGCGACCAGCGCCTTCAGCTCCTGGGGAAAGACCATCCGCGAGAGATGGTGCTGGTGGTAGCGCTTGACCGTCCCGTTCTCGATCACCTCGAAGTCCATCTCCTCCCGGAAGACCTGGGTGACCGGGTTCACGGCCTCCAGCGCCGCGAACGTGGCGCGCACCGTCAGCTTGCCTCGCCGCCGGGTCCAGGACCAGCGCCGGGCCGGGTTGGTCCACGAGGAGGGGATGAAGCGGTCGAAGACGTAGAGCCCACCCGGCTTGAGGGCCCGGGCGACCGCGCCGAAGTGATCCACGATCTCCCGGTTGGTCAGGAGGTGCCCCTGGGAGTCCTGCATGCAGATGGCGGCGTCCACGGGGGCGGAGAGGGCGAAGCGCCTCATGTCCTGGCAGTAGAGGGAGACGGGGAGGCCGAAGGTGGCGGCCCGCCCCCGGACGTAGGCGATGTTGTCGCGGGAGAGGTCCAGTCCGGCCATCCGGTAGCCCCGCCGGGCCAGCCGCAAGAGGTGGGGACCGGTGCCGCAGGCGATGTCGAGCACCTGTCGCACCGGGCGGCGGCTCCAGCGTCTGAAGCAGCTCTCGATGAAGTCCACCTCCGCCTTGCGGTTCAGGTCGAAGGCGATCTCGTAGTAGCGAGGGGTGGAGTACTCTCCCTTCGGGGTCCGCGTCACTTTCCCCACCAGGTCAGGATGGCCTCGCGCAGGATCCACGCGCCGGCGATCCCCGTCCGGCCGGAGGGATCGTGGGCGTGAGCCACCTCCACGAGATCGGTCCCGACCACCTCCACGCCGTCGAGGAGCCGGATGATTTCCACCAGCTCGGGAACCGTGAGCCCTCCCGGCTCGGGAGACCCGGTGCCGGGCGCTTCCGCCGGGTCGAGGACGTCGATGTCAATCGTCACGTAGACGGGATGAGCGCGGAGCTCGGGCAGGATCATCCGGACGGCGGTGGCCGGCTGGTGGGTCGTGGCCGGGAAGAAGTGGGGCAGCCGGCGCTCGAACTCCTCCCGGGAGCCGGTGCGCATGCCGACCTGGAAGACGCGCTCCGGCGGCACGACCTCCATGACGCGCGCCATGGCGGAGGCGTAGTTGAAGCGCTCGCCGAGGAACTCCTGCCTGGTGTCCGGGTGGGCGTCGAGGTGGAGGATCCTGAGGTCGGCAATGGCAGCGGCGAGGATCTCGATCACCGGCAGGGTGGCGGTGTGGTCGCCGCCCAGCATGACGGGCCGGATCCCCGGAGTCCAGAAGCGGCGAACTTCCTCGCGGGCGGCGTCGAGCTGAGCCCGGGGCGACCCTGGGGGAAGCTCGCAGTCGCCCAGGTCCGCCAAGGCCAGGTCCTCGAGGTCCCGGCCGAGGGCCGGCGAGTAGGTTTCGATGGAGTCCGAGGCCACCCGGAGGTCCCACGGCCCACGGGCGGCGCCCTTCCGGAGATTCACCGTTCCTTCGAAGGGGATCCCGAAGAAGCAGATCTGGGCCTCGGCGGGGGAGCGGGTGCAGGCGATGAAGCGAGGGGAAGCGGGTCGCATGGTCCCGAAGGGTGGCGACCGGACGGTCGGGCCGCTCGGCGAGCGGCTAGAGGATGTCCTCTTCGGACAGGAGCGTGACCGCCGCAACGGCGCAGCCGACGCGCTCCACCCGGTGCTCGGCGGCGAACACCTTCCACTCGCGGATGGCCTCCCCGCGGACCCGGAAGGCCTCCTCCAGCATCTGGCGGATCATCCGCTCGGCCTCCGCCTGGGGCACCTTGGCGTGGTGCTCCATGATGACCCCGGCCCGGGTCCGGTCCTTGGGGAGGGCGTAGCCGACCGCCGCGGAGATGACCTCGCCGGGGACGCTGCTCGTCTCCCAGGCGTAGGCCGTCGGGATGAGGGCGCCGGGCTTGATCCGGGGCAGGTCCACGATGTCCACGTCGGGGGGGACGATGCTGGAGATCTTGACGAGGTTGATGTTGCCGATGCCTGCCGCCAGGAGCGCGTTGTCGAAGGCGTTGAGGGGAGTGGAGCCTTCCGCGTGTCCGGCGGTCGCCGCCACCTTGGTCACCTTTTTCCAGAGCATCCGGCCCTCCTTGTCGCCTCCTTCTGTGTCCGACTACCCGCGTTGGACAAATTTTCGCCCATTCTTAGCCGCTCGACCGGGGAATGCAAGCAAAATTTTGCCCCGGGGAGGGCCTAAGGCCGCATTTTTTTCTTGCATTTCAAAACAATGGGCCCTACAGTGAAAAAAATTCGGTCGGAAAAGTTTTTTCGGAGAGAGGAGAGAAAGGGGGCTGATCGGATTGCAAGCTCTGGGACGGCAGATGCTTCTCGAGTTGTTTGACTGCGACGCACAGGTCATCAACAACCTGGAAGCTGTGAAGGGCGCCCTGGTGGAGGCCGCGAAACGCGCGCAGGCGACCATCGTGGACGTGGTCTTTCACGAGTTCAACCCGTTTGGGATCAGCGGGGTCGTCGTCATCGCCGAGTCGCACCTGTCGATCCACACCTGGCCGGAGTACCGGTACGCGGCGGTGGACATCTTCTCCTGCGGTGAGATGCTCCAGCCCGATGTGGCGGCCGGGTACCTGGTCGAGCAGTTCGCCGCCGAGCGGGCCTCGATCGTCGAGCTCCAGCGGGGCATCTTCGTTCAGAACGCCTTCCCCATGCCCCACAAGCCGATGGCCATCCGCGCATGATCAGTCCCCAGAGCTACAAGTGGTTCTTGGAGACCACCACGCCCGTCGAAGGGCACATGCACGCCGTCCTCCGCACCCTCGCCTTCGCGCGGACGAAGTACCAGCAGATGGAGATCCTCGAGCTCGCCGACTACGGCAAGGCCCTGGTCCTCGACGGGCGGATCCAGTCGAGCCAGGCCGACGAGTTCATCTACCACGAGGCGCTCGTCCACCCCGGCCTCCTGGCCCACCCCCGGCCCGAGCGCGCCATGGTGATCGGCGGCGGGGAGGGGGCCACCCTCAGGGAGATCCTGCGCTGGAAGAGTATCCGCCGGGCCCTCATGGTGGACATTGACGAGGAGGTGGTGGAGCAGTGCAAGCGCCACCTCCCGGAGATGCACCAAGGCGCCTTCGACGACCCCCGGACCGAGGTGCGTCACGAGGACGCCCGGGCCTTCCTCGAGCAGACGGGCGAGCGCTTCGACCTGATCGTGGTGGACCTGACAGAGCCCCTGGAGGAGGGGCCCGCGTGCCTCCTGTTCACCAAGGAGTTCTACAGCCTGATCCGTGACCGCCTGACGCCCGAGGGCATCATGACCATGCAGGCGGGCATGACCAAGGTGGGAGAGCTCGACTTCTTCACCGCCGTCTGCCGGACGCTCCGCGAGGTGTTCCCGGTGGTCGCGCCGTACCAGACCTTCGTCTCTTGCTTCGGGACCCCGTGGGGGTTCGCCCTGGCCTCCAAGGCGCTGGACCCGCGGAGCCTGAGCGCCGAGGCCGTGAACGCGCTCATCGCCGAGAGGCTGACGGGAGAGCTCGGGTACTGGGACGGCCAGACCCACGTCCACGCCTTCACCCTGCCCAAGCATCTCCGGCGGGCCCTGGAGAAGCAGGACCGGGTTATCACGGACAAGCACCCGCTCATCATCGCGTAACCTCTCCCCCATGGGGGAGAGGGCAGAGTGAAGGGTCGTTTCGTCCTAGGCTCCGCCTCTCCCCGTCGTGTCGACCTCCTCCGCCAGCTCGGCATCCCCTTCGAGGTCATCCCGAGCGACCTCCCCGAGACCCTGCCGCCCGGTCCGCCGGCCGAGGCGGTGACGGCGCTGGCGCTCGCCAAAGCCCGCGCCGTCGCGAGCCGCCTGGCGGACGCCGTCGTCCTCGGGGCTGACACGGCCGTTGTGCTGGAGGGCAAAGCGTTCGGCAAGCCCGAGACCCCGGAGGAGGCGCGCCGCATGCTCCGGGCCCTCCGCGGGCGCGAGCACCTCGTGATCACCGCCGTCGCTCTCGTCAAGGCGCCGGCGGGGCCCGAGACCGCCACCCACGTGGTCAGCCGGGTCCTGATGCGGGATTACAGCGATGCCGAGGTCGAGGGGTATCTCGCCTCTGGCGAGCCGTTCGACAAGGCCGGCGCCTACGCCGTCCAGGGCGCCGGCGGGGCGCTCGTGGCCGACGTCCAGGGGTGCTACACGAACGTCGTCGGCCTCCCCCTCACCACGACGCGGCGTCTCCTGGAGGCGTGGGGAGTTATCGGGACTCGAGGATCTTCTTGAGCGGGTCCAGGAGGAGCAGGTTCGCCCGTCGGCGGGGGAGGTTGACGCTTCTCGGCAGGGGAGCCCGGTCACGGATCATCGTCACGCTCTTCTCCAGCGCCTCCAGCCGGACCCAGCCGCCCGGCAGATAGATCTGGCGCGCGCCGGCGAGCCGGCTCTTGAAATCGTCGCCGAGCCCGGTGACGCGCGGAGGCAGCCGTGTGAGCAGCTCATCGGCGTCGGCGGTTTCGATTCGGCCGATGGCCCGGAGCAGCGCCCGGGCCAAGGCGGCGAGCTGGGGCGGCTTCAGGGACGTCTCGGCCTTGACGAACACGGCGGCGTGGACCGTCGGTCCTCCGAGCCAGCGGGCGGCCTCGTCGCGCCGGCGGAAATCGGCGAGGACCACGGCCTTCCCCTCCTCGACGAGCCGGCTGGCCCAGGGGTCGGGCAGGAGGCCCGCGTGGACCTCCCCGTGGTCGAGGGCGGCCACGAGGCCGCGTTCGCCGAGGCTCACCAGCGCGAGCTGAGTCGGAGAGATTCGGTGACGTGCCAGCAGGCTGAAGAAGAGGGCCGCCTCGGGCGCCCCCGGGCTCGAGACCCCGACGGTCCGGCCGATGAGGTCCTCCACGCGAGCGATCGCGTCCCGGTGGGCGAGAGAGACGAGCAGCGCGACTGGCGGCGCCGCCGTCAGCCCGAAGACGAGCCGGGGCGGTCGGCCGTCGGAGGCGCCGGCGCGGAGCGCGGCGTCCAGCGAGGTCGCCGCCAGGTCGGCCTGGCCGCGGGCGAGAGCCTCGGCCGCAGCCGGCTCGGCGCGGGTCGTCTTGAGCGACACCTGGAGTCCCTCCTGGGTAAAATAGCCTTCGGCCTCGGCCAAGTGGAGCGGCAGGTACTCCGGCGAGCTGTAGGGGCCGCTCACGGCGACGGTGAGACTCGCCTGAAGGAACACTAGGAGCGCGATCACGAATCAGGCCTCCCGCTCGGTTAAACGAAGACTCCTGCGCCTCTACCAGGCCCTTCACGGGCGCTTCGGCCCTCAGGGCTGGTGGCCGGCCCGGAGCCCGTTCGAGGTCGTCGTGGGCGCTATCCTCGCCCAGAACACCGCCTGGAGCAACGTGGAGCGCGCGCTCGCCGCGCTCCGGGCCCGCGGGCTCCTCACCCCGAGGCGCCTCGGGGCGGTTCCGCCTGGGCGCTTGGCCCGCCTCATCCGTCCCTCAGGCACGTTCAGGATCAAAGCGGGGCGGCTTCGCGCTTTTCTCGCCTACCTCCGGAGGCGCTACCGGGGACGCCTCCGCGGGATGGACGGAACGCCCCTGGCGGAGCTTCGCGCCGGGTTGCTCGCCGTCCCCGGCGTCGGTCCCGAGACTGCCGACAGCATCCTTCTCTACGCCCTGGGGCGGCCGGTCTTCGTCGTGGACGCCTACACGCGACGCGTCCTCCACCGCCATCGCCTGCTCTCGGCGTCCGCCAGCTACGAGGAGGCTCGCGCCCTGTTCGAGCGGCACCTGCCCGGCGACCCCCGCCTCTTCAACGAGTACCACGCGCTCCTCGTGGCCGTGGGCAAGCGCTACTGCCAGAGCCAACCGCGCTGCGAGGAGTGTCCGCTCCGCTTCGACCTCAGGGGGAAGCCACCTCGAGGAGGAGCGCGACGAGCCGGTCGGCGGCGTCGGGCACCGCGAGGCTCCGCGCCCGCTCTCCCATCGCCTTGAGTTGCGGCGGGTCCGCGAGGAGTCCGCGCAGGCACTCCAGGAGCCGTTCGGCCGTGAGGACGACCTGGGGAAAGAGGACGGCCCCGCCGATGGCCTCGACCAGTCTGGCGTTCGCTGTTTGCTCGTCGCCGCGGGTCCCCGGCAGGGGAACGTAGAGCGCCGGCAGCCCGAGCTGGCAGCACTCGTTGACGGTGCCCGCTCCCGCTCGTCCGACGACGAGGCTCGCCACCGCGTAGACGTCGCGGAGCTCACTCCCCACGTAGGCGAACAGCTGGTAACGGGCTCTCGCTTTCTGGGGCAGGTGCCGGGTCTGCTCCTCGAGCCACGGCCGGTCGTCGGTCCGTGGATTGTCTCCGCACTGGTGGATGACCTGGGCGATGTCGAGGAGCGGTCTCAGGATTGCCCCGACTATCCGGTTGATCCAGTGGGAGCCCTGAGCGCCGCCGGTCACGTAGACGACGGGGAGCGCCGGGTCCAGCCCGAGCCGGGAGAGACCTGCCTCGCGCGACCCGCCGGCGAGCTCCGGGCGGAGGGGATTGCCCGTCACCACCACCTTGTCGGGGGGAAACTCGGCCCCCGACTGGGGGAACGTCACGGCGATCCTCTTCGCGGCGCGCCCGGCGATCCGGTTCGCCAGGCCGGGGACGGCGGTCTGCTCGTGGACGACGATCGGGATCCGCGACGACCGGGCGGCAAGGACGGCCGGCAGCGCGACGAAGCCGCCGGTCGCGAAGAGGAGGTTCGGCTTGAGCTCCCGTAAGAGGCGCCGGGCCCGGACGAGGCCGGCGGGAGCGCGGAGCAGGACGTCAGGGAAGTTCTGCCAGTCCCAGTAGCGACGAAGCTTGCCGGTGGGGATGGCGTAGTATGGAAGACCGGCTTCGGGGACGCGCCGAGCCTCGATGCCCGTACGACTGCCGATCCACGCGCACTCGATCCCGCGCCGCTTGAGCGCGGCAGCCACCGCCAGCCCGGCGCTCGTGTGGCCGCCGGTCCCGCCGCCGGTGATAACTACGCGCATGGGCGGCGGGTCCTGTCGCGGCGAGCAGCCCCACGGTGCTCGCTCCCCCCGAGCGGCGTCATGGCGTTCCCCCCTTTGCCTCCAAAGCCAATTCGATGAGACGAGTGATCAGCTCAGGGTAGGCCAGGCCTGAGGCTTCCCAGAGCTTCGGATAGGCGGAGGTGGCGGTGAAGCCCGGGATGGTGTTGATCTCGTTGACGAGGATGCGTTCGCCTTCCAGGAAGAAGTCCACGCGCGCCATGCCTCGGCAGTCAATGGCGCGGAACGCCGCCACGGCCAGTTGCTGGAACCGCCGGGTTTGTTCCGGGGCGAGGGGCGCCGGGATCTGGAGCGTCGTGTGCCCCTCCGCGTACTTGGCCTCGTAGTCGTACCACTCTCTGTCGTAGAGGATCTCGCCGGGCAGGGAGGCGAGCGGGGCGTCGTTTCCGAGCACGCTGACCTCGATCTCGCGCCCCTGGACGGCGCGCTCCACCAGGAGCTTCCGCCCGTGAAGCACCGCCTCCGCCATGGCGGCCGGCAGGGCCTCGGGGGACTTGACCTTCGTGACTCCCACGCTCGAGCCGAGGTTCGACGGCTTGACGAAGCAGGGATAGCCGAGCTCCCGGGCCACCTGGCCGGCGACGGCGTCCGGGGCGCTCTCCCACTCCCGGCTCAGGATCACCAGGTGCTCGACCACCGGGAGCCCGGCCGCCCGGAAGACGGCCTTCATGACGGCCTTGTCCATCCCCACGGCCGAAGCCAGCACGCCGGCGCCGACGTACGGAATCCCGGCCAGCTCCAGAAGCCCCTGCACGGTCCCGTCCTCGCCGTAGGGGCCGTGGAGCATGATCAGGACCACGTCCAGCTCGCGCCGGAGGCCGGCGGGGAAGCTCTCGGCAGTCTCGACCCGGGCGAGCGCCTGGTCTGCCGACTCGCTCTTCTCGGCGCGGGAGACGAGCCCATGCTTGACCGGGCTCGTGACGTCGCCCGGCGAGAGCGCCCCCTTGACGTTGTCGGCGAGGGCGCGGAGCGGATCTCCTCCCACCAGCCAGCGGCCATCCTTGGCGAGGCCGATGGGGATGGGCTCGAAGCGGCTCCGGTCCATGGCCTGGAGGACCGACGCCGCGGACGCGAGGGAGACCTCGTGCTCGCCCGAGCGCCCGCCGAACATGACGCCGACACGGATCCGGCCCATAGCTACCTGTGTACCACACTCCCGGCCGATGGCACCGCTCGGGGTCCTGTGAAGCCGACGGCGAGCGGGCCGATCAGGACGCCGGCGGCGAGGAGCGTGAACGCCCACCCCCAGGCCTCCGCCGCCGGGCGCCCCAGCCTGGCGGCGAGGTCGAGCACCCCGCCGAAGACGGCCGGCGCCAGAGCCCCAGCTGAAAACCCCACCGTGGACTGGAGCGCCATCGTGCGTCCGAGGTACGCGGGCTCGGCGCTCTCGGCGATGCTCGTGGAGAGGATTGACGATTCGGCCGTCACCATGAGCCCGTAGAAGAGCGCCAGGACGACCAGCGCCCCGAACGGCCAGCCGAGCGCCCAGCCGATCCCGAGCGAGCAGGCTCCCGACACGAGCATGATGACGCTGATGAGACGGCTTCGCCCCCAGCGGTCGGAGAGAAGTCCGGCCACGGGATGCGAGACGGCGCCGATCGCGAGTACCGCCGACCCGGCAAGGCCGGCCCGCTCGGTGGCGGGGGCGAGGCTCGCCCCGCCCGCCATGAGGCTCGCCGCGAAGAACGGAACGATCCATCCCCGCATCCCCATGAGTTCCCACGTGTGGGCGCCGTAGGCGACGATGAGCCTGAGCGCGGTGCGGTTTCGGAGGACGGGGGCGACCCCCGCTCCGCGCGCGGGCCGGCCCGCCGGGCTCCCCTGGCCGGGCCCGAGTGTAAGAGACGCGATGAGCACGGCCAGGAGCGGTCCGAGCGCCGTGAGGACGAAGGCGGCCCGCCATCCCCAGCGGGCGTTGGCCCAGGTGGTCAGCAGGAGCGAGAGCGACGTCCCGGCGGTGAAGGTGGCGATGTAAGAGCCCATGGCGAAGCCGCGGCGGGAGGCCGGGAAGCGCTCGGCTACGAGGCGCATGCCGGGCATGTAGGTGCCGGCCAGCCCGATTCCCGCCAGGGCTCGGAGGATGAGCGCCGAGCGTACACCCTCGGCCCAGAGCGGGAAGGCCAGGCCCGCGAGGCCGGCCCAGAGCGCCCCGGCCAGGTAGATGCGCCGGGGCTCGACCCAGTCGGTCAGCGTGGAGAGGACGGCGACCGCGAGGATGTAACCCAGCTGGTAGGCGGTGAAGATCAGCCCGGCCTCGGTGTTGGAGAGGCCCCACTCCGTCTGGAGCAGCGGGAGGACGGCCGCGAAGTTGCTGAAGACGAGCATCGTCCCCAGCTCGGCGGCGCACAGGGCAGCGAGCCAGCCGTGGTGCGGTCCGCCCCCCTTCACCGGGCGCCCTGGGACTGCCGCCAGTGCCGCCAGCGCGTGAGGCGCTGGGCGATCTCCGCCTCGAGGCCGCGGTCTGTGGGACGGTAGTACGTGCGGCCCTTGAGGGCGTCGGGGAGGTGTGCCTGATCCACCAGCGCCTCCGGCGCGTCGTGGGCGTAGTGGTAGCCCTGGCCGTAGCCGAGGCCCGCCATGAGCTCCGTGGGGGCGTTTCGGAGGTGAAGCGGCACGGGCTCCGCGGGCTTGTCGTGGACGTCCTTCTGGGCTAGGCCGAACGCGAGGTAGACCGCATTGGACTTGGGCGCGCAGGCGAGATAGACGGCGGCCTGGGCCAGCGCCAGTTCCCCCTCGGGAGAGCCGAGGAAATGGTAGGCGTCCTTGGCGGCGAGTGCGAGCTGGAGCGCCAGCGGATCGGCGTTGCCCACGTCCTCGGAGGCGAAGCGCACGAGCCGCCGGGCGAGGTAGAGCGGATCCTCGCCGGACTCGAGCATCCGCGCGAGCCAGTAGAGCGAGGCGTCCGGGTCCGAGTCGCGCAGCGATTTGTGGAGCGCCGAGATCAGGTTGTAGTGCTCCTCGCCGGCCTTGTCGTAGAGGAGCGCCTTCTTCTGCACCGCCTCGCGAATCGCGGTCTCGGTGACGCGCCGCCCCCCGTCACCGCCCGGCGGGGTGAGCATGACGGCGAGCTCCAGGATGTTGAGCGCGCTCCGGGCATCGCCGTTGGCCGAGCGGGCGATCAGCCGGAGCGTCTCCGGCGTGACCTCCGGCTTGAACGCGCCGAGGCCCCGCTCGGGGTCCCGGAGCGCCCGGTCGAGCAGGACCTGCAGGTCGGCTTCGCCGAGCGGCTCCAGCACGTAGACGCGGCAGCGGGAGAGGAGCGCGCCGATCACCTCGAAGGAGGGATTCTCCGTCGTCGCGCCGATCAGGAGGATCGTTCCCTTTTCCACGTGGGGGAGAAAGGCGTCCTGCTGGGCCTTGTTGAAACGGTGGATCTCGTCCACGAACAGAATCGTCCGGGCCCCCCGCCGCTCCCGCAGAACCTCTGCGTCGGCGATGACCTGGCGGATCTCTTTGACGCCGGAGAGCACGGCGGAGAAGGCGACGAAGTGGGCGCCGCCCGTCCGCGCCAAGAGGAGCGCGAGCGTGGTCTTCCCGGACCCCGGCGGCCCCCAGAGAATCATGGAGTGGAGGTCGCCCGACTCCACGCCCTGTCTGAGAATCTTGCCCGGGCCCCAGAGGTGCTCCTGGCCCAGGAACTCTTCGAGGGTCCGCGGGCGCATGCGGTCGGCGAGCGGAGCGGGGGCGCGAGAGGCGGCGACGTCAGGAGAGTCGAAGAGGTCCACGCCGCTATTATAGCGGCTCAGGCGACGCGGCGCGTGGGGGGGGCGGCGCTCGGTGGGGGCTCGTCGAGCCGCGCCAACAGGTCCCGCAGGAGGTCGAGCCCGGCGCGGTCGAGCGTCCGGTTCGAAATGATGACCTCGACCGTCGGGGGCAGCGTGGCGCGAAGCCTCTCGGCCGCCTGCTCCGAGCAGACGACGACGGAGGTGGCCTCCAGCATCCGATCGAGGCTCCAGGGGTCGTCCGTGCTGGCGAGGACGGGTTTGAGATGGTGGAGCCCCGCGGACTCTACGGACCGGAGCAGGTTCCGGCTCCCGGTCGCGGTCGAACATACCAGCCCCACCGTGGTCCCCTCCGGCAGCTCGCTGAGGCGGGAGAGGGTGGAGATGCTCGACTCGGTGAGGAGCGCGACCACGGGCACCGACCGACCGGCGAGGGCCTCCTTGACCTCGTGGATGTGAAAGAACGTGGTGACGACGACGCTCCACTCGCTCGGGAAGGAGGGATCGCGGCGCGCCCGCTCCGTCAGCTCCTCCACGAGCATGCGCTCCACGGAGAGAGGCAGTTCGGCTTCAAGCTCGGCACGAAACCGCGACAGCTCGGGCCGGTTGCACTCGACCACGAGCGCCCGGCGGGTTCGGCGGGGTTTCTTGCCTGTCCCGGCTGGAGCGCGCGCGGCGGCCGCGGCGAGGAACTCTTCGCCGGAGTAACCCAGGCGCCGGACGCGCTCCAGCGTCTCGTCCACCAGGCGTTCCAGGCCCCGGGCCATCCGTCCCTCCCCCGCCTGGGCCCGATCCGTGACGAACGTGCCTCGCCCCGGTCGGCTTTCCAGGTAGCCGTCCTGCTGGAGCTCGGCCAGCGCCTTGGCGACCGTGTTCGGATTGATCCGGAGGAAGCTCGCCAGTTGCCGCACCGTCGGCAGCTGGCTGCCGGGCTTGAGGGTGCCCGTCGAGATGAGGTGGCGCACCTGCGTTTTCAGCTGCGCGTGCACCGGTACGGCGCTCTGCCGGTTGACCCGGAGACCCGACGGCAGAAGGATCTGAGAGCCCTCACGCGACGGCACGCTTGGCCTCCACTTCGTAGGGGTTCATGGTGTTCTCTCCTGTGTCATAGTGTACTAGTGCTATAGTACACTATCAGGACGGCCGATCAAGCCAGGTATTGTGGTAGGCTGGGGGAGGATCATGAGGCGGCAGTGGTCGCGAGGACTCCTGGCCCTGGGGGTGGTCGTCTTTCTGTCCCTCGGGGTAGCGGCTCGGGCGTGGGGGATCGGCGAGGCCGACCGCCTCTGGCTCGTCGGAGAGCACGCCTTCGCCGATCGTCTCTACTGGTTGTCGAGCCGCTCGTTCGAGCGCTTTCTGAAGAAGTTTCCCGACGAGCCCCGGGCCCCGGAGGGGACGTTCCTTCTCGGCAAGAGCCAGTTCGGCCTGGGAGAGTTCCAGCGTGCGCTGGAAAGTTTCCGGAAGGCCCAGCGCCTGTCGCCGCCCCCCGGCCGCACGGAAGAGGCGCGCTTCTGGGAAGGGGAGGCGCTGTTCAGGCTCAAGCGCTACGCCGAAGCA